>Ga0315270_10000269_pt1 | contig 29806 bp, 31 predicted proteins | sample C1_bottom_MG_FD_204932 | JGI IMG/M metagenome (GOLD analysis project Ga0315270, IMG submission 204932) | Sediment microbial communities from Yellowstone Lake, YNP, Wyoming, USA - C1_bottom | ecosystem: Environmental > Aquatic > Freshwater > Lake > Sediment | place: USA: Wyoming | collected...
GTTTAAATGAATATTCAGTGTATCTATGGGGTCCAAATATATTATCTACATTGCTTAAAGGAAGAACATCACATAATCTGGAAACGTATGGTTTTATGTATGTATCATATTCTTCGCCATTTCCCGTTATAGATCGTCTACCAGGTCCGCAATTTTTTTGAAAATCATTTAAATACTCATATATGTTTTGATGATCAATGGTACTAAAATTTATAGTAGTAGTAGTAGTAGTAGCAGCAGTAGTAGCAGTAGTAGTAGTAGTAGTAGTAGCAGTAGTAGCAGTAACAGTAGTAGTAGCAGTAGTAGTAGTAGTAGTAGTAGTGGCAGTATTTAAAGGAGGTGCTTTTATGGGTAAAGGGAGTGTCTCCAATGCAGATATAGGTTTATAATCGTTCAGCAAAGTCTCGTAATCTCTAAAAAGTTTTTGCAGAGCTGCAATGAAGGCCATTTTTAATAATATTTATTTTTAAACTCGATTGGCAACAGCGTCAATATTTTCAACAGAATTTCGAGCAGACAATACAACCAGTGGGACATCTACCGCCACATCTGTATTGGTAAGTAAACGAACTTTATGCAATATACGCGCGGCAATGCAAAGCACCGCCCCTGATATTAAAACATTGGTTCCAGTAAGCGCAAACAAAATTTCGTGTGGGTAATCAGCCATATTTTTATTTATAGACACAGAAAAAGCAATTTTGTGTTTTTTTTTAAAAACAGATGAACATGTTTTTGAAGTATAAATAGCGCTTTTTTTTTAATAAATCAAAACAAAATGTCTTCTCCGTCGATTGACACGCAAAGCCGTCGCCGAAATCCTCCTCGCCGCAGCATGTTTCGGGACCCGGAGCTCCTTTCGCCACTCGTGTTGTCTCCTGCAATGAGTCCGTTAAAGCAAAGACCCGTTAAGAAATCGCGCGTTATTCCCGACGAGGAAGAGTATGATCAGGTGTCGACCATATCGCATATGGATATTGTGCCAAGCACGCCATTGGTTACCGAAGAAATTGTGCCAAATACGCCGGAGTATACATACAATAGTGAAAGTGAAGGGGAAAGCATCCACGAGGAGTCTGAACGCAGTGTGGATTCTGAAGACGACTCTGAGGATGATTACGAGGACGACGACGCGGAAGACGAGGAAATTGAGGAAATTAGCCAGCAGAGCGAAGGGGAAGACGACCTGGCGGATTTATTGGTTAAAGCAGCATCGTATGACAAGCGGATTGCGCAATTGAAGCTCGAGCAAGACCTGTTGGTGGTTGATGCGATTAAAATTGATTGCCGTATTCGAAAGCTGACGAACAATGCTCGTTGTTCTCCAAGCGTCTATGTTTTTCATCGCTCAAAATGTGAGCTTCAGTAATAAAATACATTATTTACATATTTTTTTTATTTATTGCCTCATAATAAATGTTTGCCTTGATAATTATAATATTAATAGTAATAATATTAATTGTAATTTCCATTACTTTGTATAAAAAAAAATCCGTAAAAAATCGGTCCAAAGGTGTCAATTCTAAACTTTCTGGAACACAAGTTTCTGGATGGACTCCAGCAATAAGTTGTCCTGGAGGAATTTGTGCAGGCTTGGGTGAGGCATTCAATCTTCGTAAATTAAATGCCTTGAATGACCCCAAGGTTTTTTTAAATGGTCGTGTTATTTTCAATGACACCAGGGTGGGAACCTGTGCTGCCTATTCACCTGGAGGTAAAAGCAATCGTTCCCTCGTTACTACTAGCGATACCAGGGATCTTGTGAGCACAGTAGCCAATAACATCAACATTGGTGGTAGTTTTTCTGTAAAGGCAGCAACTGTGAGGCCATCAATAACTGCAACCACTGGTTACGATGTGACACAACACTCGGACATCAAAACATCCTACCTTGATTTATCAGTGGAGAGTGGAAATGTTTACTTTCTTAATAACAATGCCTGTCGTGATGAATCGGCTGTAAATCAAGTATTTCTTGCTGATTTTAGAATGTTGCCAATTAATGTTTCTGATCCTGGGATGCCTGGATCATGGGCGCAATACAATTCTTTTTTTGAGAATTGGGGAACGCACATCATTACCCAATTGACATATGGCAGTAAATTGCAACAGTGGGAGAGCACACTGGGGAGTTCCAACGAAATCGACAAGACCCTTGCAATTAAAGCCTGTGCCCAGATAGAGGGCATTGGAAAAGCATTCACTACAAATGCCTGTGAGGCGTACACGGAAGAAGAAAAAAGAAATGCCCTTATTTCAAAATCAAACAGCAATGTTATAATTATTGGTGGATCTGAAAACACAAGAGAGGCTCTTCAAGAAGAAATTACTTCAGAAAAGCTCGATGCTTTTCTAAAATCCTCCAACGAAAGTAACCAGGCTGTTGGTGTCCAATTCACACCAATATGGGAGGTGTTAAAAAATTATCTGGTCAATTTACCTGATTTGCAGAGAGCATTGAACCTGGAAGCGGCCTTTGCATTCGATGCAACAGACTGCACTCGTATGGAAAACAATGGAATTGTTTACCAAGAGTTTCGAGGCACTACTACTAATAATATAACGACATATAGTTGTTTTGCAAAAAAGACTGGTTGCACAAACAAGGGCGATTGTCACTATAGTGGGGGAAAGGCCGGGTGCCAGTCCTATGGACCCAGTGCCTTTGATATTGGAACACCATTTGGAGACCCATCTGATGGAAAGTTTAGAACTAGAGTTCAAGGAATAAAGAGTGGTGGCATTAACGATGGAATTAATAATTCATGTAACTACTATGCCTTCAAGGGTTGCGAATGTGATGAAAATTGGGCTGGGGGATTGCCAGATAGATCCCTTTGGGAACAAGGAATCAATTGAATTCCCAACATGTAAGGTGACGTGCTTTGGCGCGGCGCCTCCGAAATGTTTTTGGCGATGGGGCGTTTTTGTTTGGTAATTGCCTGTCGAAAGCGCTCAATGTCGCTGATGTCTTCCCCTATATTGATTTGGACGCCATTTGAGAAAGCATGGCGTCGAATTCCTGCTTTTAGCGCGGCCACGTCTGTATAACGCTTCAGGTAATTGTTGCAAGTGGAGTAGGCAATCGTAGTCTAGTATTCGGGAATGGAGGGCGTTTCCTTTATTAGTGTAGTATGTGATGGCAGCAATCTAGCAGTAAGTGCCTGGGAAATGCGCGCGACAACATGTAAAGTGACGTGCCACGTGACTAGCCAGACAACATATTTTTTTCAAAAAAATCAAACTCCTATTTCCTATTTATCGCGCGCAAGGCCTCAGGCCCAACCCCATTTTTTTAAAAAATATATATTATATTTAAAAATGCCGCCAAAAGCACCGCCGCCGATGCGAGGCAAAAATTACTCTCCCAGTTCAAATAATCCCCAGGGACCAGGCCGCGGTAAACGAATAAGGTTTACCAACATCGATCCACACGGCACTATTGAGTCCCAAACGTGTGTGCTAAACTCTGGCGCCCAGCCGTGCAGCTACATTCTGGACAGTGGATATCAGTGTCTGCTTGTGACCGCAACATGTCTCCTAAATATGGACTTTTATCGATGCGGTTCCTTTTGCTTTGACAAAATAGAAAGAGCATTGGAGCGTGGAAACATACTGCCGGACAGTGCCACAGGCAAGCAAAGTTTTTGCTACCATCATGTTAAAAAACTAACCGGACTTGCTCTCCGGGTCGATCCGGTAAAGGGCATGGGTCTATTAACCACGGAGATAATTCCGGCGGACTCGATTGTTGCCACATTCGCTATGAATCCGGCGACTTGTCCTCACTTGTCCAAAACAAATTGGAATAGTCCCGACCCAATGATACCGGGAATGATCAGAGAAAACAGCAACCACTATGGTCTTTCGTTAAGAACCGACGACGATGGCATTCAAATCGATGAATTCGGCACGCTCTCCGCACAAGCCGGGGCCGCACTGCTGCGCATTGTGGGAGGCAGGGCCACTACGCTTTACTTTGATGACGCCTGCGAGCGAGATTTGGGAGACTATGCGAATGACTACAGAAACATAATAAACCCTACCCAAAGAAACGCACGGGGGTGCCCTATTGGGGCCGGCGACTTGCCAGATGCCTATCAATGGAGGGGAATTTTCTACCCTAATGCCCCGGCGGCCAAGGCGAAGGCCAAGGCGGAGGCGGCAGTGCGTGCGGCAACATTAGCAGTGCGTGCGGCAAAAGGAGGTGCTGCCCAGATGAGGGCACTGAGTACGGCCAACTACGATGCTGGATTCCCTGCAAGGTATGCAAAAAATAACTTTACACTTCCACCAGTCCACAGAGTCAAGGCTGTTCCACTTACTGCGAACGAACGAAACTCCAGGGCAAGTAGCCCGCGGTCTTCGCGAAATCCCTGGTGCTATTACGAGGCAAATAACCCGCGATTTCAAGTTATGCGACTTGTGTACAATGTCTACCCGGTTGAAAAGCGCGACGGAAACCTTAATATAAGGAGCAATAACCCAGGCGGAGTTCCGAATCCACTAGGTCGGCATCTGGGAAACATTCCTTATGAATTATTTCCTGGTCGCACCGGCGTGCGGTATCGGGACGTTCTCGTGCTCGTGGCGACGGAAATTATTGCGGCCAATACATTTATCGAGTGGGACTATGGCAACATATACTGGTCAAGCTATTTCTGTCCTATAGCTGGAGACAATGACCAGAAGTGTGTGTCCTTGAAAACAGTACAAAATCGCTAAAATTGCTAGCTAAATTTTTTTTTAAAAAATAAAAATCCATATAATATTAATCAAAATAACAAATTTACTTTTATTAAGTGACGTGCCATGTGACCAGCCAGACAACATGATTTTTTTATTTATTTCATTTGCAAGTACTGCTCAAAAGTTATCTTATCTTGCATTAGCAGTTCCATTCTCATTGTCTCTATTTTATCTTTTTCTACGTCCATTCTCTTTATCTCCACTTCTGCCTCTATGCGCTTGATCTCCACCTCTGCCTCTATGCGCTTCAACTCGACCGCATTGTCTGCGGACTTGTTTCGACAGGACTTTTGCATGGCCTTGATTATTTTGTAGACATCCTCTTGTGTCTTGAACCCTATAATTTCTTTTTCGTTGTTGTAGTTGCCGCCAATATTCTCCTTTGCCACAAACTCGCGCAGCTTCTTTTCCGACGCAACTGCATTATCGCACGGCAATGCCTTTATCAGCATAAATTCCGGATAGTGTCGTCGATGTTCCGCCAGGCGTCTGGTAAGATTAGAGCTCTGGCCATACTTAATCAGCCAATTGCCTATATAGCCCGCATAAAGAACATTTGCACCATCTAAAAGTTGCGGCATCTGCTCCGTGTCGCGCGCCAATGTCTTGATCGCCGCATCAAGCTCTTCGCGCGTCTTTTGCTCAGCCAATTCGCCTTGGCGCTCCATAGTCGTTATGCGCGTCTCCAGCGCTTCCGTTGCTTGTTGATGGCGCGTCTCCAGCATTTCGGTTACTTGCTGATGGCGCGCCTGCTCCTCTTGGACGCGCTGCTGCCATGCCTCATCCAGCTGCTGGGGGCTCATTTCGTTGCCAAGCTCCACTCGGCCTGTCATAAACAATTCCTCGAGCCATCCAGTTACTTGCACAGCAAATAAAGGAGATATTTTTTGCGCTAAAAAGAGAGCTATTCGTCGATGGACCATGGTACCTTCACGATTGCCATTTTCACATTTGGTTAAATTAGCTATGGGAATTCCCATAGCTTCGGATAACTCATTTTCAAAATCTTTGTAACATTTGTTTCTATGATAATCACCGAATAATTTTCCACCAGCTTTACACATCTGAGTAGCATTCACCATAAGCGTCTGGGGATCAACCTCGATAATAATGCCATTAAGCACCAGGGGTTTGCGGGCGCCATCAATAGCAATGACAGGAGGAGCAATAACAGCAGAGGCTTGCAATTCATTAATTTGTGTTAACAATTGGTCGTTTTCAATGCGAAGCTCACCAATCCACTTAGTAACTTGAACTTGTACCGCTGGTGAAAGCCACTGGGCCAGGTGTAGTGCTACACGCCAATCGACCCAGGTATCTTGCAATTCAGGTCGTTCACACGGAATAGTATAAATTAATCCTGTTATGCTGATATGAATATCGGAACTTAATTCTTTTAAAAATTGTTCTGTAGAATCAAGTCGTCGATAATTTCCAAATAACTTTCCAGCGGCACCGCACATCTGGGTAGCATTCATTATAAGCGTTTGGGGATCAACCTCGATAGTAATGCCATTAAGCACCAGGGGTTTGCGAACGCCATTAACAGCAATGGCAGGAAGAGCATCAACAACAGCGGCTTGTAGTTCCTCAATTTGTGTTAACAATGTGTAGTTTTCAATGTAAAGCTCATCCATCCACATGGTATATTGTAGAGAAATTTCTGCTGATATCCATCTGGCAAGATCATAGGCAACATAGCGATGAACCCAGGTCCCTTCCAATTCAGGTCGTCCTCCTATATTAGAAAATATTAATCCCACTGATGAAATCTCCATAACAAAATATAGCTCTTGTAACAAAGTTTTTGTTGATTCGAGTTGCTTATAATTTTTAAACAACTTTCCAGCGGCACTGCACATCTGGGTAGCATTTACCATAAGCGTCATCGAATCAACCTCGATGGTAATGCCATTAAGCACCAGGGGTTTGCGGACGCAATTAAAAGCAGTGACAGGAGGAGCATTAAAACCAGCGGCTTGTAGTTCCTCGATTTGCATAGGCACCTGAGCGTTTTCAATGCGAATATCATTAAACACCTCAGCAATGCGTGCGCGTTTTGGCGGCGGCGCCTCCAAAATGTTTTTGGCGATGGGGCGTTTTTGCTTGGGGATACCCTGCCGAAAGCGCGCAATGTCGTTGATATTTTCCCCTAAATTGATTTGGACGCCATTTGAGAAAGCATGGCGTTGAATGCCTGCCTTTAACGCGGTCACGTCTGTATAGCGTTTTAAGTAATTGTTGCAAGTGGAGTAGGGCATAGTGGTCCAGTATTCTAAAACGGATGGCATATTTCTTTATTAGTGCATAACTTTTTAGCAATATGTTGGCAGCAACTGCTCGGGGAACGCGTGACTTGTCAGACAACATGTAGGGTGACGTGCCACATGACTTGTCAGACAACATGTAAAGTGACGTGCAATGTGACTTGTCAGACAACATGTAGGGTGACGTGCCATGTGACCAGCCAGACAACATTTTTTTTCAAACTCCTATCTACTATCTCCTATCTAATTTTTCGCGCCTCAGGCCTCAGGCCTCAACCATTTTTTTTATATTTATTTTTTTGAAAATATAAAAATGTTTTTTTTATTTTTATAATTGGAAAAAAGATAGTTAATAAATTGTTTTTTATTCAAAATCAATATTAGGATACATTTCTTTTAAGAAAGATTCAATGTCTTCAAACAGTGAATATTTTTTTATACTAATTGCATTCAATGCATATGCATTGAAATAGTCATGTTGCTCTGAAAAGCCAAGCAGGGACCAAGCCATAATAGGACAACCAGGTTGAAGATAATGTTTTACTTTAAAAGCATTAAAACCAATTTTTTGAAGAGCCTCTCCCTTTGCTTTATTATCGAAGCAATCGCCATCATTAATTACCATTCTTTCAAAATCGCCAATGAACACATTGGGGTCGTAGTCGCCATGTTGATAAAATTTATTATATCTTTTTAATAATTCCTCAGGAACGATATAGTCTGAAGCGAATAAAGCCCATCCATCAAGCGTTACCTTTCCTTGTAGCCATTGTAAATGTATTGATTTTTTAAAATGATTTGATTTATTTTTCAATGTGTATTTTCCTCCACAGGGGCAATCTACGTGCTTGTTAGCATTCCACATTGTAATGGGTTCCATCAACTCAGTTTGTAATTTTTAGTAAACTTTTTGTTTTATTTATAGCAATAATTCACCTGTCAAAAAAACAAACACATTTTTTTAACAAAAAAAACAACAGGTGAATAGTATTAAAAATATTAAAAATATTATAAACACGATGGAGGAACAGACACCTTATGTTTACTGCCCTTGTCAGTGTAATTATTTGCGTGAAGATGAAGCCAAGCACCTACAGGGTCCATTCCACACTTTGTGGTTAAATTCCAAGACAACGCCTGCACCCACAATACCCCCAAGAAAGAATAATAGAAATGTACGAATTGCCTGTGAATGTGGTTTGACATATACGCAAAAAAACCAAGCAAGACATAACAAAGACCCACGACATCAAAATTTTTTTTGTGTAAGTCCTGCGATCGAAGCGATTGAAGCGATTGAAGGAAACACTGCGCTTGAGAAGTGGGCATCACTTGCTTCTAATTACATGATTCATATCGCAGTCAGCAAAAGGTATAATTTGGATTGCATTGATATGACAGACAAGGCATTGTACAACAAGAACATTGGAGAAGCTCTTCATAATGTGGGCTTTGTTCATTTTTTGAAAAGCCGCTCTGGGGTGCGTGGTATTATTGACTGGCACATGCTAAGCTTTTCAAAGCAAATTGAGTATTATCAGCAAAAAGCAAAAAAAACAATAGCAAGCTATAATAGAAGACATGGCGTTTTGGCAGACATTTCGACGTTACAGCTTTTTACAGTGTCTAACAATGAACATTCTTTGAGTGCCAGCTTTTTTAACGAGCATTCGCACAAAGAGTTTCCTGAAACTGGCATTTTTTTGAAAAAAAAATTTCCAGAAATTTTTGAAAAAAAATTGCTCTTTGAATAAAAAATAATTAAAAACATGCTTTTTTATCAACCAATAAAATTTATATAGTCCTAGCAGACGGATCGCCTCCAAAATTTTCAATAAATTTAGGCAGCCAGTAGTGTGGTGTTGCCGCATCGGCCGCAACCTCGGGGTAGTGTTGCAAAAACAGCTGCCGGTACCACAGCCGCTCCGGGTGTTCACTACCAAACCCATGCTGTGATGCCGCATTCTTGGCAATTTCGTACCAGTTGCGGCTCCCACCAAGACCATCGCTAAAGGCCTCTTTGCGCCGCCAGAGCACCTCGTCGGGTAAAAGCCCCGTAGTGCTAAAAGCAGTGCGTAGCAGGTTTTTTTCCACACGGGTCCGCAACAAATCAGTGGGGATAGCCCGCACAAGCGCAATGAGGTGCCTGTCCAGGAACGGCGACCGTGACTCCAGGCCGTGGCACGCCATGCAGCGTTCCGAGCGTAGCACGTCAAAGTAGTGCAGGTTTTCCAACAACGATGTGGTTTCCTGCTCAAATTCGGCGTCACCCGGGGCCATCTGCATGTACAGATAGCCTCCCAAAAGCTCATCTGCGCCATCGCCATTGAGCACGACGCGCACGTTGAGGCCTTCGGTGCGGTTCACCTCTTGGACAAGCGCACCCACGTTGTAGTTTCCGACGGATGCGCGAACCGTCGTTACGTCAAAGGATTCGATTGCGCGCACAACCTCGGGGATGTCGGCGACGCATCCCTCCGCGGTGAGCAGGCGTTCGTGGTGCACCGACCCTATGTGTTCGGCAACCATCCGGGCAAAGTGCATGTCTTCGGAGCCTTCCATGCCCACGCTGTATGTGTGGAGAACGTGGCCCTCTGCGTGGAGAAAGATAGCGGCGATAGCAGCAACCAACGAGCTGTCTAGCCCTCCACTCAGACAAGCGCCAACGGCAACGCCCGTGGCACGTGCCAGTCTCTTTTGGACGCTCTCGACAAGACCATTGCGCACGGCGTCGTGTGTATTGGGTGTTGTGGGTGTTTTTAGCCAAGGTACTTGGTGCCACCTGGTTTGGTGAAAGGATTGTTCTGGGCGGGAAATGCATCCACGCACCACAGTGCCGGGAAGAACAGTGCGTACCCAAAGCGCACCGACCGGCAGGCCCTTGATTTCGCTAGCCACGGCTCCGCCACCATCGGGATAGCCGGCGTAGTAGAGGGGGCGTACACCATAGGGGTCGCGGCAAAACACAATGGTTTCGGCGTCGAGGTCAATGTCCACAATGGCAAAGTCGCCGTCAAGCTGCCGGCAAGCGTGGTCGTGGGGCCACTCGTCCAGGAGTTTCGCCACTGTTGCGCAGTCACTGTGTCCCTCAATTTTCTCAGCATTGTAGATTTCGCCGTTGCAGAGGACGAGACGCCTGCCGCCGTTAAGCTCGAAGGGTTGCTCCTGCAGCTGCTCCGGTGCGTTTGAGCCCTGGATGACGAGCCGGGTGAACCCCAGTAGCACAATTGTTTTGCGATTCAGGGTATATTCGATGCGCAGATGGGTGTCGTCTGGACCACGTGGCACCAGGGCTTCTGTTGCAGTGGCCAATACCAACTCCCGTTGGTTTCCTGCAGAATCAGCGGGACCCCATACTACACAAATGCCACACATTGTATTTATAGGTAATTAACTTTTATTTTAAAACAAAACGCGCTTGTGCGCGCTTACTTTCTGGGGGACTTTCGGGGGGATAAGCGGCACCTTCGGGGTATGCTGCACGATCGCGCGTTTGGAGATTTTTTTAAAGATGCTTTAAAAGCTTTGGAGCCAGGTCGGTGGCAAACCATTTTGCCACCTTGGGAGGTTTTGCGGCCCTTGCGGCACGGCGACTTTGATTTTCTGCGAGGAGATTTTCTCTTGGGAGGCATTATTTTTATATATGCATTTTTTTTTATTTTTTATACTTTTTAAAAATTTTAAAGCATTGGGCACATTCGCGCGCCAAAACTCACCGCGGGTTTGCGGCCTAGCCCATACCGCTCCATAAAGTCGTGCATGTTCGATTTTCCCATGGAGCTGTTGCAGAGCGTACACACAGGGCGCAGGTTGTCAACCTGCAGAGTACCACCGTGAGCCTCTGCAAGGACGTGACCAACCGCAAAATTAGCCTTTGAGATTTGCTCGACCTTGCAGCAAAAGCAGAGGCCAGTCGACTGTGGCCCGATGTGGGTTACCCAGACGACGTTGCGCAGCGTGGCAGGGATTTTTTGCTTTTTTGGGGGGATTTTATGCTGTTTTGGAGGGACTAGTTGCTGCTTTGGAGGCATTCTCTTTAAAATACACAATAATATTACTTTCGGGGAGAGCGGCGTCTTCGGCAACCGCGGGGTACGCTGCATTTCCGAGCAGGCGAGGTAGCCCGAAAGACCTTGGTGCCCGGTCTGTGGCAAACGCCATCAGAGGATTTACGGCCAGTTCGACAAGACCTTCGGCGAGAACCAGATTTTCGTTTCGTCGGCATTGCTTTTGTTTTATATATACTTTTTTTTAAAAAAAATTAAAAAAATATAAAAAAAATATTACATATATTAAATATAATGGCCAAGTCTCCTCGAAAATCTCCTCGCAAGTCTCCTCGTAAGTCTCCTCGCAAATGCAGAATTGGACATACTAGTTTTAGTTTTAAAAATCCCAAAGGGCCCGGAGGGCGCTGTCTCTCAAGAAATAGTAAATTACAGAAAAGAAACCAAAGGTGTGCTCTTCGGTCGCCCCGGAACTGTGTAAGCCCCAAGGGTTTGCGCCACGTCGGCAGTCCCCGCAAGCATAGTTCCCGCAAAAAAAGCATGAAAAGGGATGGCAATTAGAATTGTAAACATTTTAGATTTTTTGAATAAACATTTTATATAATAAAACCCCATCATGTCTGACTTCGACACGTGTATAAAAAATGATTCCCGTTATCCTATATTTTTGGATAATATCAACATCATAGCAAATGCTTGTGGTACTAATGCCTCTTGCATCGAGGCTAACCAGCTGACTCCCGCAGCTGCACTGCTGTACAGCTCAATACAGCTGGACTGCACCCCAGAAGCCCAAAAGTACGGCCCGGAATCAAAGCCCGGTAACGACAGACCTTGTCCGGCCGTCGGCGATCCAGTCCAGTGGTTCTGCAACCCAGAGTCCACCAAGCAGCAGTGCAGTGCAATGTGGCTGGGCAATCCGGGAAGCAATGTCCCCTGCTGCACGCAGTTCGATTGCAGTACATCAGGACCTGTGTCTAAATCCACTGAGCTGTACCCGTCCTATGCTTCCTGTATGACACAAACTGGCTGTGCTTCAATGGCCAATGGTGGCGGAGAATACCCTGGTGGTAAGGCCTGGTTTGATGACCCGTTTAACCTACAGCCAAACCCCACAGACTGGGACCTGCCGTACGACACCTACGGCGACAATTACATTGGGAACTACGACAACTCAGCACCCTCGGTAAACTGGGACAGTAATTTCATGTAAATTTTTACTACGTTTTTAATTATTTACAGCACCCAGCAGCTGCACCAGCTCCTGTTGGGTAATGTGCTCCTTGGCACTGCGCATCGTTCCAACCACGGTTGCGCTCGCATTTGCAGTGTTCTTGTCGTGCCGGAAGCGCACCGGCACTGCAGTGCAGCGGTCATTGGAAATTTCCAGAAGACACTCCACCACAACCTGGTACTCTCCGGTATTACAGCCCACCAAAAGATCCTCGGTGGTGCGCAACAATGCGCTCTGGTGGACATCGAGCTGCAGGACGTTTTCCATGCCGGCTGGCTGCAGCACCCGGTAACAGTAGTTTCCCGGAGTGGTTCCCCGGGCATGCAGCAGCAGGTCGACCGTGTGCTGCTGCTTCCACTTGAAGGGCAACGAGCGGGTTAGGGGACAATCAACCGGCATAAAGATTAGGCCGTCGTCGTCCGAGAGCGGGTTAAAGGACCCCAAAAAGTCAAAAAGCTTGTAGCAGGGCTTGCAGCGAAAGTCAATGCTGGTAATTGAAAATTTTCCGGCCAGACTGTCGGCCGCAAGCGCCTCTGCCGCAGCAAGCCTTTTTAAGTAGCCCTCTTTGAGCAGGGAGGTGCCCCGGTAGGCAATCGAGTCAAAAGCCCAGAAGATGGGGGAGGCGGTGTTTTGCGAGGCAATGAGCTCACCGGTAAACAGCGAGCCGTCAAAGAGTTCCGGGAGGCAATTGACCTGGTAAAAGGTGACGGTGTTGCAGCGGTCCATGAGACAGCAGACCGGGGTGTTTGTAGGGGGCAGTCTGGCAAGCAGCAAGGTCATGTGGATTCCATTGGCCTTCTGGGAGACCACATAGCGGCTTGGGTCTTTGAAGAGCAGGGGCAGAGTAGTGCGGTCGATGCTCTGGGGCTGCTGGGACGGGAAGAGCTTTGTGGGGTGCTGGTATAGCCGGCGGATGGCGTCGTGGACTTGGGCGTGCATTACTTTGATGATTAAGTAAATAATCAATCTATAAATAAATAATAAAAATTAACCACCTCTAGTGCAGCAAAATCCTCCATTGCAGCCATCATACATACCAGTGGCGTTCATACCCGGATTGCCGCTGGTTTCATTATACTGCCGGAATGAGGCAAACAAGTCATCTTTAGCAGCATTGAGAACACTTCCGGTATAGTAATTGCTTAGATTACTTAGAGTGGAAAAGTCGGTGGGGTCTTTATTGCCCGAGTGAACAAACCGAATTTCGTCTCCATAGGCTTCCAAACCCATGGTGCAGCGAACACCACCGCCGCCAATACCCCCCACAATACCCTCGGCATCGAAGGGTCCCCCGTTATTTTTAGTGCCGAGCTTCAAATCGTACTGCAGGTCTGCACACAGTGTCCCGGTCCAGTGGGTGTTTGTTTGCCCATTGGGTTGGTTCCAGGGTCCATAGCACACGTGTTCCACATAGGTGGGGTTTGGTCCGCTGTTATTCATATTGGCAGAGGTTTTTTGCTTGGTTCGTTCCTTGCCATCATCCAGGATCTTGAAGCCCACCAATTTCATGATTTCGTGCGGATCATACGTGTACTGGCAAATTTCGTTTAGGTTGCGTCCATCCGGTGCGGGCTTTGTGTGGTCCCACATCTGCACAAACCCCGGCTTACAGCCCATAAATCTTGAGCCATTGTCCACATTCATGGGGCTGCACTGTGCCCGGTTTGTGTATTGGACAGAGCATTTGCCCTCCGGGGGAATTTTGCAAAAAAAGCCCATTGGACTGCTGCTGTCCAATACACATTGCTCAAATCTTTGGCTATTGTCGCAAAATTTGGAGCAGTTGTCTGGATCTTGGCCTGGACACACCTGACCCAACCATTCTTCTGGATTTGGACATTGCAAATAAGGTTGCGACATTTTTAATTAATGATTTTTTATTTAAATTTCATACATAATTTACTTTTCGTAGCTATTCCGCTGTCGTCATATGACTGGAACGGAAGCGCAAATTCGTCTGATCCACACGCAGTCTGATCGTTTACAAATCCATTTGTTTTGTTTATTGATTGGCACTGGTCTTTGGAAGCACAGGTGTGGCAGAAGTCTATTTTATTGGGATCGGCTTGATCGCAGCCGTAACCATAGCCCGTACCTAATGTATATACGGTAGGAGGACCCGCAAAATCAAATGCCGAGGTAACCTTTACGTTGGGATCTGCAACGATTGGCTTGTATTGAACTGGACCGCTAGTTTGTCCTGGGTCCATCAGTGTGCCAATACTCCAGTTTACCGGAGACTGTAGTACACAGTAGCCGTCAAACGAAGGGGATATAGGTGGGTTTGGACCAGTATTGGACCAAGTGTGGTTTGTAGTAACCATAAAATACGGGTTAACCGGGTCGTTCGCGCAGCCTGTCTTAATGCTGTCTATGGTTAGATTTTTTTGCTGCAGCCCAATACAGGTATTGTCCTTGTTCTTTACAAGGGCCGTATTTGTTGAATCGTACGTGGTGATAGAAGTGCACTGGTTATTTGTGCAGCATTGTGTCGAGTCTGTACAGGCAGGAAAACACGTATTCGAGCAAGTATTCTTATTATTGTCCCAGATATTGCAGTGGAAATCCGCAGGACTGTATGCTGGGGGAGCCGTGTAGTACGGATTTTTGTTAAGCGTCATTATGGTTGGATTTACAATGTCGTCAAATGTAACTTCGCCGCTCTGTACATCTTCTGGTGTCCCAACACTTGTTTCCTGCCTTTGCAACTTCATAGTGTATACCTTCCAAAGATATCCTTTAGGCAGGCTAATTGTCACCTTTACAGGATATGTCCCCATTAGGTTGGAAAAAACAACGGGTGCTGATACTCCAACTAGATTGTTTGTTTTATCGGTCAGCGTTACTATTACACTGGTGCTTACCCGAAACGGCAGTGTGTCCTTGGATGTTGTATTGTATGTTGGGTTGCCAAAACTAACCTGTGGTACGCCCATAAAGGGATTATTATTATCAGTCCACGATGGTCCGGAAACATATGGCGGTAATATTGCATTTGCTGTGGTAGGCGGGGGGGGTAGATTTGTGGGGTCTATCCCATTGTCTGTCCGATATACTATAACGTAGTAGGGGACAGACGTAGGCTGTGTTATTGTAAATGTAGGACACCCACCGGTAGTTAGTGGATTAAACGTTATGGATTTTTCCAACATTTTTCCACAGGATTCCGGCGAATCAGGGTAGTCGGAAAATGCTGCAGTGTATACGGTGGTTAATCCCCATGGATTTGTTAGTGGGGCACTGTCACAGGTTACTGATGCCGGCGTTGCCAGGAGAAAGTTTGTTGCAAGAATGGCTGGAGGTCCTGCGTAGTATACGTTTGCATTGTCCGTGAATTTTCCAGTTCCACTTTCAGGGAATAAAACAACAATTTCCGTGGCAGCAGTCCAAGTTATATTATCTGAAGAGCGGAACACATTGGTTTTATAGTTGTTTCCGCCGCCTGTTTTGTCAGTAAAAGTCATGGTAGGATTGTAACCCAAGAGGTTTTGCGCTGAAATTTCCTTGCCAGGTGCTCCCATGTCTGTTGGTGAGTCATTGGGCGAAAGAGCTAATCGGTAGTAGGTAATTACTCGGAATGGAGGATTTTTTTTTGATGTAGTGTCCCAGACTATATCAGAGTTGATGTCTGGCCCAGTTGGGGGACCAGAATAGGGATTTGATTTATCGGTAAAACCGGGTGTCTTGTCAGGCACGATAACAAAATAAGAACCTTTACCATCTGGAGGAGTGGGTGGTGTATTTAAATCTGTTGCAGCTGTTCGATACACTACAACATCATAGCCATCCTTTAGGGTTACAATAAACGTAGGATTAGTTCCTGTAGCTGAACTAACAGTTACTACATTACTAATTGGCCCGTGATTTATAGGATTATATGAAGCATCAATGTATGCTACAACGTAGCTAGTTTGTAAAAGCCAGGGAGAATCTGTAGTTGGTTCGACTGGAGCAAAGCCTGAGAATTTGATTGATGGTGCGGTGCCACCTCCCCCGCCCCCGCCACTTTTTTTCTTTCGAAAGACCAAAACCAGGACAACAATAACAACAACAACAACAACAACCAACCCAAGAATCCAAAGAATACTATTGTTATTCTTCATGCAAATTTATTAGATATTATTTTTTAATTTTTTTTAAAATAATTAACATTATTTCAAAATGCAATGTGCTTTAGCCGCAGAAAAACTTTACAGGGACCCAGTTACAAATCAGGACATCTCAGACGCAACAGGCCTTTCGTTACCAGACCTCTGCAACACACTACCACTTGCTTCAAAAAACTCATTTCTTGGTATTTACAACGATCCCATGTTTGTGGCGCATCTCTTCCACAAGTACCTGCACTGGTGCCCAGACATCGCCCTCACAGACCCGAATCCCGAGCTTGTACGTCGCATTAAAACGTATGTTAAAGAGCGCATTTCTGCTGGAACCGGATTAACTCCACAGCTCGTTGCCACCCTGCGGAGTCTTTTGCCTGCAAAGTACTCGTTTGGATTTGACCGCATTCCAGCAGGCGTTCAGCTTCCAGCGGATCATCACGTTCATCCAAACGCCCAGTCCGGCTGGTACTTTATTGTGGGCAATGTGTTCAGCAAGAGCGGGGCAAAATTTGGCGTGGAAGTCATTTTTTGGTATAGTCCGCTGTTTCCGCGCAACTTTTTACACGCACATGGCATTCCAGAAGGCGCATTTTTTACTCAGAGCATGTCTCTTGCAGTGGTGGACTCCGCGGGAAATCGCTTTGCCCACAACAAAGTGGCCCTCCTGACCGGGGCAATGGCCCTTACGGCGCACAGCGATGCCAATGCCACCGAGGTCTTCTTTAGTGTAGGACGTAGCTTTATGCAGTCAGAGGACGCATCACTTTCCGTGCTCTCCATAAACTCCCAGGACGTCGATTCCGCTTCTGGCCTTGCAATCAATGTGGCCTTTACGCTACAGTCGACAAAGCCGCTCTTTATGCAGGGTTCTGGGAAAAGTGGTTGTGTGCCTTGTATAGATGGGCTGGGTACGCTCTACTACTCGTATCCGCGATATACGATTTCAGACTTTTCACTGGCTGTTGATTTCCCGGATGGTGGGCCACTGCGGCTCGCCACCACGGATATTGACCAAACCCGCTCTTTCTTTTGGCTGGACCATCAGTGGACCTATGGGTTTTTTGGAAAATCCTACGTGTCCTCCGTAATAACCAGGGCAATTGGAAACATTATAAAGCCCGTAGGGTTTGCGGGCTGGTTTTGGTTTGCAGGTCATTTGGCTGACGGGCGCGACTTCACTATGACAGTGGCCATGGCCGATGCCTTGCTGGAGCTTCCCAAAGGGCCCATTAAATTTGGCGGCAATGCAACTGCGGGAGCAAAGTTTATTGGCGCCGATGGGGTAGCTGGCAAGCAAATTAAAGGGTGTGCTGTCACTGTGGGCGATTGGTTTTCCTGGCCCATTCCAGGACTTTCCGCAATGACGGCATTTCTTGCGCGGAGTTTTACGCTAACGTTGTCGGACGAGGTTTTTCTACTGCGAGTGGACTACGATGCGCCAGTAAGTGTCACACGCACTGGGGGCATTTATAGAGAGGGACCAGCTACTATTTATTCGGGAGATGGGCAAACAATGCTGGGAAGTGCCTTTGTTGAGATGGCAAATATTGTGGTAACTGAGCAAGACAGTAGAAATATACCACTGGGAATTTTGGGAGGTTCCTTGCAACTGGATGGTGATACTGTACGAAATTTGAGCAGCAGACCAGCTCCCTGTGGGCTTGTTGTAAAAAGTGTAGTGTTGCTTGTTGCGATATTTCTTTTGACATTACTATTTTTGTGGATTGTTTATACAACAATTAAATTACTTTATTACAAATTAAATGACATTGGCAAGCACAAGACATCGCCATAGTTATTTGCAGTACACACCTGATTGTCCGGAGTCACGTAGATAGGATAGGGCCAGGTCTGATCCCAGGAACTAACCGGGCCTTCTTGGGAATTCACCCATAAGTTCCAACCATGGGGGCTCCACGGCCAATTGCCGCCACCATAATAGTAATTGTTATAGCCGCGATGTCCTCCGCGGTGTCCTAAGCCTCCACGACCCCCATGCGAAGAGCCGCCGCCGTGACCAAACCCGCTAAAGCCGCCTCCGTGCCCCGAAGGACCTCCGGTGCTATACCCTCTACCGCCACCACCACCAAATCCTCTACCGCCACCGCCACCACCACCACCGCCGCCTCCGCCACCATGTCCTCCGCCTCCTCCGTGTGGCATGTTTATTATATTATAATATATTTTAATAAAAAAATTTAATAAATATTTGGAGTAAGAGCCTTAAAAACTCTAAGACGCGCTGGCGAAGCTGCTGCTATGGGGATAACTTCCAGCGAATGGCGACGGGATTCCAGGTGGATGAAGCAGCAGCGCTTCCCGTAGTAGCACAGACCAGTCCGAAAATTATCGCACTGCTTGGTCTTGTAGTTGGGAACCACGGACATTGCTTTCAACTCAGCGGCTCCGTGTGCAAATTGGCACTTGTTATGGTAGGAACACCTGCCGCTTTTTTGAAAAGATCGACACAACTCGGTCTTGTACAGCTTTCCAGACATTTTTGAAAAGTTATTTTTGGAAAGCTATTTTTGAAAAGTTATTTTTGGAAAACTATTTTTGAAAAGTTATTTTTGGAAAGCTATTTGTGCTGTTGGGTCCAATCGCGCAGGATTACCAAGAGCCTGGTTTTAACATAGGAGGCATCACTAGGCTTAAATTTTTTAGCAAACACAGTAAGAAAGGTAAAATCAACAGTAGCCACTGTAAGCAAGGCAATGAAATTGTGTAGCAAGAGAGCGCCAATGGGGAATTTTGTTAGGTAGTAAAGAACCAGGACGATGATACAGCAAGAAGTAACGAAAACAGAAAGAAAAACAATAGATTTTTTAAGGAGGACGTTGTTTGAGTCGTTGACGTCTTTATCCGCGGCAGACATGTCGGGCGCTTGCATGTTTTTGAAGTAGGCCCGCAGGCTATCGTTTTGTTCCTTGGTCAAGAGAATTGATATTTGTCGAGAAAGCTGCCCAACAATGTCTGTGGTTTCGTCCTGAACCACTGTTTTTTCGATGAATGCAGCATATGTAAAGAAGAAGATAATAATAAAGGTGCAGATGAGAGCCAAGTGGACAAAAATATCAGCCAGAGACTCGCTTCCATAAATTAACCAATCCATTTACTTTTTTTAATATACCATAAAATGAATGTTCTAGAAATTGTCATGGACGTCTTGCTTAATTTGCTCTTGATGTTTACAATACTCAGCTGTCTGTTTATGGTCTACATTAGTAAAATCGAAACAAGTGCCTACCAAGATGAGATCAATGATAAGCTTACAGACGCGATAAAAACATACCTGGATGAAGCAAACCAGCAATCTCCGGAAGTTTACAAATCGCTGAAAGCTCTTTTCGACAAGTATCCCCAATTGCCGGAGCTGCTTGCAGACGAGAGCGACAATTTAAGCGCAGAAAACAACAAATGGTTGTTTCGCGTAATAATTATTTTGATGGTTGTATTGCTGGTGTTTTTTATATTCTTTTGCTTTATGCTCGGCTTTGTACGTGACCACAAAATTAACATTTGGAAAAAGGTGGGGTGGACCCTCTTTATTTTTCTGTTTGTAGGGATAGTGGAAGGAGGATTTTTTATTGAAATTGCCCGAAAATACATTCCAACAGCGCCCAGCACGCTGGTCAACGCCATCGTGCAGCAGCTCAGGAAATGGTAGTCATATTATAATTATATATCAATACGCTGGTAGGGTTCAGTGGATTGAACTGCGGTGCAGTGGACTCTGATGCTACAGCAGCGACGAATACACCAGTAAAGGATAGCCGCAATAATCACGCCAAGGAGAGAGCAGAAAATAATTGCCGGGATTTTGTTATCAGGGTAGATGGCAACCGAGACTGCGGAAGCCATGAGCATACACGTGACAAACAGGCAGGCAAGCGCGGATGACATCAATATTTGTGTATATTTATATTAAACTAAATTTAAGATGTTATTATTGTTATAAACCACAGATGTACGACTCGTATCGGGAACGCGTTAGTCTTGAAAAACGCATTGAGGAGTGTGAACGCATGAAAGCAAAGCACCCGGGATGGATCCCTATAATCGCCGAGAAATTTTCAGGCGATAAAAACCTGCCCGTTTTTCACAAAAACCGCTACATTGTCCCGCCACACACCACGGTGGGCCACTTTTCATATATGATAAGAAGTGCAGTCTATGTAAAACCTACAATGGCGCTATTTTTATTTGCAAAAAATTATATTCCCCCAAGCCCGCTGTTGCTCGGCGAGCTGTACGAACGCTGCAAAGAAGACGACGGGTTTCTCTACATTGTAGTATGTTCTGAAACAACATTTGGATTTTATTAAAAAATAAATCAGTCGGACGACATCAGAATAATGGTGCGCTTTGCCAGCATGATGGTGCCGCGCCCAACGGGAAATCCCGCAAGCGACTGGCGCTTGCGTTTCTTTCCGGCCAGGGCAATCTTTTCGCTCTTGATGCGCTGGTACGTGACGCGCATGTCCTGGGAAATGGCCTTCTGGTTTCGGGCGACAAAGCCGTTGACTCCGTTGGAGAAGTACCAGCGAACAAAATTCATCTGTGCTACCGTGGTTTTTCTCAGGATATTGCTCACCGGACACTGGAATTGCACCACAAGACCGCTGGAAATTCTATTGAAGGGATCAAAGAGGCAGCGTCCGCCGGCTTCTCGCAGCGACATCTCGTAGAGGTGGCGGATATCCAGGGTGCTGGTGCCGACCGGGCAGTAGCGTTTCTTGGAGTAGGTGGTGACCAGGTAGTCGCACATTCGTCCGGAAACCGATTTTTCGGTCATAAACGGCACCAATTCCTCACAGACACGTTGCTCGGTAAAGTAGCTGCAGAGGCTCTCCAGGAGATCTTTGGCGTGTCGGGACGGCGCGGGTTTTCCTTCCACCAGCGCAAACATGCTCAAAAATTTTATAAAAAAATCTATTAATATTATATTTTTTATATTTTAAATAAAAATTTATATAAAGTAAAATGCAACCCCTTACTATGGACAACATTGCTACACAGGGCTGGGCACCCTCGGATCCTTCTCTTTCTTCGCCCTGGAATGCAAACTGGCCCCTGGAGCGTCTGGATGATCCCCCGGGCAGTAACTTGCCCCGCTACACTAACCTTTCCGATATGATGCCTGCAAGCTGGCGTCCTGGAGTGCGCTTTGGCGACGAGAGTGAAATCGGTACTGGAGGCGACCGAGACGGCGCTGGCTGGAGTGCCAGTGTTCCTAGCCGGGAGCAGTACCAGCGATACAATATGACCGCGGGGTCTGCACGTCTTGCATTGAACACCCGTTGGAAAAGCCCGACAAATTCCATGCAAGAAAATCTTCCGGGCAGACGGCCGCCCCCAATTCCAATTGGTACTGGGGATGTTGAATTCAATGATAGCGATGCCCGGCAGTCCATGATCTATAACAGTACTGGCTTCTGGCCGGGCAAGGCTTCGTGCTAAAAAAATGCTAGAAAATAAAAAAAACAAATTTAAATATTTTTATTAAAAATGTAAGAAAGAAGCTGGGATTTTTGCGACAGGGTTTTAATAATCAGTTCGGCGCGATCAGCAAGTTCAGGGACTGCGCGAAACTTAAACATAATTTGCAGCTTCTTGGCGTACATAAGAACCAACGCCAACAAAACATCGAGGCACGTGCACTTAATCCTGGAGAGACAGCCCTGTGTTGATCCAAAAAGAAGGGCGTGATAAATAACTTCAAAGTCTGCGGGCGTTTTAGGTGTTCTGGTATATGGCTGGGCAAGAAAAAAGGGCGTTCTGCAGTAAATGCAGCAGCGGTTGGTAACCTTTTGCATGCATTTATCATGGAGCAAATTTTTACACACAGGGCAGAGACGGCAGGGTAATTTTTCCAGACAATCCTCCAAGCACATGGGGCACTCTTCGCTTATGTTGTGTGGCTCGCCCATACTACCAAGATATAATAATAATAATATAAAAAAAAAACATTGTTGTGTGTCAAAGTGTTTTGAAAAAAAACACAACAGTGCAATGAATGAGGCAAAACTGACATTTTATAAAAACCAGTATCCCGCAATATGCGAAGTCCTGCCAAGCGTCGTCGCGACTTTTCAGAATTTTTTTAATGATAAATCCCACACTTTGGCCGATGGCGCCTTGCCGGAACTTGAAATGCGTTTCGGGAAGCGCAATTCAGCGGGCTTTTCAAACGGCGTGTCGCACCAGTTTCTCTGCAGCGCAGTGGAAACCCTGAGGCAGTATTCCCAGTGGAGCAGCAAGACGCCATGGACACAGAGCGCGGACTACTTTTTTCAGTACGGGGGCAAGACCGTGCGTACTAGAGTGACTTCGGCAACCGACATTGCTGGAAACCCCCTGTCCACCGCAACCATTACAAAGAATATTGTTTCACGACTTGATGTGTTTACTGCTGATCCGGTAAACGCCCTGCGGCTGCAGACGTCCTGGGAAATTCCGGTGGTCATTCGCGCACTGGATCCACTCACATACCCCCTGCAGTCGGTGCGGATCAAACAGACCTGCTCGTTTACCTACGAGGAGACTTGGCGCTTTGACCTGAGCAAGGTGTGGAGTGGCAAGACCGCCAATGAAGCTGACCGGCTCATGCTTAGCGGCGAAAATCCCAGCAGCTGCGAAATTGAAATCGAATACGTCGCATTGCAATGCAATACGTGTGTGGTGCGTCTTGCCGTGTCGCTTCTGCTTAAAGCGCTTGATTTTTTTCCAACAGGCGCAGGGTTTTCCCTTGCTTGAATTATTAAAATAAGCGTGAATATGCGTTTTCATCGTGGGCTCTGATATAGGTTACTAGGAGATGATTTAGCGTCATGGACTTACGATTTCTAGTGAAGCTCAGTGTTTTGCCGAAATCGTTAAAAAAGAAGGGTTTTTTTATATTTTTAAAATTTGGGCACACCGAGGAAGGAAGACTAGGCACGCCGTCGCACGTATTTACGTGTTTAAAAACCAAAGGACTGGAGGCCTCACCGTCGATAAACTCGGCAAATCCGGGATTGCCCATCCGCGGGAGCGCATACACGTAGCAACATGTGCTGCGACAGTGCACTGCTGCCAGAACGGCAATTGCTGCACCTACACTGTGGCCCGTGCAAATGATTTGGCGGGGCGGATCCGCCAGCCGGGCAATGGTTTGGTCTATCAGTGGTTTGATGTATTCGAAAATTTCAAGAAATCCAGTATGTATAAGGATTTTGCCCTTGTTGTTTATATTTTTTGTTAAAATATTGTTGAAAGAAAATTTGCTTTGTGTGGCTCTCTTGCTTGCATTTTTTGGAACAAACCTGGTGAGCCTGAAATCAATGTCATGCAGCCACTCGTAGACGGTTTGAGAGCCCCGGAAAACTAGAAAAAGCGTTCCCTGCTGCGCTTCCCAAAAAATTTTTCCAAAGGCCAGCTTGCTACTCTTATCGCTGAATAGCGTGCAGAGGTCCTGGAGACCGCTCGGGACGACCACTGGGGAGGAAGCCGTGTAGGCGTTCTCCACCCGCAGGATTAGGTCGGCACAGTAGCGCGCCACCGTGGCACTGTACTGCTGAGGGGTGGTAGTGGTGTCGGGAACCGGAAGCTCCACGGGGTCCATTGGGCAGGTGAGGGTTCCGCAGTCCAGAGTGTTGCTCAAGGAAAACATGGTTGCGCGTTCGTAGTTTCTAATTTTGAAAAAGAGGTAGATGCACAAGGCCACTGTAGCAGTGAAGCCAACGAAAGTAACTAAATAAAAGATGGCTGACATAATTTATATTAATATTATTAAATTGTATTAAAAATGTCGTACACCGTTGAAACCTCGATGGAGGGTATGCTCACCAACATCTCCGAAACACGCTACACGCCACACGTAGACGCAAACCTCCAGGTTTGTGTTCCAAATATGCTGGACGCCGCAGCTCCCTGTGGATGTGCGCCCGCTGAGGGATTTCCATCGGGAATGGAACGCTTCTCTGCAGGCGAATGCCCGGTTGCATGCTCGGGGAGCTCAGGGACCTGGTACCCGATTTCGCCGGGACACTGTGTCCGGGCACCCAATGTTCGAAAACATCCCGCCGGGTGGACAAATAGCTCGGCACACAACCAGGACAGGGTGTTCTGCAACCAGTACATGTGCGAAAACTATTTTCGAAACATAAAATAAATGATGCATGCAAAAATTGCCGCTGCCATCGTGCTGCTCGTGCTGCTGGTGTCTCTCGGCACAAATTACTTTGCAAAGACCTACAAGGTGCACTACTCGAAATGGTTCACCCACACGGTAAATCGGCTTGTGGATACCGCGGAGACCTCCAATAACCGGGGTGCCCAGGACCAGGATCCCTTGATGGCGCTGCAGGACTACACGACGGCGCTCACCATTATCGACACGCTGGTTAAGATTATGCCCGCCGAAGAGCTAGGGCAGATGTGCAATTTAAATGTGAATGCTTTCCTGGGGATTGTGGACTCGCGACGGCAGAAAACCCTAACGGAGCTTACTCAAGCGTGTAAATTTTGAAAAATAAACTAGCTTTTGGCGTATATTTTTTTTGCTTCCTTGTACAAAGCCTTTCCATCCGCATCTCTATTAATTGCCACAAAACCTTCTATACCCAGATTTTTCCGGGCCTTCTTTACCGCCTTGATCCAGGGATTTTGTTTTGCCTGTGCGCTCTTTATCTTAGAAACATAGCGTTTTCCATTGGAGAGTCGCCGTACCTTGATGTCGCTCTTGGCAAGGCCGCCTGGGGTATGCGCTATAGTTCCATTCATTACCTGCTGCTTGTAGCGTCTTTTTGGCGAATGAGTAGACATTTTTTATTATTAAAACTTTATTTAGTTTTTTTATTATTTTAAATCATTCGAAAGAGTCCAAGAGGTCCAGTCAGAACTGCTGCGGCATTGTTTTTGCGCACAAGCCAAAAGAAAAATAGTGCCACCGTTAAAACCGCTAGGCCAGAAAATATCATAATTCCCCCTAGCGGACGACTATTTATGCTCTTTTCTAAACTGATTTTGCTGTTATCCTTCTTGTCGTAAAACACGGGGACGGTGGCGTTAACGATATAGCGTTTCGAGTCTTCAACAGGAACATTGTCCAACATAACCGTTGTTGGTTTTCCACCTACGGGAGTGTATGTTAGCGTAATGTGATCACAGACTCCCTTGTGGCAGAATGGATTTTTCGAGACATTGGGGTACGTTGTTGTATCATTATACGCAATAGTCCCAACCGTTTCTTCAGTGTATTGCTTTCGTTTTAAGGCAAGGACTATACCCCCAATTACCAACATAAGAGCAACTATAACCGATAATCCCAGATTTATTGCAGTGAGTAATTTGCCAAGGGAAGCACTCGATTGCACTAACTCGTTGGTATTCATATTTATTATTGTTTTTTTGTTTCTTTTCGTTTTTTTTTGTTTTTTTTTTAATTTCTACGACATCCACAGCCCCGTTTCACATACTTCGGAACCTGGCTGATTTCCCGAAATGTTCCCAGCTTCGCCGAAAGTAAATCCAGGGCGCTCTGGCTTACGGGCTTTGATTTTGCAGGGAACCACGCTCGCGTTGGCATGACTGGGCGTTGATTACCAAAACTTACTGGGCGTCCAACAGCGCCTGGCGTGTTACCACTAACACTTGCTGGGCGTCCAACACCGCTTGGCGTGTTACCACTAACACTTGCTGGGCGTCCAACACCGCTTGGCGTGTTACCACCAACGATTGCTGGGCGTCCAAAAGCGCTTGGTGTGTTACCACTAACGATTGCTGGACGTCCAATATCGCTTGGCGTGTTACCACCAACACTTGCTGGGCGTCCACCAGCGCTTGGCGTGTTACCACCAACACTTGCTGGGCGTCCACCAGCGCTTGGCGTGTTACCAAAACTTGTTGGGCGTTGATTAACAACATTCCGATTTTGAAAGGGTTGTATTGCCCTACTAGTTTTTGGCAAAATTACATTTGGGACCGGCTTTTTCCAAACTATTCGTTGCGTGACTGGTTGCGCGGGAAAAAAACTATATTTCATGGCTTCCAGTGTAGGAAATGCGGGCTTCTGCAATTTTAACGATACGTGTTTGTGGAGACCATAGACCCATGCAAAGAGCGCATTGCGGCTTTCAAGATCCTTGTCGGTAACGGGATTTGTTGTTAAATACTGATCGTAATCTGCCCGGCATTTTGCACATGGCAAAACATAGCGCAGCGAATCAAAAAATAAGCGAAACCCTAGTTTTTCGTTTGGAGTGGGCTTTGCTGAAAAGCCTGCGGCACCAAGATACATTACCTCCCAAAAAACTGGACCCCAGTAGTCTGGGTTAAGAGAAAGAGAGAGCTCCATCGTGTTATTTATTATAATTTTCTAAAAATTATAATCAATCATTTATTTTTTGAAAAAAACGAGCAACAACCATTTTTCTCTAAAATTTGGCTTTCAAGTTTTTTCAACGACAGGTTTCTTTCATTTATAACTCGCATCTCTTTGCTTGTTTCGGTAATTGCTCCTACCTCCTCTTCGGTAATTGCTACTACCTCCTCTTCGGTAATTGCTACTACCTCCTCTTCGGTAATTGCTACTACCTCCTCTTCGGTAATTGCTACTACCTCCTCTTTAATTGCTACTACCTCCTCTTCGGTAATTGCTACACACACTTCTTCAATTTTTTCTACAAAATTTTCGATTTCTTCTACACACATCTCCTCGATTTCCTCAACAAATTCTTTAACAAATTCCTCTTCGTTGTTTAATACACATAGTTTCTCGTTGTTTAATACACATATTTCCTCAGTCTCCTCGGAGTTTCTACCAAACATCTCTTCGCTGTTTCCGCAGTCTGTTTTCATTCGTTGAAAAATATCATTGACCTCCACTAATTCGTTCCCGGTTTCCCGTAACTTTTCAATCTCCTGGGATAGTTCCAGCCCACGGGCCTCCAACAATGTAGAGAGTGTCTGGCGCAGCTCCGCAATCTCCTCCTCCAGACCCCGGATAATAACCTCGTAGGCCCGCTCGGTGTTGTCTGGCGCACTGCTCTGTTCAGGCATACTAGTTTCCAGGGCTTGGTTGCAAATATGCACTACCCTGTTTTTTACCTGTCGACACCGCTGCCCAAAACGCAGTGTTCTCTGTGTGTCGGCCACTGCCATCGATGAGCAGCACAGCAGCACAAGCACCTGGGAATTTCCCCCTAGGGCCCGTCGCAACAACATCGTGATTTTGGAATCGCGGTAGGGGATGTGACCACGTGTAGTCCGCGAGTAATTGGCACACGCCTTTACTACCGAATTTATTGCGAATACAGATTTGTTGATAGTCTGGGACTGGCGCAGGTGGATTTCCGAATTCCCTTCCAGGTCTCCAAGCCGCTCACAGCCAGCAAGGTCCGCCACATAGAGCTCCGCATGCTGGTTGCCAACAGTGCACCCAAACACCACAACACAGTGGCTGCGCGAGCTCTTTTCGTGCGTCTTTCGATTCATGTTGCGCAACAGCACCTGTAAATCCCAGGGCGTTTGGATTTGCTTGGCCGTGGCCCCGCGCAACCCAATGCTTGACACGGAAACATTGCCCCCACCAACCAGGTCGAAAAGCCGCTCCAAATAGACCTCGACAATGCTGACCTTGACGCTGTCGGCCACGGCGAGCAGTTCGTCGCAGCAGCGTTGCACAATCCCGGGGCAATTTTCCTTACCAAACGAGGTAAAGGTTTTTCCGGTCCCGGTGTACCCGTAGCAGAGCACCGAGGCATTGGTGCCCGACAGGACGCATTCGACGCTGGATTTCACGTGTTTTTGGAAAAGCGTTTCCTGGTCAATGTCCTTCTCGACTGCGTCGAATGGGTAGGACAAGCCTGCGATTTTAACAACACTGTTGTTGTCTGTAATGGAGATTGAGTGGTCTAGGGTTCCCGGAGAAAACCTGGCGACCACCCGTGGACACACGGTTTCGATGTGCATGCTTTTTAATGGTAATTATATATTTAAATATAAAAATATAAAGAGACTATAATGCCTCATATGGCATACAATCCCAGTGCCTATGCCTACGCATCCCTCAACAACTTGTTTGGAAACCAGCAGCAGCCATGGGGAAACGTCACCGACCCTAACAATGTTACCATTCCGGGGGCCCCGGGCCTCCAATCCGGCATCCTGGCCCCGCCGCCGCCTAACGCCGACGACATGCAGCGCAGTGTGGTCCAGAGCCCGTCGGGACCAGTCATCGAGTCAAAAACCAGCAACCTCATCACCTGCCCGAATGCCGACGGCGATGTGTCGCTGGGCTGTTGGCTTTTTAGTTCGGACAACGACCGGTTTGCCCGGAAGAACCTGGAACAGGACACCATGCCCGGCGAGGCGGAGCCCAGCGACATCAAGGTTGTCCCGGGGAACTGGCTCGAGCTGGCAGGCAGTACCGCCAGCCCCGGAAACTACAGCACCGTCACCCCGGAGCTCTACAACACGGAAACAATGGCCTCGGAGCAGCGCATCTTTACGGGCATCATGATGAACAGCAACACTGGACAGCTCTACGAAACCTACGAGGACGATGTGCCGCCACCGAATACGGACCGCAAGCGCCTTCTTCCGGAGCAGATGTCCAACCAGAACCCCAAGGTCACTGCTCTGTCGGGCGGCTGGGACCCCTCGATGCCTACCCGCCACAAGGTCGAGGTTCTCGAGGTGGAGTATGGGGCCGATGCGGGCCGAAATCCCTGGGGTCCCCAGCTCTACGCGAGCGCAATCCGCGACCTTGCCGAGCAGAAGGACGTCCGGCAGCAGTTCAATAACCGCAATGGCTTTGTCCCGGTGGAGCCCGCATGGGATCGCCGGGCTGTCGGCTTTGTGGGCTACGTGTCCGCATACCGTGGCACCCCACACATGCCCCCAACACAGCGCGAGGCCCAACCCATCCCAGACACCTTTGATGAGACCGTGCGCAATATCGACTTCCCGGGCATGGACGTGCCTGCGCCACCCGACATGATGATTGGCGGCAGCTTTGGCTCCCGGGAAGACCCCCGGCAAAACCGCGGTGCCCCGGCCGTGCTTTCGGGGGGCAGCCTTGCCGCGGTGAACCACGCCCCGGGACGCCTGGAATGGCGCCCACCCGGATCTCTCCCCACCAGTCCCGCGGTCGGGCACAGCGGCCAGCGGGTCGGGCAGATCTACGACGACGGCGAAATCCGTTTGCGGCCAGAACGGCCCTGGAGCGAGTACAGCCAGGCGCCGGACCACCACGTCGTACAAACCGTGGTCCGGGTTCCCACGGTGCCGCGCGTCCAGCGCAGCACCGACCAGGACCCAAGCCGGGGGCGCTACCACGCGGCCGACACGCTGGTGGGAGACGGCGACCAGCAGGGATTGCGCATGGAGGATGTGGTGGAGCGGCGGGTTGTCCGCAGCGACCAGGACCCAAGCCGGGGGCGCTACCACGCGGCCGACACG
>Ga0315270_10000270_pt1 | contig 29698 bp, 29 predicted proteins | sample C1_bottom_MG_FD_204932 | JGI IMG/M metagenome (GOLD analysis project Ga0315270, IMG submission 204932) | Sediment microbial communities from Yellowstone Lake, YNP, Wyoming, USA - C1_bottom | ecosystem: Environmental > Aquatic > Freshwater > Lake > Sediment | place: USA: Wyoming | collected...
ATGGTCCACGACTGGTTCGCCGAGTTCATCATTTCATAGACGCACTGGTTCAGCGTGATCGGCAAGCCCTGCCCCCCGTACTGCGGATCGGAGCTCAAGGCGGGCCAGCCACCTTCCACATACTTGGCATAGGCTTCCTTGAAACCGTCGGGCGCCTTCACTTCGTGCGTGACCTGGTCCAGCGTGCAACCCTGGATGTCGCCCGACAGATTCAGCGGCGCAATCACTTCGGAGGCAAACTTGCCGGCCTCTTCGAGCACCGCATTGACGGTGTCGGCATCCATTTCGCTATGGGCAGGCAATGCCTTGAATTCTTCGCTGACATTCAATAGCTCGTGCAAAACGAACTGCATGTCACGCAAGGGTGGGTTGTACTGGGGCATGAAAGCTCCTTGAGAAAATGGGGGACGGATTCAGCGCAGCGCCTTGCTGCGCGCATTGGACGGGAGTAGCAAACTGTTTGGGCTGCTCGCGAGCCCCTCGCTGGTAGCAAAGTGCAGCATCAGGCGCTCGAAACCGTTACGCGCCCGGTCCAGCGCGCCCGGATTGCGCAAGAAGCGTGCATCGTGGTGCAGCGCCAGGATGAACCCATGCACCTCGAACAACATTTGCAGGGGATCGGCAGCGCGGCAAAGATGCCCTTCTTCAATGGCGAGCTGAATCGCGCGCTCCATCGCCTTGTGCCAATCCTGGACCATGCTGACCAGGGCGTCGCGCACGATTCCGGGTCTGTCGTCGAACTCGACCGCGCCGCTGATGTAAATGCAACCCGAATCGACCTCGATGGAGACGCGCTTGACCCAACGCTCAAACATCTCACGCAGCCGCGGCAAGCCGCGCGACTGGTCCAGCGCCGGGTAAAAGACTTCGTCTTCGAAGCGCGCGTGGTATTCACGAATCACCGATATCTGCAACTCCTCACGTGAACCGAAGTGCGCGAATACGCCTGACTTGCTCATGCCCGTGACCTCGGCCAGCGCGCCGATGGAGAGGCCTTCCAGCCCGACCTGCGAGGCCAGACCCAGCGCAGCTTCCAGAATCACGGCGCGCGTCTGCTGGCCTTTTTGAAGGCTGCGCGAGGATTCAAGCTGTGCACCTGACCCTGATTTGCTGTTTGCGGCTCCGCTGACCACCACTGCGACTCCAAAATAGAACGATCGTGCTATTTTGCAGCTTTTCCTGCCAATGCGGCGTCGCAGGAGTATTTATTTTTTAGAGTCAGCCTTCTAGCCCGCCGGGGATAGCGTCGCCTGCCGAACCGGGCTTGGCGTCCGACAAGCGTCGCGCAATGGTCTCAGTTCTCCGCATCGGCTGCGTCTTCACTCGCGCTGAAACCCGACACGGGTTGCCTGGCTTTGCGTTCCAGGCTCGGCTGCAGGCGTTTGGCCTCGTCCAGGAACTGATCGACGCTGGCATTCGGGCTCAGGCGCAAGGCGGGAGGGAACAAGGAGGCCAGGTACAACTCGGCGCTGAGTCGCTCGACGCGGTACCAGTTCATGCCGAGGTTGCCGATCAGCATCAGCGCGCACAGGCTGCCGGCAAACCAGCGCAGCGCGTTGCGCCGCTGGGGCTGTACCACCAGCAGATGCGCGTAAATCAAACTCGCCAGCAAGGCGCTGAACAGCAGTGCGTCGAGCCGCCCCAGAAACTCGAGCGAACTGGCATAAGCCAGCAGGGCGAGCACCGCGCTCAGCACGCTGCCGGTCAACAGCGTCAGCGCGGCCAGCCAGACATGGCGCCAGAACTCCAGCCGGTGCTGGAACAATTTGGTCACCAAGGACCACAGCGCGGCCCACACCGCAAGCGCTCCACACAAGGCGAGGCCTTCGCGCGCCAGTCTCGACCCGAAATCATCCGGATCCGAGCGCACATAGGCGTCTGCGGCGGTCCATATCAGCAGCGCCAGCAGCGTCAGCGTGGGCACCCAGGCCGGCGTGTCTGATGCGGCTCGCAGCGGTTGCTCCGGCGCCAGCGGCGCAGCAGCCAATCGCAGCCTCAATCGCGTGCGGCCCATCTGCCATTCGTCGCCGGAATGCAGCGGCCAGGACTGTCCCTGATCCAGTTGGCGACCTTGCAGCTGCACGCCATTGATGCTCGTGCCAACCGTCAGTTGCAGGTCGCCGGAGATCGATTCGTCGTCGGCTTGCCGCATCGATATCTGCGCATGCTCGGCCGCCACATGCACGTCGTCGAGTACCAAGTCGCAATGGATGTCCCGGCCTATGCGCACCGGCCATTGTTTGACCTCCAGGCAGCGCCGCACGCTGCCGTCGCGGTCCAGCTGTTCCAGCAAGGCTATGGTTTCCACGCGAAGCCTTCCAGATAGTGGCGCGCCAAGCGCATGGCGTTGGCAAAACTCACGCCACCGGCGTCGAAGCGTCCCTGCGCGCCCGCCGTCGCCTGGTCTTGCGTGGCGATCAACACGCTCAGGTCGAACAAGCCAGGCAACTTGCGATAAGCGCGCATGCACAAGACGACACGCAGCGGCAGGCCGGCCTGGGTCACGAAGCGCTCATGGCACTGGGGTGGCGTGACATCAGGACTCGCACTGCCGCCAAAGCGTTCGTTGCGAAAGGCGTCACCGTACAGCCTGCTGAAGCGCCACATGCCCAGCTTGGCACCGCCATAAATTTCGTGACGCACGGACAACCCGCTGGTGACCACGGAATCCGAGACGAACAGATTGGGCGGCAGATAGCAGTCCGAACGCTCGTACTCGAGTCCCTTGCCGTCGGGGGGCGAGGTACTGCCCCAGCAACGCATGAAGTCCTCGCGCGGCACCGGGATGCGGTAGTGCGCATGCTCGGCCGAACGCCATGGCAGGCCGATAAAGCGGTCCACCAGCAGTTGCTGATGCGCAAGCAGTTGGCGCGTGATCTCCGGGTAAAGCGCGGTCTTGATGGGCTGCGCCTGTTGGGCGCGCGCCAGCAAGGCTTCGGCATACATGGAAGGCACCAGAAAACTGATCTGCTGTCCCGACCGCAGTGTGGCCACGTTGACGCCCATGACGCGACCATCTTCGTCCAAGGTCGGCCCCCCGCTCATGCCGGGGTTCAGCGCACCGCCGAAGAAGATGCTGGGATAAAAACTGCGCTCGACCAGTCCGTTGTAATTGCCCTCGGTCAGCGCAAAACCCACATCCAGCGGATTGCCCAGCGAGTAGATGCGCTCACCCTTGTTCAAGGGCTGCGACTGCGGGCGAAAGCTCAAGTATCCCCGAGCCGAAAGATCGGACTTCGGCGCGCGCACCAGCGCCAAGTCATGCACCGCATCGACTGCCAGCAGCTCCAGCGGGCCTTCGCTACCATCGGCAGTGCCATAGACCAGTCGGTAGCGTTCGGGCTGCAAGGCGACTTGGCTGACCACATGGTAATTCGTCATCAGCAGACCGTCTTCGCCGACCAGGAAACCCGAGCCGACGCTGGCCTGGCTGGACTGGGTCTTGAGCAACGTGCGAATCTGCACCAGCTTGCCCCGCGAGCGCTCGTACAGGCGTTGGGCCGACAGCGACACCGGGGCTTGCGTATCGGAGGCGGCATCAGCGGCGACCACGGCCGGCGGCTTAGGTTGCGTCGTGCTGGCCTGAGCCGATGTCGCGCCAGCTGTCACGACCAAGGCCGTCAGCAACAGCAAAGTCGCAGTTATCCGGGACTTGGCGCTGACGACGACGGTTGAATTGTGCATTCGTGTGATTCTAGGTTTGGCTTCGCAATTCGATCGGCTCCCGCATCACCCCAGGCAAACCAACCTTGTGTTTGCCCGGTCGCTGCAAGCGCTAGCATAGCGGCGTATAAACTCATATTGAGTCAGCGAAGGCCATTGATTGCGCTTGAGGCCTGCGCAACAGTCAACTTGTGCCTATGCTTGAAGAACGGATTGGCGACAAAGGAGGCTAGCCCTTGGATGTCCTGCAACTCGATATGTCTGGCCGACCGCAAGACTGGATCACGACCAGGGAAGCGGCGGTGATCTACGCCTGCGACGGCGTGGCGTGGACGCTGGGCGATCCGTGCCAGGTCTTGCGCGGCGGCTTGCAGCGCAAGACCGGGCTGCAATCACGCATTGAAGTGCATCCCATCGTGGCCGTCAAAGGCAGCATACCCAGCCGCGCCTGGCGCCTGGCGCCCACCTTGTCCAACCTCAAACTGTTCGCGCGCGACCGCATGGTGTGCGCCTATTGTGGCCGTCGCTCAGCTCTGGACGACCTGACGCGCGAACATATCGTGCCCACCTCACGCGGCGGCGCCGATTCGTGGATGAACTGCATCACCGCCTGCCGAGGCTGCAATGGCCGCAAGGGCAGCCGCCTGCCCGAAGAGGCGAACATGAGCCTGATCTACCTGCCCTATGTGCCCAATCTGCACGAGGACATGATCTTGCGCGGCCGGCGCATTCTGAGCGACCAGATGGAGTTCCTGCTGGCCAGCGTACCGCGCTCGAGTCGACTGATCGGCTAGGATGAGCTGACTCAAAGCAGGTCGGTCCAATTGTTTCAGTCGCGGCAGGAACTCTGGCTTGCCATCGCGCTCTCACTCGCTTTGAAGCTTGGGTCAACGCCGGCGTCGACTGCGGCGTTCAATAGATTACTTTTCTGGAGATTTAGATGATGAAGAAACTGCTTGTCGTGTCTGTTGCGTCGGCTTTCACTTTGCTGAGCGGCTGCTCGACCACCAGCCCGGACGTGGTGCAACGAGGCGATGCACAGCGCATGTCGCAGGTGCAAGATGCGGTGGTTCTGTCCGTTCGCGCAGTCACCGTCGAAGGCCAGCAGTCCGGAGTCGGTGGTGTGGCCGGTGGCGTGGTCGGCGCGATAGCGGGCTCCAGTGTTGGCGGTCGGCGCGACAGCCAGGTCGGGGGCGTGCTGGGCGCCGTGGCTGGCGCGATGCTTGGCAATGCGATGGAGCGCCAAGGCACGCGTGAAGACGCTGTGGAGTTGATGCTGCAATTGCGCAATGGTGAGCGTCGCGCCATCGTGCAAGCCAGGGGTTCCGAAGCGCTGCAAGCTGGTGACTCGGTCGTCATCGTCACCACTGGTGGAAAGACCCATGTGTCTCGCGCACCGAATGCCTACCCGACACCAGCCCCGCGGAATTGACTTGCTGCCTCTCACCTGAGAAGCCCGTTAACGCCACGACAAGGGCATCCCCGTCTGCCAAGCGGCACGAATTCCGAGTGAATCGCGGGAGTGATTCACTCGGTAGCGGAAATTGATCGGTTCACGGCGGTCCTGTGGCCGGCAACAAGGCGTACGCTGCTGAAGTCAAACGTCCTCGTCGCGCGTATCCATCATCGCAAGCGCAGCGTCACTGGCGGTTGACCACTCAGCTCTTGTAGGTTCATGCTCGCAGCGCGTCCGGCGAGAATTCGGACTTCACGCCCTGGCTTGTGCAGTTTCGCTTTGCACCATCAATCAGAACACCAACAAGGACAAATTCGCATGCGCCCCGGTCGCCCGCATCGCTTGCCCGCCACCATCTGGGCGCTGGGTTTCGTCAGCCTGCTGATGGATGTTTCTTCGGAGATGATCCACAGCCTGTTGCCCGTCTTCATGGTTGGCGCTCTGGGCATGAGCGCTTTCACGCTGGGACTGATTGAAGGCGCGGCAGAAGCCACCGCCTTGATCGCCAAAGTGTTTTCCGGCGCGCTGAGCGACTACCTCGGCAAGCGCAAGCCGCTGGCCGTGCTGGGCTACGGCCTGGGCGCCTTGTCCAAGCCCCTGTTTGCGCTGGCCAACAGCGTGGGTTGGGTGATAGGTGCGCGTCTGATGGACAGGGTGGGCAAGGGTCTGCGCGGCGCGCCGCGCGACGCGCTGGTGGCCGAGTTGGCACCGCCGGACATGCGAGGCGCGGCCTTTGGCCTGCGTCAGGCCTTGGACACCGTGGGCGCCTTCCTGGGTCCCCTGCTGGCAATCGGTCTGATGCTGTTGTGGGCGAACGATTTCCATGCCGTGTTCTGGGTTGCCGTGATTCCCGCCTTTGCGTCAGTGGCCCTGTTGATACTGGGCGTCAAGGAGCCCGAGAGGCCGCCCGCGTTGCGGCGCATCAACCCGATCAGCCGCGCGCACCTGCGACGCCTTCCCGACGCCTATTGGTGGGTGGTGGGCCTGGGGACGCTATTCACGCTGGCGCGATTTTCGGAAGCCTTCCTGGTATTGCGTGCGAGCCAAGGAGGCTTGTCGCTGGCCCTCACGCCGCTGGTGCTAGTGGGTATGAACCTGGTCTATTCGCTGGCCGCCTATCCGTTTGGCAAGCTGGCAGATCGTTGGCCCCCCAACCGTTTGCTGGCATTGGGTCTGGCCGTGCTGTTGCTTGCCGATCTGGTGCTGGCCTACAGCACCGATGCCGGCTGGCTGGCGCTGGGCATAGGCCTGTGGGGACTGCACATGGCCATGACGCAGGGGCTGCTGGCCGCCCTGGTGGCGAGAACGGCGCCCGCCGATTTGCTCGGCACCGCCTACGGCATGTTCAACCTCAGTTGCGGCCTGTCACTGCTGCTGGCCAGCGCAGTCGCGGGATGGCTGTGGGACGCCTTCGGCGCCGCCAGCACCTTCTTGGCAGGCAGCGTGTTCTGCCTGCTCAGCTTGGTCGCGATCGCGACGCCGAGACTGCGGCGCTTGGGGGCTCAGGTGCTCTAACCCAAGCCCAGGGCAAGACTTGGCGCATTTCCGACTCAGCGTACGGTCTTCCGATGGCCGATCTTCGCTCGCGGGATAATAGGGGCTTGTCCGGTTGCGGCCAGAGGCTTGCTTGCTTTGCCGTATAAACCGGGATCCGAGAAACATCTTGCAGGTAACACCCATGAACGAAGCTCAGCAACGTATCGAAACCTTGGTCAAAAACAACCGCGTGGTGCTCTTCATGAAAGGCACGGCGCAATTTCCGATGTGCGGATTCTCTGGCCGCGCGATTCAGATTCTGAAGGCCTGCGGCGTGAACGACCCAAAGACCGTGAACGTGCTCGAAGATGAAGCCGTACGCCAAGGCATCAAGGAATACTCCAATTGGCCCACCATTCCGCAGCTCTATATTGCTGGTGAATTCGTGGGCGGATCGGACATCATGACGGAGATGTTCGAGTCCGGTGAACTGCAGCAAGTGCTGACGGCTCACTGAACCACGCTTGCCCGCCATGACGCAAGCTTTGGTGCTGGGCATCACCGGCGCCACCGGGGCGGTCTATGGCTTGAGGCTGCTGCAGCGCGCGCGCGCGCTGGGCCTCCAGACCCATTTGATCGTCACGCCTGCGGGTGTGCTCAATGCGCATCATGAGCTGGGCCTGAATCGGCAGGAGCTTGAGCAACAGGCCGACTTTGCCTACGCGCCAGCCGATGTTGGCGCCTGCATCGCCAGCGGCAGTTTTGCCACGGCGGCTTGTGTGATCGCGCCCTGCTCGATGCGGACGCTGGCGTCGATCGCCCATGGCTTTGGCGACAACCTGCTGACGCGTGCCGCCGACGTCACCTTGAAGGAGCGTCGCCGCCTGATCCTGATGGTGCGCGAAACGCCGTTGAATCTGGCCCATTTGCGCAATATGACGGCCGTCACAGAAATGGGCGGCATCGTCTTCCCTCCGCTGCCGGCCTTTTATCACCGTCCCACGTCCATCGACGAAATGGTGGATGACACGGTGGAGCGGGTGCTGGCATTGGCCGGCGTAGCTCAAGCCAAGCCGCAGATTTGGAGCGGGTTGGGACAGAAGTCAGCGCGCTGATTGCTCGCCGGGCAATTGCCACAACTTGCGTACGGCCAAGACTGCATTGGGATATTCGGGCCGCCCGCGGCTGCCGTTGTAGCGGCCCAGGGTCATGAACAAGTCGCCGCGCTCGATGTCGAGATAGTGCCGCAGGATCACGCAGCCAAAGCGCAGATTGGTCTGCATGTGAAAGAGCTGCGCTGGGTCGCCGCCGCCAATGAGCCGAGCCCAGAACGGCATCACCTGCATATATCCGCGCGCACCAGCCACGCTGATCGCGTATTTGCGGAACCCGCTTTCCACTTGCACCAATCCCAGCAGCAGCGCAGGTTCGAGCCCGGCGCGCTTGGCCTCGTACCAGACCGTTTCCAGGAACTCGACGCGGCTGTGATGTTCGCTCATGCGCTTCTTCAGGCGCTGGCTCATCTCGCCCAACCACCGCAGATAAGCCATGCGGTCGTCAATGTTGTCGAAGCTGGGCCGGGGGGGTGCGCTGTTGGCGATGGCCGCTGAGAGCGCCGATCGCACCGCGTCGGCCAAGGGTTCCTCGACCTGGGCGCCGGCCCAGGCGGCGCGCGGCAACGAAGCCAGCGGCAGCAGGAATGCCGCGCCAAGCAGGCCGCGCCGGTGCAACATCAGACTGCGACTCAACGCGGCAGTTGCGCTCGCAAGTGCGCTGCCACATCGGTCAGCGCCAGCTTGGCCGCCTCGGTGTCGCGCCGCCCCTGGTATTCGACATAGCCTTCCTTGAGGCCACGGTCGCCCAGCACCACCCGGTGCGGCACGCCAATCAGTTCCCAGTCGGCCAGCATGGCGCCGGGACGTTCGCCTCGATCATCCAGCAGCACATCGACCCCATCGGCCATCAGCTCGGCATAGAGGCTGTCAGCAGTGGCTTTGACTTCGGCGTTGCGGTCGTAGCCAATCGGGCAGATCACCACCTCGAACGGTGCAATAGAGGCCGGCCAGATGATGCCGCGCGCGTCATTGCTCTGCTCGATCGCTGCCCCCAGGATGCGCGTCACGCCGATGCCGTAACAGCCCATCACCATCGGCTGCGGCTTGCCGTTCTCGTCCAGGAAGTTGGCCTTCATCGGCTCGCTGTACTTGGTGCCGAGCAGGAACACATGGCCGACCTCGATGCCACGCTGTATCGCCAGCACGCCCTTACCGTCGGGCGAGGGGTCGCCGGCGACGATGTTGCGGATGTCCGCAACGGCATCGGGCTCGGGCAGGTCGCGGCCCCAGTTGACGCCGGTGAGGTGATAGTCGGCCTCGTTGGCGCCGCAGACGAAGTCGCTCATATGGGCGACGGTGCGATCGGCAACGATCTTCACCGGCTTCTTCAAACTGATCGGGCCCAGATAGCCCGGCTTGGTGCCGAAGTGATCCTCGATCTCGCCCACGGTGGCGAAACGGAAGCCATTCTTCAGCCCCTCGACCTTGCCGGTCTTGACCTCGTTCAGGTCGTGGTCGCCGCGCAGCAGCAGCAGCCAGACGGTGCTCTTGACGATCTGGCCCTTGTCGTCCTGCTCATCGGTGGCCAGCACCAGGGACTTGACGGTCTGCGCCAGCGGCAGGTTCAGCAGCTGAGCCACATCCGCACAGGTGCTCTTGCCGGGCGTCAGCGTCTTGGTCATCGACTGGGTGGCGGCGCCGCGCTGCGCGATCAGGGCCACCCCTTCAGCCTTCTCGATATTGGCGGCGTAGTCACTGTTCGGGCAGTAGACGATGGCGTCTTCGCCGGTCTCGGCAATCACCTGGAACTCCTGCGAGGCATCCCCACCAATGGCGCCCGAGTCGGCCGCCACGGCGCGGTATTGCAGGCCCATGCGATCGAAGATGCGGCAGTAGGCGTCATACATCGCCTGGTAGCTGCGCGTGCCGGACTCGACATCACGGTCAAAGGAATAGGCATCCTTCATCGTGAATTCGCGGCCGCGCATCAGACCGAATCGCGGCCGGCGCTCGTCGCGGAACTTGGTCTGGATGTGATAGAAATTCTTGGGCAACTGCTTGTAGCTGCGCAGTTCCTGTCGCGCTATGTCGGTGATCACCTCTTCCGAGGTCGGCTGGATCACGAAGTCGCGACCATGACGGTCTTTCACGCGCATCAGCTCCGGCCCCATCGCCTCAAAGCGCCCGGTCTCTTGCCACAGCTCGGCTGGCTGCACCACCGGCATCAACAACTCGATGGCCCCGGCACGGTTCATCTCTTCGCGGATGATGGCCTCCACCTTGCGTATGACGCGCAGGCCCATGGGCATGTAGTTGTAAATGCCGGCGCCAAGGCGCTTGATCATGCCGGCTCGCAGCATCAGTTGGTGACTGATGACTTCTGCGTCCGCGGGTGCTTCTTTGAGCGTAGAAATAAAGAACTGAGTGGCTTTCATGGGGTCTGGGGCTGTCCGGGCGCGAAGACACCGGGTGAGGGAAAGCATCAGGCCCCTAAAGGGATGCCCAATGCAATAATGAATCCAACTATAGATTCGAGGTTGATTATGCTCGACCGTGAGGGGTTTCGACCCAACGTCGGCATCATCCTGCTTAACCAAAGGAACCTGGTGTTCTGGGGCAAACGCATCCGAACCCATTCCTGGCAGTTCCCGCAAGGGGGCATCAAGCACGGCGAGACGCCCGAGCAGGCGATGTACCGTGAACTCCACGAAGAAGTGGGGCTCACCACTGAACACGTTCGCATTCTCGCCCGCACCCGCGAATGGCTGCGCTATGAGGTGCCCGATCACTTCATTCGACGCGATGCGCGCGGCCACTACCGGGGGCAAAAACAGATCTGGTTTCTGATCCAGTTGACCGGCCGCGACTGCGACCTGAATCTGCGCGCCACCAGCCACCCCGAGTTCGACGCTTGGCGCTGGAATGACTACTGGGTGCCGCTCGAGTCGGTGATCGAATTCAAGCGCGGCGTCTATGAGATGGCGCTGACCGAGTTGGCGCGTTTTTTACCGCGCACCAACTATCACAACCGCTATCTGCGCTCGGGCATGCGCCCGCAGCAGCACGATGACGCTCAAATAGATCAGGCAGCAGACAACGCCGATGACGCGTCCGTCGCCTCGGACTCGTCGTCCGACCCACCATAGAGCGAGGGCGCACGGCCTTGACTCAGGCCAGCACCATATTGTCGCGGTGGATCAATTCGGGTTCGGCGACATACCCCAACAGACGCTCGAATTCGCTGGACGCTTTGCGTGCAATCAGGCGCGCCTCGGAACTCGAATAATTGGTCAGGCCACGCGCGAGCTCTACGCCGATCTCATCGCGCACGGCGATCACGTCGCCTCGGTGGAATTCACCCTGCACCGCTGTGACTCCCACGGGCAGCAGACTCTTGCCTTGGCCGCGCAGCTTGGCGGCCGCGCCTGCATCGACAGTCACCGCCCCGCGCAGCTGCAAGTGGTCGGCCATCCACTGTTTGCGCGCAGCCATTTTGGGGGTGACCGCGGTGAGCGTCGTGCCCAGTGATTCGCCCTCGGCCAAGCGCAGCAGCACATCGGGTTCGCGCCCCCAGACGATCACCGTGCTGGCACCACTGCCGGCGGCCCGCTTGGCGGCCAGAACCTTGGTGAGCATGCCGCCACGGCCCAGGCTGCTGCCCGCGCCGCCTGCCATCAATTCAAGTTCAGGTGTTCCTGCCACCGCGTGCTCAATGAAGCGTGCATCAGGATTCTTGCGCGGGTCGGACGAATACAGACCCTTCTGATCGGTCAGTATCACCAAGGCGTCCGCTTCGACGAGATTGGCAACGAGCGCACCCAAGGTGTCGTTGTCGCCAAACTTGATTTCGTCGTTGACAACGGTGTCGTTCTCGTTGATCACCGGAATCACCTTGTGCGCCAGCAAGGTCAGCAAGGTCGAGCGGGCGTTGAGATAGCGCTCGCGATCGGCAAGGTCGGCGTGGGTGAGCAGCACTTGAGCGCTTCGCATCGAATGCTCACGCAACTTGCTCTCATACATCTGCGCCAGACCCATCTGACCTACCGCAGCCGCGGCCTGCAACGCGTGCAACTCCTTGGGTCGGGTCTTCCAACCCAGGCGTTTCATGCCCTCGGCAATCGCGCCGCTGGAGACCATGATGACCTCGCGTCCCTGCCCCGCCAATGTGGCGAGCTGCTGGCACCAGTTGCCGATGGCCTCTGCATCAGCGCCCCGACCCTCGTTCGTCACCAGGCTTGAGCCCACCTTGACGACGATGCGACGGGCATCCTTCAACACCGAGGGGGTCATATGTCAGCGCCGGATTCGGACTCCTGCGCGGGCTGGAATCTCGGATCCACCTCTTCCACCACGTGCTGGGCCGCAGCCACATGCTGGTAAATCGCTTGGATGAGGCCGGCACAGCCTTCGCGCGTCAGCGCAGAAATCTCGAACACGGGGCCCTTCCACTTGTAGCGTTTGACGAAGTCCTTGACCCGGCTCTTGCGCTCTTCCTCGGGCACCATATCCAACTTGTTCAGCACCAACCAGCGCGGTTTGTCGTACAGCGCCTGGTCATACTTCTTGAGCTCGTTCACGATGGCCTTGGCCTCAGCCACCGGATCAACGGCCTCGTCAAACGGGGCCAAATCGACCACATGCAAGAGCAGCCGCGTGCGCTGCAGATGTCTCAGGAACAAATGGCCCAACCCAGCGCCTTCCGCGGCGCCCTCGATCAGGCCCGGAATGTCGGCCACCACAAAGCTTTGCTCCGGACCCACCCGGACCACGCCCAGGTTGGGATGCAAGGTCGTGAACGGGTAGTCGGCAATCTTGGGTCGCGCGTTGGACACGGCTGTGATCAACGTTGACTTTCCTGCGTTGGGCTGACCCAGCAGTCCGACATCGGCAAGCACGCGCAGTTCCAATTTGAGCTTCTTCTGCTCGCCGGGCCAGCCTGGCGTTTTCTGGCGCGGCGCCCGGTTCGTGCTGGTCTTGAAATGCAGGTTGCCGAAACCGCCGTCGCCACCTTTGGCGATCAGCACAGGTTCACCGTGCACGAGCAACTCGGCCAGTATCTGGTCAGTCTCCACGTCTCGGATGATGCTGCCCACCGGCATGCGCAACACGATGTCGTCGGCTGCGGCGCCGAACTGGTCCGAGCCGCGCCCTTGCTCACCATTGCGCGCCTCGTGGCGGCGCGCGTAGCGGTAATCGATCAGGGTGTTGATATTGCGATCCGCGACGGCGTAGACACTGCCGCCACGCCCGCCATCTCCGCCATTCGGCCCGCCGAAAGGAATGAACTTTTCCCGGCGAAAGCTCGCGCAACCCGCCCCGCCGTTGCCTGCGACGACATCAATGGTGGCTTCATCTACGAACTTCATGGTGTGTGCCTCAACGCTGGGGCAATGGTAATCCAGCTCAAAATGCAAAAGCCCCGGCAAGCCGGGGCTCTATCACAAACCGCTCCACCCGAAGGAGGAGCATCGGTTTGTTTATACCGCCGTCACGAAAACGGTCTGGCGGTTTCTCGGGCCCTTGATCGCGAAAGAAACGTGACCATCAACCAACGCGAACAGCGTATGGTCCTTGCCGATGCCTACATTGGTGCCAGGATGAAACCTGGTGCCACGCTGGCGCACGATGATGCCGCCGGCCGAGATGACTTGGCCGCCAAACACCTTCACACCCAGCATCTTGGGTTGGGAGTCGCGGCCATTCCGTGTGGAACCGCCGCCCTTTTTCTGTGCCATGGATTAGCTCCTTCTAAAATTGCCGAACGATGCTCAGGCGACCACCGCGCTGATTTCCAGCTCGGTGAAAGTCTGTCTGTGGCCTTGGCTCTTCTTGTAATGCTTACGACGACGCATTTTGAAGATTCGCACCTTATCGTGCTTGCCCTGTGCCACCACCGTGGCCTTGACGCTTGCGCCGGCAACCAAGGGAGTCCCAACCTTCAGGTCCGCGCCACTACCTATAGCGAGCACCTGGTCGATCACGATCTCTTGGCCAACATCCGCAGCAATCTGTTCTACTTTAATTTTCTCGCCAGCAGCAACTTTGTATTGTTTGCCACCAGTTTTTATGACCGCGTACATATCAGCCCCTTCAATTTAACCGCCTGGGTGAATCCACTGCCAAGACAACAACGCCCCGCACAACGCAGGTGCCGTGCCGTGGCTAGGCCAGGCATGTTCCACGCCCACATGGCGCAGAGCCGAGCATTCTAGCATGAACGAGCCCCTAGTACTTGGGCCCCGGCACTCTTGTGTCGTGTATGCAGCGAGGGCCAACCACGCCAAGCCCCCGAAGGTGTTTCTATAATCGACGCTTTCCTCTAATGAGATGCTGAAGGTGCATACCGCGTCTGCCTCGCCCACCCAACCCATGTCCGAGGTCATTGCCGCATTGGCCGCGCAGATGCACGAAGTTGATGCGGTCATCGCGCGTCGACTGACATCCGACGTGGCTCTCATCAATCAGATCTCCGGCTACATTGTGCACGCCGGAGGTAAGCGCATGCGCCCGAAGCTGGTGCTGCTGTTTGCCAATGCGCTGGGTTTTGAAGGCCCTGAGCGCTTCGAATTGGCCGCCGTCGTGGAGTTCATACATACCGCGACCCTGCTGCACGACGACGTGGTCGACGAATCGTCGCTTCGCAGAGGCAAGGACACGGCCAACGCCCTGTTCGGCAATGCGGCCAGCGTCTTGGTCGGCGACTTCTTGTATTCACGCGCCTTCCAGATGATGGTGTCGGTGAACCGGATGCGTGTGCTCGAGATACTCGCAGAGGCCACGAATGTGATCGCCGAGGGGGAAGTGCTGCAATTGATGAACATGCACGACCCGGACATTGCAGTCGACCGCTACCTGACCGTCATCCGTTTCAAGACTGCCAAGCTGTTCGAGGCCAGCGCACGCCTGGGCGCGGTCTTGGCCAATGCTGAGCCCTCGCTTGAAGAAGCCTGCGCCGGCTACGGTCGCGCCTTGGGGACCGCTTTCCAACTTGTCGACGACTTGCTTGACTACGAGGGCGATACCCACGCGCTGGGCAAAAACGTCGGCGATGATTTGCGTGAGGGCAAACCCACGTTGCCGCTACTGATCGCCATGGAGCGCGGCACGCTCGAGCAAACGGCATTGATACGTCACGCCATTCAACATGGCGAACACGAACGATTGGACGACATCATCGCCATCGTCCGCCAAACCGGCGCGCTGGAAGCCACACGCGACGCCGCGCGCGTCGAAGCCGGCAAAGCGCGTGAATGTCTGGCCTTGTTGCCCGACTCGAAGTGGCGCGAAGCTCTGCTAGAATTCTGCGTTCAGTCGATTGATCGCTCGTTCTGAGCCGTTCAAGCCACGAACCAGTTTCAGACTGGTTGTCTGATCGGGGTGTAGCTTAGCCTGGTAGAGCGCTACGTTCGGGACGTAGAGGCCGGAGGTTCGAATCCTCTCACCCCGACCAACACTTAATGCCGACCTCCCTGTTTGGCTTGCAGATATCGGTACTGTCTAAGCGGAGCAGGCACCAATTCCAGCGCGATGGAATCGTCGCGTCCACGACGCGCAGATCGGCCTCAGTCGAGCACTGACGGCCCTTTCACCTCCCCATCGAAGCACACGGCTCAAAGTGGATTGGTTCGAAGCAATATATAGTTCGATTCGGCTTGGCAACCGCCCGGTAGAAAGCACGATGTACATTGCCTATTGAATCAGCGATGATTCATCGAGCATATATGGGTCATTTCACTTTGCATTGATACCGAAAGCAGCGAACCTAACGTGGAAAACCCTTTGGCCGAGCCCCTTCAATCCACCCTGTCCGGCGTGGCGCGGGTACTGGTGCACGCGGGCAAACTCAAGACCTCGGCCGCTGAGGACTTGGTTCGCTCGGCCAAGGAAAAGAAGATCAGCTTTGTATCGGCAGTGATGGCTGCTGGCTCGGTGTCACCTACCGACTTGGCTCACACCCTGTCCAATGCGTTGGCCTTGCCCGTGCTTGACTTGAACGCGTTGGACACGCAAAAGCTACCGCGCAACATCATCGAGGCCAAGCTGGCCGCGCAGTATCAGGTGCTCGTGCTCGGGCGGCGCGGCAACCGGCTTTTCATTGGCGGTGCCGACCCGACAGACAAAGAAGCGGTGGAACGCATCAAGTTCGCCACCCAACTGTCTCCCGAATGGGTCATCGTTGAGCATGACAAGCTGATCAAATTACTGGAAATCAGCGGCGCCAGTGCAAGCGAAACCCTGGAATCGATGGCGGGCGGCGACTTCGAATTTGATATCTCCGAAGAAGACGCCACCACCACTGAATCGGCAGAGGTCCAGACCGATGTGGAAGACGCGCCGGTCGTGCGTTTTCTGCAGAAGATGTTGATCGACGCGATCAATATGCGCGCCTCTGACTTGCACTTCGAGCCCTACGAATACCACTACCGCGTACGGTTTCGAATCGACGGCGAACTCCGCGAAATCACCCAACCGCCGATTGCCATCAAAGACAAACTGTCTTCGCGCATCAAGGTGATTTCACGCATGGACATCGCCGAGCGCCGTGTCCCACAAGACGGGCGCATGAAGCTCAAGTTCGGCAACAAGGCGATTGACTTCCGGGTCAGCACTCTGCCCACCTTGTTTGGTGAAAAGATCGTGATTCGTATCCTGGATCCATCCAGCGCCAAGCTGGGTATCGAGGCCTTGGGGTACGAGAGGATCGAGAAGGATCGCCTGCTGACCTGCATTCAGAGGCCTTACGGCATGATTCTGGTGACCGGTCCCACGGGCTCTGGCAAGACCGTCTCTCTGTACACCTGCTTGAACATCCTGAACCAGCCAGGCGTGAACATCGCGACCGTGGAAGACCCTGCCGAAATCAATTTGCCTGGCGTGAACCAGGTGAACGTAAACGACAAGGCGGGTCTCACCTTCGCCGTTGCTCTCAAGGCGTTCTTGCGCCAGGATCCCGACATCATCATGGTCGGTGAAATTCGCGACCTTGACACGGCCGACATTGCGATCAAGGCGGCGCAAACAGGTCATATGGTGATGTCGACGCTGCACACCAATGATGCGCCATCGACACTGACTCGCTTGTTGAATATGGGCGTGGCGCCTTTCAATATTGCTTCCAGCGTCTTGCTCATCACCGCGCAGCGCCTGGCGCGCCGCCTATGCGAAAACTGCAAAGTACCGGCCGACTATCCTCGCGACGCGATGGTGCGGGCCGGATTTGCAGAGTCCGAACTGGATGGCAACTGGAAGCCCTACCGTGCGGTGGGCTGCTCCAATTGCAACAATGGTTACCGAGGACGCGTCGGCCTGTATCAGGTGATGCCCGTTACCGATGCAATCCAACGAATCATTCTGGCCCTGGGCACTGCGGTGGATATAGCGGACCAAGCCCGCAAAGAGGGCGTGCGCGATCTCCGCCAGTCAGGTTTGATCAAAGTTCGCGCGGGTTTTACAACCCTGGAAGAAGTGATTTCTGTCACAAACGAATAAGCCCCGTGCAGGGACAATTGACAGACTGGGGATAGCCCCCTGGAGGTGATATGGCGACGTCAACGGCTGCAAAGAAAGTTCCTGAATTCGTATTCGAATGGGAAGGCAAAGATCGGAATGGCAAGATTCTGCGCGGCGAAATCCGCGCGGCAGGCGAAGCCATGGTGAACGCCACGCTGAGACGTCAGGGCATCTTGGTCAACAAGGTGAAGAAACGTCGGTTGAGCGGTGGCAAGTCGATCAAGCAAAAAGACATCGCCATCTTCACGCGCCAACTTGCCACCATGATGCGCGCAGGCGTGCCTTTGTTGCAGGCTTTTGACATTGTGGCCCGCGGCAGTCCCAACCCCAAGTTGACGCGCCTGCTCACCGACATCCGGGGCGATGTGGAAACGGGCACGAGTTTGTCGACGGCCTTTCGCAAGCACCCGATGTATTTCGATGCGCTGTATTGCAACCTCGTGGAAGCGGGCGAAACTGGCGGCATTCTGGAAGCGCTGCTGGATCGTTTGGCGATCTATCAGGAGAAAACGGTCGCGCTGAAGAACAAGATCAAGTCGGCGTTGATGTACCCCATCGGAGTGATGGTGGTGGCTTTCATCGTGCTGGCCGTGATCATGATTTTCGTGGTGCCCGCTTTCAAGGACGTGTTCAAATCATTTGGCGCCGACTTGCCCGCACCGACTCTTTTTGTGATCGCCGTATCGGAGTTTTTTGTCTCCTATTGGTACTTGATATTTGGCTCGATTGGCGGCGGCATCTACTTCTTTCTGCAAAGTTGGAAACGCTCTGAAAAAATGCAGCAAGTGATGGATCGCCTGCTGCTGAAAATTCCTATTTTTGGCGACCTGCTCTACAAGTCGGCGGTGGCGCGCTGGACGCGCACCTTGGCCACCATGTTCGCCGCTGGTGTACCACTGGTGGAAGCGCTAGATTCAGTGGGCGGGGCGTCGGGCAACGCGGTGTTTGCCGATGCCACCATGAAGATCCAACGCGACGTGTCCACCGGCTCGTCGCTGACCACGTCGATGCAATCAACCAACATCTTCCCGAGTATGGTGCTGCAGATGTCGGCCATTGGTGAAGAGTCGGGGTCACTGGATCACATGCTGTCCAAGGCCGCCGAGTTCTATGAAGATGAAGTCGACGAAATGGTCAAAGGCCTGTCCAGCCTGATGGAACCCATCATCATCGTCATCCTGGGCACCATGATTGGCGGCATCGTCGTGGCGATGTACCTGCCCATCTTCAAACTCGGTCAAGTGGTGTAAGCAAAAGCAATGGATCCAACGCTGGTTCAGCTCTTGCTCTCCCCTGTGGGGCTCGCCGCATTGGGTCTGTGCGTGGGCAGCTTCCTGAACGTTGTGGCGCACCGAGTGCCGCTCATCATGGAGCGTCAGTGGTTGGCCGATGCCGCAGTTCATCTGAGCGACAAGCAGGCACTGCAAAGCCTGGCAGGCCTGACGCCTTCTGAGTCCGGCCAGTTGGCTGCCGGCGCTGAGCTGGCCCACAACAAGTTGGCAGCCTTGCCCTTCTTGGGCATCGCCAAACCACGTTCACGCTGTCCCGCCTGCGGTCATCAACTCGCCTGGCATGAAAACATTCCGGTGCTGGGCTATTTGCTCCTGCGCGGGCGCTGTGCCGCCTGCAAGGCCCCGATCTCGCCCCGATACCCGCTGGTCGAACTTATGACTGGCGCCTTGTTTGCGGCGATTGGCGTGCGCTTCGGCGCGCAAGAGCTGACCCTCATGTGGTGCGTCTTTGGCGCGGCCTTGATCGCCTTGGCCGCCATCGACTGGGACACCACCTTGCTGCCTGACTCCATCAACCAGCCCTTGCTCTGGGCCGGGCTGGTGGTGGCGGGCCTGGGTTGGACGCTGCCATTGGAACAGGCCTTGCTCGGCGCCGTTGTCGGTTATTTGTCGCTGTGGTCTGTGTATTGGCTGTTCAAGCTCACCACCGGCAAAGAAGGCATGGGCTATGGCGACTTCAAGCTGCTGGCTGCGCTGGGGGCTTGGCTGGGTTGGCAAATGATCTTGCCCATCGTACTCAGCGCTTCGGTGATCGGCGCCGTGGTTGGCATTGCCATGAAGATGCAAAGCTCCCTGCGAGAGGGCCGCTACGTTCCCTTCGGTCCATTCCTGGTGGGTGGTGGCCTGGTCGCCCTGCTGGCCGGGCCGGAGCGTGTGCTGGGCTGGATGGGATGGGCCTGAGATCAAGTTCAACTGCCGGTCTTCGCATTGGCTTGACGGGAGGCATCGGCAGCGGCAAGAGCACCGTGTCGGCCATGTGGGTCGCTTCAGGCGCCACCTTGATAGACACCGACGCGATTGCACGCCAGCTTACCGCCGTGAACGGCGCGGCACTGCCTGCCATCGTGGCGCGTTTCGGTCCCCAGGCAGTGGCCCGCACGGGGGCGCTGGACCGCGACTACATGCGCCATCTGGCCTTCGGATATCCTTTAAATCGCGTCGCGCTGGAAGCTATCCTGCACCCGATGATTGGTGCAGAGACAGCGCGTTTGACCGCAGTTGCCGGCGACTCGGTGATTGTGTTCGACGTTCCGCTGCTGGCCGAATCAGGTCGCTGGCGCATGCGGGTAGACAAGGTCTTGGTTGTCGATTGCCTTGAAAGCACGCAAATCGAACGTGTCGTTTGTCGTTCAGGTTGGAGCGTCGAGGCGGTCCAGTCAGTGATGCAGCAACAGGCAAGTCGACGTGCGCGCCGCGCTTGCGCTGATGCAGTGATTTACAACGAACAGCTCAGCATGGCCGAGTTAAAGGAGCAAGTGCAAAGCTTGCGCGACTGCTGGCTAAGTTAAGCTATCGCTCATTTCTCGGCTCGCACATGCAAGCATCCCGCTCTCTGTGAAACAATCGTCGGACGGGCCTTGCACAAGTGGTCCCGAAATACCCCCAGATTGCTTTGACTGACAAGGAATGGCCGCCTTGGTCCTCTACGAATACCCGTTCAACGAAAGCATACGCACCATGCTGCGCCTCGAGCATTTGTTCGACCGCCTGGCCCAGCTGATCCCGCGTGATGAACCGATTGACCACCATTTCGCGTTGGCCACGATCTTCGAGATCATGGACGTGGCGTCGCGGGCCGATCTGAAATCTGATCTGCTCAAAGAGCTGGAGCGCCACAAGGCCCAGCTCAACAGCTACCGCGGCAACCCCTCCATTTCAGAGTCGGCGCTCGACGAGGTGGTGGTCCGCATTGAGCTTGCGTTCAACGGTCTGAACCAGCTGTCTGGCAAGGCTGGACACAGCCTCACTGCGAACGAATTCTTGATGAGCATACGCAGCCGTATCAACATTCCCGGCGGCACCTGTGAGTTTGACTTGCCCGCCTACTTTGCCTGGCAACATCTTGCGCCGGCCAAGCGCCGAGCCGATCTGATGCTGTGGATTGCCACGCTGACGCCGCTGGCGCAAGCCCTGCAGGTCCTGCTCGGTCTGCTGCGAGATGCCGGCGTGCCGCACATGGTTGCGGCCAGCGGCGGTCAATACCAGCAAAGCCTGGCGGCGGGCCGCGTGTACCAATTGCTGCGCGTGCGCCTCGATGAAACGCTGGGATTGATACCCGAGATCAGCGGCCACCGGCTGATGGTGTCCATCAGGTTGATGCAGCAAGACGACGAGGGGCGGCTCAAGCTGACGCCCAAGGACACCAGTTTCGAATTGACGCTGTGCAATTGACCCCGTGCGTATGAATCCAGATTCAAATTCCACAAAGACGCGCTTGGTGCGTTGCCCCGGTTGCGGCGGAAGCAGCGTCTATTCCGAGCAAAACCAGTGGCGCCCGTTTTGCTCGGAGCGCTGCCGCCAGATCGACCTGGGGGCCTGGGCCAGCGAATCATTCCGGGTAGATGCTGACGCGGCTGAGGGGCAGACCTTGCCGGAATCGGAAAGCTCCGACCCCAACTGAGCGCTTGGATTCAGGTCCGCAACCTCGTCAGCAAGCCAGCCGTCGAACCATCAAGCCCTGACAAGTCACCATTGCCAAGGCGCGGCAGCAAGGCACTGCACAAGGCCTTGCCCAGTTCCACTCCCCATTGGTCGAAGCTGTTGATCCCCCACAGCGCCCCGCTGACGAACACGCGATGCTCGTAGAGTGCAATCAGTGCCCCCAGCGAGCGCGGCGTCAGCGCCTCCAACACAAAAGTGGTGCTCGGTCGATTGCCGGGAAAGCTGCGATGGCGTGCCAGCGTCAGCGCGTCCAACGCCTGATTGGCGGTCGGCGCCCGCTCTGCCAGGGCCTGCTCGGTGGTCTTGCCTTGCATCAGCGCCTGAGATTGGGCCAGGCAATTGGCCAGCAGCTTCTGGTGCTGATCAGCCAGCATGGGTTTGAGCACCGGGGCCAGGTCTGAACCGTAGTTGGGGGTTTTCACGGCGATGAACTCGACCGGGATCACGTCGGTGCCTTGATGCAACATTTGAAAATATGCATGCTGCCCATTGGTACCAGCCTCGCCCCAGACCACCGGGCTGGTGGCATACGGCAGCGCATTGCCGTCCAGATCCACGCGCTTGCCGTTGCTCTCCATTTCCAGTTGCTGAAGGTAGGCTGGCAAGCGCTTCAGGCCCTGGTGATAGGGTGCCACGCTGCGACTGCCAAAGCCATGAAAGTTGCGGTACCAGACGTCCAACAATCCCAAAAGCACGGGCAGATTGCACTCCAGCGGCGTTTGCACAAAGTGCTGATCCATGGCGTGCGCGCCCAAAAGGAAGGCGCGGAAATTCTCTGCGCCTATGGCCAGTGCAATGGGCAGACCGATGGCCGACCAAATGGAATAGCGTCCTCCGACCCAGTCCCAAAAACCAAAGGTCGTGGTGATGCCGAAGGCCGCCGCCGCCTGCACGTTGGTGGTCGTGGCCACGAAGTGTTTGCCAATGTCGCTGCCGCCTTGAGCCAGGAACCATGCCTTGGCAGCCTGGGCATTGGCCAGAGTCTCCTGCGTAGTAAAGGTCTTGGAGGCAACCACGAACAGCGTCTCGTGCGGGTTCATTCCGCGCAGCACCAGGGCCAGGTCATGTCCATCGACATTGGAGACAAAGTGCAAATGCAGCTTGGGGGCTGCGAAGGCGTCCAGGGCAGGCACCACCATTTGCGCCCCCAAGTCGCTGCCACCGATACCGATATGGACGACATGGCGTATGCCGCTGACCTCGCCATCACGCACCTGTTCCACATAAGCCAGCATCTGCTCAAGCACCTCGTGCACAAGGTCGCTGTGCAATCCCTCGCCCTTGGGCGCACGCAAGGCGGTGTGCAGTACGGCGCGGCCCTCCGTGCGGTTGATGGTTTCACCCGCAAACATCGCGTCGCGTTGGGCTTCAAGACCGCAGTCTCGCGCCAGTTGCAGCAGCAGTTGCAATGCCGGCTCGTCGATAAGATTTTTGGACAAATCGGCGAACACCTCGGGTGCCGGCAGTGAAAAGCGTTCAAAGCGCACCGCGTCCTGCGCAAAGGCGTGGCGCAGGTCAAGATCACGCCCCGTGGTCCGGAAATACGCTGTCAGCGTGCCCCAGCTCGGCGTTTGGTCACATCGAAGCGCACTCATTGCCCTACCTCTATCAATTGACCGCCAAGACACACCGCTTCGCCGGCCGCAGGCCGCATGGCCCTCACGATCAACGCAGGTTTGGCGGTGAAGTGTCTGAGCTGGTCAAGTTGGTTCATCGCTTCAATTGCAATCAAATACGAAGAAAGAGAACAGGCTCAATTAGACCCTGTTCCAGTACGGCGTTCGGATTCAACCGCTTTCAACCCAAGTCCGCGTACCTCGCCCCATGCAGCCTGTCACCCTGCCTTGCTTCTACACATCAGTCACGGCAACAACATGTAGGCATTGACGCTGCGATGAAACTTGTCCATCATTATCATGTAACTAGGTTACATCGACAACGGTTGTCGACCCATCCACCCCGTGCAAACAGCGTCCAGCTGGCTCATTCATGTCTTTTGATCTCGTTTTTTTTGGCGGTACTGGCGACCTCACATGGCGCAAACTGATGCCAGCCCTGTTCCAGGCGTTTCGCCACGGCAAGCTGCCGGAGGGCGGGCGTATTCTGGCGGTAGCGCGCGATGACATGCCCAGCGAGCGCTACCGCGCCTGGCTGAAAGAGCGCCTGCAGGAGGTAGAGACATCGAAGCGCCCTAGCGAAGAGGAGTTCGAAGGCTTTGCCGCTTTGCTGCACTACCGACAGCTTGATTTGTCTCGGCCCGACCATTACCAGCGGCTGAAAGACTGGCTCGCCGAGCGCAATGCCGACACCGTGGTGATGTATTTGGCCACCAGCCCGCATTTGTTTACCCAGATCTGTGAGCAATTGGGCGCCGCCGGCTTGAACAGCCCGAATGTTCGCGTGGTGCTGGAAAAGCCCTTAGGTCACGATTTGGCGAGCGCACAAGAAATCAACAAAGTGGTGCGCTCGGTGTTTGCCGAAAGCCAGGCCTTCCGCATTGACCACTACTTGGGCAAGCCGTCGGTGCAAAATCTGATGGCACTCCGATTTGGCAACGCATTGTTTGAGCCATTGTGGCGCCGCGAGAGCATTGCCAATATCCAGATCACCTTGGCCGAAGACTTGGGCGTCGGTACGCGCGGTGACTTTTATGACCGCACCGGGGCACTGCGCGACATGATTCAGAACCATGCGCTGCAGCTGCTCACGATGGTTGCCATGGAGCCCCCATCCACCAGTGACGCCGATGCCATCCGGGATGAAAAGCTGAAGGTGCTGCGATCACTCAAGCCGTTCACGCCAGCGACTGTGGCGCGTGACGTGGTGCGCGGCCAATACCGTGCCGGTACGTCCGATGGCAAACCGGCCCCCTCCTATCGGGATGAAATGAAGGTACCCGCCAACAGCGTTTGCGAGACCTTTGTCGCGCTGCGCACCGAGGTGCAAAACTGGCGCTGGGCAGGCGTGCCTTTCTATCTGCGCACCGGCAAGCGTCTGGCCGCGCGTGACGCCCAAATCGTCGTCAACTTCCGGCCGGTACCGCATCCGATTTTTCCGGGAGGCAATGCGGCAAACAAGCTGGTGATCAAGCTGCAACCTGAAGATGGGTTGGAACTGCACCTGCTTGCTGCCAAGGGCAGCTCTCACGGGGAGTCTCTGGCTCCCGTCTCGCTGGATCTGGACTTCGACAAGGCCTTCGCAGCGAATCGCGTGGGTGCTTATGAACGCTTGCTGCTCGACGTCATCGCCGGACGACTGAACTTGTTTGTGCGCAGCGATGAGCAAGAGCAGGCTTGGCGCTGGGTAGAGCCCATTCTGGACGCCTGGCAGCAGGACTCAAGTGGGCCGCGTCCCTATACGGCGGGTAGTTGGGGCCCGCCGGCCGCCAGCGCCTTGGTGGCGCGCGATGGTTATGCGTGGGCAGAAGAGCTATGAACCCGGCACCAGCCGCCTTGAACCGAGGGAGAGTCTGACATGAGCATCGTGGAACGCGTTCGCGCGGCCTTCCCTACGCTGCCGCCCGCCGAACAACGAGTGGCGCAATTGTTGCTCGCCGATGCACGCGCCTTTGCATGCCTACCCATTGCAGAGTTGTCTGGCCGCGCCCACGTCAGCAAGCCCACCGTGGTACGGTTTTGCCGCAGCGTCGGCTATGAGGGCTTGACTGACTTCAAGCGCAAGCTGGCTGGCAGCGTCAGCGACGGCGTGCCATTTGTGCACCAGGCGGTCGATGAAGACGACAAGCCAAGCGACCTGATCATCAAAGTCATAGACAACGCCGTTGCTGCACTGCTGCACTACCGCAACGATGCAGCGAGCACCCTGTTTCAATCGGCCATCAACGCCCTTGCCAATGCGGGGCGTAGCAAGCATCGCATCGAGTTCTACGGCGTAGGCAACTCGGGCATCGTGGCGCAGGATGCTCAACACAAGTTCTTCCGCCTCGGCGTGAACGCGGTGGCCTGCAGCGACGGGCACGTGCAGGTGATGAGCGCCACCATGCTGAAGCCTGGAGACTGTGTGGTGATCATCAGCAATTCGGGACGCAGCCGCGACCTGATTGATGCAGGTGAAATCGCGCGAAAAAAGGGCGCCACCGTCATCATCGTCACGGCCAGCGGCTCGCCGCTGGCGCAACTCGGGCAGAGTCCGGGCCAGATCTTGCTTGCCGTGGATCACCCGGAAGACTATGACCGCTACAGCCCGATGGTGTCGAGGCTGTTGCACCTGATCGTCGTCGACATTTTGTGCACGGGCGTGGCCCTGAGACTCGGGCCAGAGCTCAGGCCCATACTGCAGGAAATCAAGCGCAATCTGCGCAGCAAGCGTTACGCGCCAGCGCTCTGAGCTTGATCCGGCCACAGCAGCGCAGTCAAACCATAGACGCGTGCCAGCTCCTCGAGCTTGGACGGCGCGCCGACCAAGGCCACTGCGCGTCCCGAGGCCAAGGCTCGGCGCTGGCACTCCAGCATGACGGCCAACACGGCCGAGTCAAAACTTTGCAGTGCCGATGCATCGAGTTGTAGCTTTGCCTGCGCCGGACTGCCTTGCAGACCCTGCGTCAGCAGGCTTAGCACCTGCTCGGCATTGACCAGGCGTACGGTTTTCGGCAGGGCCAGCATGCCTTGGCCTGCGGTTTCATTTGCCACCGTTGGCGGCCTTCTTGTTGCGATCGGCCAGTGCCTTGATCAGTCCGTCGATACCGTTCGCACCGATCTCTTGCGCAAAACTGTTGCGGTATTGATCGGCCAGCCAGATTCCCAAGACGTTGACGTCATAAATCCGCCACCCGTCCGCTGATTTCTCCATCCGGTAATCGAGTTGAATCGGGTCACCCCGACCGCGCACTTCGGTGCGCACAACCACCTCGACATCTTCGGGGCTTGCGCGCAGTCGTTTCACGCCAATGGTCTGATCCTTCACCTCAGTCAAGGCTCCCGCGTAAGTACGCACCAACAGCGTCTTGAATTCGTCCTGCAGGCGCGCTTGCTGCTGCGGCGTGGCCTGGCGCCAGAAGTGCCCGGCGGCCGTTGCCGTCATGCGCTGGAAATTGACGTGCGGCATGACTTTTGAATCAACAATGGCAATGATTTTTTGCACATCGCCGCCCTGTATCGCCTTGTCGCTCTTGACTGCTTCCATCACGTCGACCGAAATCTGACGAATCAACGCGTCCGGCGGGATGGCATCGGCTGCCAATGACGGAACACTGATTCCAGCGAGCATCGCCATCACCAGCACCCAGCGTGCAACATTAAATTTGAACAACATGAGTATCCTTTTCTCAATCACTCTGCCCAAGGGCTCAGGGCGGCACGAAACAAAGACTGAACGCCGCCAGCAGCTCGATAAATTTCACTCTTCAATACGGTGAAGAACGCAGGTCCACTCTCGTTGGCTGGCTCAATTCTTCTTCATCGTCTTCGCTCATGCTCCCTCGTTTGAACAGATAAGCGTCGCGAATGAATGTGTACTTGTCCAGCGCAATCTCATCCAGCATTTCGGTTGCGCGCAAATAGTTGGCGCGCGTGTTCACCGTCTCCAAGGCAAAAATGCCGAGCTGAGTCTTGCCATCGTTGAAGACCAGTCCGGGTGAGGCCATGCGATCCAGCGGCATTGCAAAGGTATCACGTACCGACGATGGGCCAAACAAGGGCCAGACAATGTAGGCTCCCGTTTTGAAGCCCCATTGGCCCAGCGTCTTGCCCAGGTCCTCGCTATGCCGATCCATGCCCGCCTCACCCGCGAGGTCAATCAAGCCCCCGATGCCCAATACCGAATTGATAGCGAAGTGCATGCTTTGTTGCACGCCGACGCGCCATCGACCTTGCAAGAACAGGTTCACGGCCGACCAAGCATCGGCCACATTGTTGAAGACGTTGTCAGTAGCCAAGCGAACCGGCCCGGGCACAATATCGCGGTAGGCGGTTGCCACCGGTTTCAAAACCTTCTCATCCAGCCCTTCGTTGAACGCGAAGACCTTCCGATTCCAGGACTCCCACGGGTCGAGCTTCTGGCCCGGCCCCATACGCGCCTGAGCAATGATCCTGCTGCTGGTGGCGCAGCCCGACAGGGTCAGGGCGGCGGCGCACAGCAGCAACAAGCTCAGGCTTCGCAGCGCCCGCATGGCCGTCCTGGCCTCGTTCACTTTTTCTCCCCTTGCCCCGCAGAACTACCCGAGTCAGCCGCCTTATTGAAAAGAAATTGGCCGATCAAGTTCTCAAGCACCACCGCCGATTGGGTCTGCTTGATGGTTCCGCCAGGAGCCAGGACGTCTTCCTCGTAGCCCGCTTCCAGGCCGACGTACTGGTCGCCCAGCAAACCCGACGTGAGGATCTTGGCGGAACTGTCCTTGGGGAACTGAAATGAGCGCTCGATCGCCAGCTTCACCACGCCCTGGAAAGTCTTCGGGTCAAGGCTGATCGAGGTGACCCGCCCGACCAATACACCGGCGGACCGCACCGGCGCCCGCGACTTGAGTCCGCCGATGTTGTCGAAGCGGGCCATCACGGTGTAGGTATCTCCGCTGCTAAAGCTCGACAGATTGGCAGCCTTCAGCGCGATGAACACCAAGCCGACCAGGCCCAGCAGAACAAACAGGCCAACCATCACTTCAACACCTTTTTTTGCCATCTTTTACGCTCCAAATCAGCTGATCTTCATGGCGTCGAAAACATCATCGCCGTGAGGATGAAATCCATGCCCAGCACTGCCAACGACGAGATCACGACTGTGCGGGTGGTGGCATACGCTACGCCTTCAGGTGTCGCCTCGGTCTCGTAACCCTGGTAGAGCGCGACAGCGGTACAGATCACGCCGAACACTGCGCTCTTGACCACGCCGTTGCCCAGATCGCGCCAAACATCGACGCCGTTTTGCTGGATCGACCAGAAATTGCCCGCGTCCACGCCAATCAGCCCCACTGCCACCACCCAAGCCCCTAGGATGCCAATCGCAGAGAACAGAATAGTGAGCAGCGGCAACGAGACAATACCGCCAATGAAGCGCGGCGCCAGTACCCGCACCCGCGGGTCGATTGCCATCAGCTCCATCGCTGCGATCTGCTCGCCCGCCTTCATCAGACCGATCTCTGCGGTCAACGAGGTGCCGGCACGGCCGGCAAACAGCAGTGCAGTGACCACCGGACCGAGTTCGCGCACCAGCGACAGGTTGACGATCAAGCCCAGCGACTCGACCGCTCCGTAAGTGACCAGCGCGTAGTACATCTGCAGCGCCAACACGAAGCCGACCGCCAGGCCAGACGCAAGAATGATCAGCAGTGAGCGGTTGCCGATGGCGTGGATCTGAGTGATCACCGGTCCGATGCGGCGCAGCGAGGCCGGCACGGCCCTCAGCAGTGTGATGAAGAAGATGGCCGCATGCCCCCAGCGATACAGCACCGCCAACGACCTGACGCCAAGCGCGGCCAGCCAGTTCATGGTGCCGCACCCAGTCCGTAGTCCTCGATCATCGGTCGGGCCGGATAGTGAAATTTGACCGGCCCGTCTGGCTCGCCACGCACAAACTGACGCACCTCCGGGTCGGTTGAAGCCATCAACTCGGCTGGCGTGCCCTGAGCGACGATACGGCCTAGGGTGGCCATCAAGATGACATGGTCGCTGATGGCCATGCATTCGGGCACGTCGTGCGAGACCACCAGCGAGGTAGCGCCGGTAACGTCATTGAGGGTGCGGATCAGCTTGGCGGTCACGCCCATAGAAATCAGATCCAGCCCGGCAAAGGGTTCGTCGTACATGATCAGTTCGGGGTCGAGTGCAATCGCCCGGGCAAGCGCAATGCGTCGCGCCATACCACCGGAAACCTCGGAAATGCGCAGATCGGCAGCGCCTCGCAGACCCACTGCATTGAGCTTCATCAGCACGATGTCGTGGATCAGGGGTTCGGACAAGTCGGTCATCTCGCGCAGCGGAAAAGCGACGTTTTCAAATACCGTCAGATCGGTGAACAGCGCGCCAAACTGGAACAACATACCCAGTCGACGGCGTAGCCGATAGAGTTGGGTCCGGTCACGGACGTCGATCACCTCACCGTCAAACACAACGCGACCACTGGTGGCCGCGTGCACACCGCCAATCAGCCGCAACAACGTTGTTTTGCCGCAGCCCGAGCCACCCAGCAGGGACGTGACTTTGCCGCGTGCGATGCGCAGGCTTACGTCTTGCAAGATGATTCGACTGTCGTCGTAACCAAATGAGACGTGTTCGATGTCAATCAGCGGGTCGGTGTTCAAAGAGGCTATGGGCTCGGTACTTGGGCGGTCTTCTGGGCCGTACCCGGCCGCAACAACCCCAACAACCCGGTAGGGAACAGGCGCTTATTATGGCACGTAAGGGAAAGCCCTAGGGGGCAGTGCGGATTCGAAGGACGAACACAGCTTGGTCGACCCTTGTTGCAACCGAATGGGTCCGACCGTCCAATGTGGAATCCAGAATCATGATCACGATCACGATCACGAGGGATCATGTCGACCTAACGCCGGCCCCTCGGAACCGGTCAAACCTTTCCCAGCAGAAATAGAAAAAGCCCAACCGTTACCGGTTGGGCCTTCTAATTAATAGCCTGAC
>Ga0315270_10000271_pt1 | contig 29641 bp, 24 predicted proteins | sample C1_bottom_MG_FD_204932 | JGI IMG/M metagenome (GOLD analysis project Ga0315270, IMG submission 204932) | Sediment microbial communities from Yellowstone Lake, YNP, Wyoming, USA - C1_bottom | ecosystem: Environmental > Aquatic > Freshwater > Lake > Sediment | place: USA: Wyoming | collected...
GCGGTCAGTCACTCGGAAACGGGCGCCCATGCTACATCTGATGCGTCAAACTCGCCTTAGGTTCAATACTGGCGCGGGTTTGATTCACAAATTTGATGTCGCCAGGTTGTGCGACAGGCTCTTTTGTGGTGGAAATGGAAAGGCGGGAGTCGAAATCGCAGAAATGCTGGCAGGCTGACTCGGGCCCATCCTGGGCCCTCACCCTGCGGGCCGTAGCCGGAGGCAGTCCGGGGGACTGCCGGAAGCGTTAAGCGGCGTGCCAGCATGTCGCGCGGCCGGAGCGTCACCCGCAGGGGTGATGCGGAGGGACTCCCACTACCGGGGGCGGTGCCGGGCCGCCTGAACGGGGCTTCTTGGGTTCACTCCCCTGCCCCCGCCCCCTCCGCCTGCTCCCGCAGCCGCGCCACATCCTTGGTCGGGGCGTTTCCGAAATACCGCCCGTACTCCCGGGCGAACTGCGAGGGGCTTTGGTAGCCCACGCGGCGGCCGGCGGTGCCGGCGTCGAGGCGGGTGAGCAGCATGAGGCGCCGCGCTTCCTGGAGGCGGATGGCCTTCTGGTACTGCAGGGGGCTCATGGCGGTGACGGCCTTGAAGTGCTGATGGAACGAGGAGGGGCTCATGTGCACCAGCGTGGCCAGGCGCTCCACGTCCAGCGGCTGGTCGAAGTTCGCGCGCACCCAGGCCACGGCCTTGGAGACCCGGTGGAGCTTGCTCTCCTCCTGGCCGATCAGCGCCACCCGCGGGCCCAGCGGGCTCCGCAGGAGGCGGATGAGGATCTCGTCGAGGACGAGGGGGGCCAGGAGCTCCGCCTCGTCGGGCCGGGAGGCCAGCTCCATCAGCCGCACCACCGCGTTGATCACCGGCGCGTCCAGCTGGTCCACGCAGATGGCGCGGCCCTCGCCACGGTGGGGGCGGCCGAGGTGATAGACCTTGGCCGTCAGGTCGGTGATCCGCGCGGGATCCAGGTCGATCCGGACGCCGAGGTAGGGCGCGTCCAGGCTGGCCTGCGTCACCTGGGCCGACACGGGGACATCCACGGAGTAGACCAGCACCCGGGAGGCGTCGTACTCGTAGAGCTCCTGTCCCAGCATCACCCGCTTGGCGCCCTGGGCCACCAGGCAGAGGGCCGGCCGCTGCACGGCGTGGTGGAAGTCCTTATTGGCGCGGGAGGCCCGGGAGACGTGGACGCCCGGAAGCCGCAACTCGAAGGTGCCGTCGAAGGGCGCATGGGCCAGCAGCAGGTCCGCGAGCCGGGCCAGATCGGGTGAGCCGGAATCGAGGCTCGGGGCCGGAGAAGGAATGGGCGTTCGACTCATGGAAAGGTCCCGAAACAGGATCTCACGCCTGGGGCGCGGGATGCGGCGAGGCGGGTGGAGCGTTCACAGGCAGTGTTTCTCCAGATGCCGTCTGTAGTCTTCAAGTGCATGCGGGATGTCAGGCGTCTTGAAGATATCGAACACCCCGTAATCCGGAAGAATGTCGAACCCCATGAACTTGTAGTTCGAGGTGATGTGAAGGAATACGTCAGCCGTTCCCTTGCCGCCGATCAACACGCCGTTGGGGTTATCAAAAGCTTCTCTGGGGGCATTCCAGGTGGCGGAGATCATGAATTTCCTCCCCTGCATACGGCCGCCAGTGCCGTACTGCCGGCTTGGATCCTGGCGCGTGCGGCCATCGCCTTCGAGCAGGGTCTTGGTGGTCAGTCCCGCGTTGAAGACTTCGTCCACGTATTTCTTATAGATCCACGGCGCGGAGAACCAGTTCACCGGCGTCTGGAGGATGACCAGGTCGGCCGACACGTGCTTGCCCACCTCTTCTTCCGGGTCATAGCCGCGCTCGACGAATGTCTCAGCAACCTGATGTCCACGCGCTATGAAAAATGCCTTCGCCAGGTCCATGAAGGCTAGGTTCAGTTTGCCCTCGGACCATCCGGGATAGGAAAGGTGGGCATTGATGATGAGAACGTTCATGGGTCTGTCTCCATCGATTCCTGGTTTCATGTCGCTCAGCGGCCCACCAGCTTCTGCAGGTGCTCCGGATACCGGGCGCCCTGGAGCTGGATCTGGTCGGAGGCGGCGTGGATCTCCTTCAGATCCTCGGCCGTGAGCATGACGGCCGCGGCGCCCAGATTCTCCTCCAAGCGGTGCACCTTGGCGGTGCCGGGGATGGGGACGATCCAGGGCTTCTGGGCCAGCAGCCACGCGAGCGCAATCTGGGCCGGCGTCACACTCTTTCGCGCGGCGATGCCACGGAGCAGATCGACCAGGGCCAAGTTGGCCTTCCGGGCCTCGGGGGTGAAGCGGGGCACGACGTTGCGGAAGTCGGTGGGATCGAAGGTGGTGGTCTCGTCGATCTTGCCCGTGAGAAAGCCCTTGCCCAGGGGGCTGAAGGGCACGAAGCCGATGCCCAGCTCCTCGAGGGTGGGGATGATCTCCACCTCCGGCTCCCGCCAGAACAGGGAGTATTCGCTCTGGAGGGCGGCCACGGGCTGCACGGCGTGGGCCTTGCGGATGGTGGCGGCACCGGCTTCGGAGAGGCCGAAGTGCTTGACCTTGCCTTCCCGGATGAGGTCCTTGACCGCGCCGGCCACGTCCTCGATGGGCACGTCCGGATCCACGCGGTGCTGGTAGAAGAGGTCGATGGCGTCGACGCGCAGGCGCTTCAGGGACGCCTCGGCCACGGCCCGGATGCGCTCGGGCTGGCTGTTCAGGCCGCCCGGGTTCTGGCCGGTCACCTGGTCGATGGCGAAGCCGAACTTGGTGGCGATGGCCACCCGGCCCTTGAAGGGCGCCAGGGCCTCACCCACCAGCTCTTCGTTCACCCAGGGCCCGTAGACCTCGGCCGTATCGAAGAAGGTGACGCCCTTCTCCACCGCGGCCCGGATGAGGGCGATGCCTTCCTGTTTGTCGACGGCGGGGCCGAGGCCGAAGCTCAGGCCCATGCAGCCCAGGCCGAGGGCGGAGACTTCGAGGCCGTTGTTTCCAAGTGTTCGTTTCTGCATCACGATCTCCTGCTTTCAGGTGTGAGTTGTGTGGATGGGAGGCTTCAGACAGCCTTGTGGACGCCCAGGCTGCGATGGATTTCGAGGCCTGGCGTGGTCGCCAGCCGGACCACGAGGTCGGCCACGCTCTTGCGCGAGACGGCGGCCGACGCGTTCTTGAACGGCTCCCCCTTCTGCGTGGTCGCGTAGGCGATCTCGTCACGGTCGTCCAGCCAGGCCGGCCGCAGGATCGTGAAATCCAGATCGGACGCCTCGATCACTCGGGCCGCGTTCCGGTAGGGATCCAGGATGCTGCCGTGGCGTTCGCCCGGGATCTCGTCGTAGATGCCCATCGAGCTGATGAAGATGAGGCGCTTGATTCCGGAGTTCTGCATGGCCTGGACGATGCATCGGGCCTGCTGGTCCAGCGGGCCTGCCAGATTCGCGTAGACGACGTCCTGTCCGGTCATGGCTGCCGTGAGGGCCTTCTCATCGAGCACATCGCCTTCTACCACGCGCACCCGGTCTGCCTGGCCGAGGGCCTTCAGCCGCTTGGCGTGGCGAAGATAGAGCGTCAGCTGGACGTCAGTCTGCTCAAGGAACAGGTCTGTGGCCACCCGGGCGATCTGGCCGTGGGCGCCGAGGATCAGGACCTTGGTCATAGCGCACCTCCTTCCCTCAGGCCTTCAGGGAGGCCATGTCGATGACGAAGCGGTACTTCACATCACTCTTGAGCAGGCGCTCGTAGGCTCCGTTGATGTCCTGCATCCGGATCACCTCCACGTCAGATGTGATCCCGTGTTCCCCGCAAAAGTCGAGCATCTCCTGGGTCTCGGCAATGCCTCCGATCAGGGAACCCGCCACCGACTTCCGCCCGAGGACCATGGGCGCGGTGTTCAGCAGGGGCTCCAGCCCGCCCAGGTAGCCCACCAGCACCAGGGTGCCGTCCGTGGCCAGGGTGGGGACGTAGGGGTTCAGGTCGTGGACATAGGGGACTGTGTCGATGATCAGGTCGAACCGGTCCTGGACGGCGGCCATCTGCGCCGGATCCGTGGACAGCACGATGTGGTCGGCCCCCAGGCGCCGGGCATCGACCTCCTTGCCCTTGGAGCGGGTGAAGAGGGTGACGTCGGCGCCCAGGGCCTTGGCCAGCTTCAGGCCCATGTGGCCGAGGCCGCCGAGCCCCACGACGGCGACCTGGCTACCCCGGCCGATCTTCCAGTGCCGCAGGGGCGACCAGGTGGTGATCCCGGCGCAGAGCAGGGGCGCGGCGCCCTTCAGGTCGAGCCCATCGGGAACCTTCAGCACGAAGCGGTCGGACACCACGATCTGGTCGGAGTAGCCGCCCTGGGTGGTGGTGTGGTCGTGGCGATCCTGGCCGCCGTAGGTGAAGGTGGAGCCTTCCTTGCAGTACTGCTCCTCGCCTTTTTCGCAGGGCTTGCAGTGCCGGCATGAATCCACCATGCAGCCCACGCCGACCGCGTCGCCCGCCTTGAAGCGGGTGACGGCGGCGCCCACCTCGCGGACGCGGCCGATGATCTCGTGGCCGGGGACGATGGGGTACGTGGTCCAGCCCCAGTCATTCCGGGCCGTGTGCAGATCCGAGTGGCAGACGCCGCAGTACAAGATTTCGATCACCACATCGTCCGGCCGCGGGTCGCGCCGCTCGAAGCGGTGGGGCGCCAGGTCCTCCTTGGCGGACTGGGCGGCGTAACCAAGGACGTTGATGGTCATTGCTTCCTCCATGTCGGAGTGAGATCAGGTTTCGACCCAATCCGTGAGTTCGTGTCCCCCACGGGAGCCGCGACCAACCAGGCGACAAAAGGAAGTCTATGGAGCAGCGGGCATACGCGTTTGCCTATTGCTCCGAACTTCTAGCCCGAATCTCCAGGAAATGGATCGGCACCCCCCTCGCATCCATCCGCAGAAAAGCCCCCGCGCTGCGGGGGCTTTTCTGCGGTGGAGAACGAACGTTGCCGTTCGTGGTTGGACTTCACTCCATCTCGTTCGCCAAGACGGGCACCTCGACCACGGGTGCGGCTTCCGCCTTTGCGGACTTGCCCAGGACGGCGTGGAACGTGTCCCAGTCCAGTTCCTTCTCCCAGCTGGCCATCACTACGGCGGCGATGCAGTTGCCGATGTGGTTGGTGATGGCGCGGGCCTCGGACATGAACTTGTCGATGCCGAGGATGAGGGCCATGCCGGCCACGGGAATGCCGGGCACCACCGCCAGGGTGGCCGCCAGGGTGATGAAGCCGGAGCCCGTCACGCCCGCGGCGCCCTTGCTGGTGATCATCGCCACCACCAGGATTCCCAGCTGCTGGCCCAGCGTGAGCTCGATGCCCATGGCCTGGGCGATGAAGAGTGAGGCCAAGGTCATGTAGATGTTCGTGCCATCCAGGTTGAACGAGTAGCCCGTGGGGATCACCAGCCCAACGATGGATTTGGAAAGACCCAGCTTCTCCATCTTCTCCATCAGGGGAATCAGCGCCGACTCGGAGGAACTGGTCGCCAGCACCAGCAGGAGCTCGCTCTTGATGTAGCTCACCACCTTGAAGATGTTGAACCCCGCCAGCCGGGCGATGATGCCGAGCACCACGAAGATGAAGATGGCGCAGGTCGCATAGAAGAGGAAGATGAGCTGCGCCATGGGCACCAGCGACTTCAGGCCGAACTTGCCGATGGTGTAGGCGATGGCGGCGCCAGCGCCCAGGGGCGCGAGGTAGAGGATCTGGCGCATGACGCCGAAGAACATCTTGCTGAGATTATCAAGCATGGAAACGACCGGTGCCTTGTACTTCTCGGGCATGGCGGCCAGGGAGAATCCCAGAAGCACGGAAATCAACAGCACCTGCAGAATGTCGCCATCCGTGAAGGCGCTGAACATCGTCTTGGGGATCATCTTCAGCAGGTGATCCGCGATGCTCATGTGCTGCGCCTGGGCGACGTAGCCAGCCACGAGCTTGGGATCCAGCTTCGAGGGATCGGCGTGGAAGCTCCGGCCGGGGCCGAACACGTTGGCCATGACGAGACCGATCACCAGTGCCAGGGTGCTGACGATCTCGAAGTAGAGGATGGCCTTCCCGCCCACGCGACCGGCCTTCTTGATGCTGCCGGCACCCGCGATCCCCAGCACCACGCTGCACAGGATCACCGGCGGGATGAGCATCTTGATGAGGCCGATGAAGCCGTCGGCCACGGGCTGCATCTTCACGGCCACGCCGGGATAGAAGTGGCCCAGCAGGGCGCCGAGGACGATCATGAACGCGACCCAGTTGTACAGCTTTGATGCAGCTCGCTTGATCATGCGGTTGGTCCTTTCAGAAACTCCAGCCATGAGAGGCAGGCGGCCCTGGAAGGGCCGGATGTGAACGCAGTGGGAAAGATGCCGGTGTGGGAGGTGCGCGGCGGGGAAAGGTCCCCGTTGCCGAGCGGGCGTCGTGCTCACGCGACCTACCGGTGGTTTTCCCAATCCTGCGGCACCCGGCCGGAGGATGGTCGTTCTGGAAGTTGATTCCGGGATTTGAAACTTTTGTAAGCGGAGCCAGCCTCGCGGGCACGGCGTGGAATCCCCGGAGAATCATAAGCGAAGTCCAGCTCCGCTGGGCTGAGCGCGGGGGTCCGGGGGAGGCTCCGGCTCCACGCGCCCCGCGCGTGGGAGCGCCGCAGCGCGGCGCGTCAGACGGAGGCGCGTAGCGCGCCCTTAGATCCCGGCCACGCATGCGTGGCAGAGAGGACCCCCGGAGCATCACAGATAGCGCTTCGCCTCGCGCAGGTAGGTCTTCTGAAGCAGGAAACGGTGGACCGGCCGCCCGCCGGTGCCGTACCCGGGTTCCATGCGAAGCACCTTGAGCGTGCAGAGGAACTTGAAGTACTTCCGCACGGAGACCCTGGAAATGCCCACCTGCTGGCCGATCTCCTCGCTGGTGAACCAGGGCGTCGTCTCCGGCCACGCGGAGATGGCCTGCAGCACCTTGTCCAGGGTGTTCCGGTCCAGCCCCTTGGGCAGCCCTTCCGCCTTCTGCCCCTCCAGGGGCTGGCGGCCCAGGCGCCGGTCGAGCGCGGTCTGGTCGAGGGTCTCCCCGCGCCGGATCATGTGGCGGGTCTCGCTGTAGCGATCCAAGGCCTGCTTGAGCCGCTCGAATTCGAAGGGCTTGATGAGGTAGTCCACCGCGCCCAGCTTCAGGGCCCGGTCGATGGTCGCCGTATCCCGGGCGGCCGTCACGAAGATCACGTCCGCATCCAGGCCCTGCCTCCGGATCTCACCCATGAGCTCGATGCCGCTCTGCCCCGGCATGAAGATATCCAGCAGCAGCAGGTCCGCGGTGTGGCTCCGGAGCAGTTCCAGGGCCTCGGCCGCGCTCCGCGCGGAGGCCACCGTCTCGAAGCCCGGCATGCGGCTCAGGTACATCCGGTTGAGCTCGGCCACCATGGGATCGTCTTCGACCAGGAGCACGCGGATCATGGTTCCTCCCCTGGAAACAGGGTGAAGGAGGCCGTGAAGCGGGCACCGCTGTCCTCCCGGTTCTCCGCGATCAGGCGTCCATCCCGCGCTTCGACGACCTGGGCGACCTTCCAGAGTCCGAAGCCGCGGTTCTCGCCCTTGGTGGAGAAGCCCAGTGTGAAGGCCTGGGCTTGAACCTCCTCGGGCAGACCGGGGCCACTGTCCGCCACGGACAGGTGCAGCTGGGTCCCCTCGGGCCGGAGGGAAACCTGGATCTCGCGGCGCGTGCCGCCCCCGATGGCCTCGACCGCGTTCTCCAGCAGGTTGCCCAGCACCGTGACGAGGTCGCGGGAGGCCGCGTCATCGGGACAGGGGGGCAGCGAGGCGTCCTGGTCCAGTTCCATGAGGATGTTCTGTTCCCGCGCCGACGCGAACCGGGCGAGCAGGAAGCCCGCGATGACGGGATCCTTGATCCGCTGGACCACGAAGCCCACCTCGTCATCCAGCCGCCCCACCACTCCGGTGATGTAGGCCTTGAGGCGGTCGTATTCCTCCAGCCGGACCAGCCCGAGGATCACGTGGAGCTTGTTCATGAATTCGTGGGCCTGGGCCCGGAGGGCATTGGCATACAAGCGGACGCCCGTGAGCTGTTCGGCCAGACGGTTCATCTCGGTGATGTCGCGGAAGGTGGCCAGAGCCCCGGTGATGCGGCCGTCCACCAGCACGGGGACTCGGTTCGTCAGGATCTTCAGGCCCAGGATGTCGCCCTCCTGGTCGTACTCCGCTTGGCCCGTCTCCATCACCGTGCCGAGCCTAGAACTGGGCAGGACATCCTCGACATAGTGGCCCACCAGTTCGCCGTGGCTTCCCGCCAGCGCGAACAGACGCAGGGCCTCCTCGTTGACGATCGTCACCACCAGCTCCCGGTTCACCCCGATGATGCCCTCCCGCACCGAATGCAGCATGGCGTTGCGCTGCTGGAGCAGGGTCGAGATCTCCTGGGGCTCCATGCCCATCAGGATCCGCTTGATCCGGCCACCCAGGTACATGGCCCCGAGGATCCCGGCCGCGAAGCCGATGATGCCACCCAGAGCGATGCGCTTCCGCACGCTGACGACCGTGCGATCGACGCCCGATTGGAGGATGCCCACGGCCACGGCCCCCACCTGCCGGTCCCCTTTCCAGACGGGTGTGAAGGCCCGCAGGGAGACGCCGAGGGTGCCCTTGGCGACGGAAAGGTAGGAGCGCCCGTGGTACACATCCACATCATCCCCGCCGGCGAAACGGGCCCCGATCAGGGACAGGTTGGGGTGCGAGAGCCGCCGGCCGTTCATGTCGATGACCACGACATAGTCCACGCCGGCTTCGGCCCGGATCCGCTCCGCGTGAGCCTGGACGTCCGCCTGGGACCGGCCATCCGTCAGCCCATCGCGCACCACCTCCGCCTCGGCGGTGATCCGGGACAGCAGGATCACCTTCTCGCCCAGGGCATCCCGGGTCTGACGGGCCATCCGCCAATCCACCATGACGCCTGTTACAAGCAGGGCCAGGCCCAGGATCAAGCTGACCAGGAGGGTGATCCTGGTCCGAAGCTGGAGAACGGGACGCATCCGGGGCATGGTAAGGACCATCGTAGGGTGGAAGGCCCTGGAAAGGCGAAGCCGGGCAGGGCCCGATCGGGGGGGGGCATCCACGATTTCGGATTTGACACTTCGTCAACACGAGCTCTCCCAGGACCTCCAAATATGCCGCTTTTAGTGCTTCCCATCACCTATTGATACCTGCCCCTCGCCCGGTCAGGTTCCTGCGGCTAGAGTCATGTCGTCCTGTTTTCGGCCCTTGAACCACGCCGCGACAGCCTCGGGACGGGCGCAACGGCATCCGCTTGCAAGACACCATCGACCGGAGCTCCGGCTCCGCCTTCACACCCCCTTCCTCCCGGAGGAACCATGAGCCAGTACGTCAATGAAGTCCTTGAGGGCCTCAAGAAGAAGGCCCCCTGGGAAACCTTGTTCATCCAGGCCGCCACCGAGATTCTGCATTCCCTGGCCCCGGTCCTCGAGAAGGAGCCCAAGTACAAGAAGAACGCCATCCTGGAGCGCCTGGTCGAGCCCGAGCGCGCCATCGGCTTCCGTGTGCCCTGGGTGGACGACAAGGGCATCATTCGCATCAATCCAGGTTGGCGTGTGCAGTTCAACAGCGCCATCGGGCCCTACAAGGGCGGCATCCGCTTCCACCCCAACGTGACTCTCGACACCCTGAAGTTCCTGGGCTTCGAGCAGATCTTCAAGAATAGCCTCACGGGCCTGCCCATGGGCGGCGGCAAGGGCGGCTCCAACTTCGATCCCAACGGCAAGTCCGACGCTGAGGTGATGCGCTTCTGCCAGTCCTTCATGATGGAGCTGTTCCGCCACATCGGTGCCAACACGGACGTGCCCGCCGGTGACATCGGCGTGGGCGGCCGCGAAGTCGGCTACATGTTCGGCATGTACAAGAAGCTCGCCAACGAGTTCACGGGCGTGCTCACGGGCAAGGGCCAGTACTGGGGCGGCAGCCTCGTGCGCCCCGAAGCCACGGGCTATGGCGTGGTCTACTTCGCCGAAGAGGCGCTGAAGACCAAGGGCGACAGCATCCAGGGCAAGAAGGTCGCCGTGTCCGGCTTCGGCAACGTGGCCTGGGGCGCCGTCACCAAGGCCACCCAGCTGGGCGCCAAGGTCGTGACGATCTCCGGTCCCGACGGCTACATCCATGATGCCGACGGCATCAGCGGCGAGAAGATCGCCTACATGGAGGAGATGCTCCGCATCGACCGCATGTCCGTGGCCCCCTACGCCCAGAAGTTCAAGACCGCCCAGTTCCACGCGGGCAAGCGGCCCTGGGAGCAGAAGGTGGACGTGGCCCTGCCCTGCGCCATCCAGAACGAGCTGAACCTGGACGAGGCCAAGAACCTGATGGCCAACGGCTGCAAGGCCGTGATCGAAGGCGCCAACATGCCCAGCACCTTGGATGCGGTGGAGTTCTTCCAGGCCAACACCGGCAAGATCCTGTTCTCCCCCGGCAAGGCCTCCAACGCTGGTGGCGTGGCCACCTCGGGCCTCGAGATGAGCCAGAACTCCATGCGCCTGGGCTGGACCGCCGAGGAAGTGGACGCCCGCCTGCACCAGATCATGATCAACATCCACAAGTCCTGCGCCGATGCCGCCGCCCGCTTCGGCACCCCCGGCAATTACGTGAACGGCGCGAACATCGCCGGCTTCCTCAAGGTGGCCGACTCCATGATCGACCAGGGGCTTGTGTAATCGTTTTTGCTTTTCACCAAGGCACAAAAAGGGGGGCCGTCCACGGCCCCCCTTTTTGTGCCCAGGCCAGTAAACTGCGATGGCACCGAGGCCCCCCAGATGATCAGTCGCGAATTTAATGAGATCTTCCACAAATACGCGACGGACAAGGAGATCTTCCACGAGCTCATGCCCCTGCGGACCCGGGAGATCCTGCTGGTGGCCCCGGCCTTCGACGCCTTCACGCTGGAGCAGGACGGCCTGCTGACGGAGATCCTCTTCGAGGGCTACTACCAGCTCAACATGAGCAATCCGCCGCGCGTCACCAACGTCTCCACCGTGGATGAGGCCCTGGAGAAGTGCGCCAGCCGGCACTTCGACATCATCATTGTCATGAGCCGCCTGGGCCAGGGCGGGCATATCGAGCTGTCGCGGGCCCTGCGCAAGGCCGCGCCGCGGATCCCCATCTACCTGCTGCTCAACGACAACGTGGAAGTGGGCGTCATGGACCGGCGGCGCCAGGAGCTGCTGCGCCACTACGACCAGATTTTCGTGTGGAACGGCAACCCCGAGATCTTCATGGCCATGGTGAAGTTCATGGAGGACCGCGCCAACGTCCTCAACGACACCAAGGTGGGCCTCACCCGCGTGATCCTGCTGGTGGAGGACAGCATCCGCTACTACTCGCGGTACCTGCCCATCCTCTACAGCGAGATCCTCAAACAGACCACGCGCCTGGCCAAAGACCAGAACATGGATCGCATGACGCGCACCCTGTCCATGCGCGTTCGCCCCAAGGTGATCCTGGCCACCTCGTACGAAGAGGCCATGGCCTTCTGCGATCAGTTCCAGGACTGCCTGCTCTGCGTCATCTCGGACCGCAAGTTCCCCAAGGACGGCACCCTGGATCGCGAGGCCGGCATCAAGCTGATCCGGGCCCTGAAGGGGCGCATTCCCGATCTGCCGACCCTGCTCCAATCGTCGGACCCCCTCAAGGAATCCTGGGCCACGGCCCTGGGCAGCGGCTTCCTCAACAAGAACTCGTACACGCTGGGGGCGGAGCTTTCCAGCTTCTTCTACGAGCACCTGGGGTTCGGCGATTTCATCTTCCGCGACCAGACCGGCGAGGAGATCGCCCGCGCCACGGATATGGAGGATCTGCGGGAGAAGCTGCGTACCGTGCCCGCCGAATCCCTGCTCTACCACGCCACGCGCAACCACTTCTCCTCCTGGATCATGGCCCGCGGCGAGGTCCAGGTCGCCAAAGTCCTCGCGCGCTTCCGCATCTCGGACTATCGCGATCCCGAGGACATGCGCGCCTTCCTCATCGACGTGGGCGACTACGTGCAGCGCATGAAGACCCTGGGCAAGGTGGTGCCCCTCACGGAGTCCACGCCCAAGGACGAACCCAACATCCTCCGCCTGGCGCCCGGTTCCATGGGCGGCAAGGGGCGCGGCGTGGCCTATACCCATTCCCTGCTCTCCCGCCTGGATCTGGAGAGCCTGGTCCCCGGCGCGAACATCCGCATCCCGCGCTCCGCCATCATCGGCACCGAGGAGTTCGCGGCCTTCATCCACCGGAACGGCCTGCGGCAGATGGTCCAAAACGATGCCGATGATGACGCCATCAAGCGCCGGTTCCTCATGGGTTCGCTGTCGCCGGAGCTGATGATCAAGCTCCGCCTCTTCCTCACGAAACACGCGAAAGTGCCCTTGGCGGTGCGTTCCTCGGGCCTGCTGGAGGACAGCCTCTCCCACCCCTTCGCGGGCCTCTACAGCACCTTCTTCCTGCCCAACAACGACGCCGATCCCGCCGTGCGGGAGGTCCAGCTCATGGAGGCCATCAAGCTGGTCTACGCCTCCGTGTATTCCAAGGCCTCCCGCGCCTACTTCCAGGCCATCGACTACAAGATCGAGGAGGAGCAGATGGCCATCCTCATCCAGGAAGTTTCCGGGCGCCGCTTCGGGAGCCGCTTCTACCCCCATATCTCCGGGGTGGCCCAATCCTTCAACTACTACCCCGTGGCCTACACCCAGCCCCAGGACGGCATCGCCAACATCGCTCTGGGACTCGGCAAGTACGTGGTGGAAGGCGGGAAGGCCTACCGCTTCGCGCCGCCCTATCCCGAAATGGACATGCTGCCCCCCAAGGAGCAGCTGCGCGCCACCCAGAAGCACTTCTACGCGCTGGACATGAGCCAGACCTCCGTGGACCTCTACGGCGGCGAAGACACCACGCTGTTGAACCTCGACATCCAGGAAGCCGAGAAGGACGGCGCCCTGCGCCACTGCGCTTCCGTCTGGGATTGGAACGACGACCGCATCCAGGACGGCCTCGACCATCCCGGCCCCCGCATCCTGAACTTCCGCAATGTCCTCAAGTACGACCAGTTCCCCCTGGCCAGCATCCTCCAGCGCCTGCTGGAGCTGATCCGCGGAGCCATGGAAACGCCGGTAGAGATCGAGTTCGCCGTGAACCTCGACCCCGATCCCCAGAACGGGAAACCCACCTTCACCCTCCTGCAGATCAAGCACCAGCTCATGGAGGCTGGTGATGTCAACCTCTCACCCGAAGACCTGAACCCAGCCGATGTCTTTCTCTTTTCCGAGCGCTGCGTGGGCAACGGCACCGTGGAAGGGCTGCGGGACATCGTCTGGGTGGACCCGGAAGGTTTCGACAAGTTCGAGACCCCGGCCCTGGCGACGGAACTGGAAAAGCTCAACGACCGCTTCCGCACCGAAGGCGGGAAGTACGTCCTGCTGGGACCCGGCCGCTGGGGCAGCAACGACCGCCACCTGGGCATTCCCATCGTGTGGTCCATGATCTCCTGCGCCCAGGTGATCGTGGAGTACGCCATGGAGAACTTCCAGGCGGACGCCTCGCTGGGCTCCCACTTCTTCCACAACGTGACGTCCCTGAACATCGGCTACTTCACGGTGCCCTACCCCCGGGGCTCCAGCCTTCTGGACTGGGACTGGCTGCGCCAGCAGCCCGAGGTCTGGCGCTCGGGCTGTCTGGTGCATACCCGCCTGGCCGAACCCGTCCACATCGTCATGGACGGACGGCGCAGCGCCTCGGCCATCTTCAAGCGGACGCCCCCCGCGGCCCCACAGGAGCCTGAGGAATTCCAGTAGCCCCGGGCCCCGCCGGAGTGGTCAACGGGCCGGCGCCCGGCTTCCGCTAAAGTGGGAGGAGGAGGGGCCCTTGATCCACCATCCCGGCAACGTGTTCGTGGTCTCCGCGCCGTCGGGAGCGGGCAAGTCCACCCTGACTCAGCGGCTGGTACAGACCGTGCCGGACCTGGTCTTCTCCATCTCCTTCACGACCCGGAAACCTCGCCCCGGCGAAGTGGACGGCCACGACTACTTCTTCATCAACGACGCCCGCTTCGACGCCATGGTGCGGGAGGGCGGCTTCGTGGAATGGGTGCAGGTCTACGGCCATCGCTACGGCACGGGCCGGGACTGGCTGAACGGCGTGCTGGGCACGGGACGGGACGTGCTGCTCGACATCGAGACCACAGGCGCCCTGAACGTGCGCCAGGCCATGCCCGAAGCCCGGATGATCTTCATCCTGCCCCCTTCCGCCGCCTCCCTGGAGCAACGCCTGCGCAGCCGGGGCAAGGACTCGGACGAGCAGATCCGCATTCGCCTGGAGCATGCCCGCCATGAACTGGAGCGGTATCCCGCCTATGACTACCTGATCCTCAATGACGACCTCGAACTCGCCTACCGACAATTCGAAAGCGTGATTTACGCCACCCGCGCCAGCCGGGAACGGATGGCCCCCGTGGCCCGGAGGATCCTGGAGGGGTTCTAGGAAAACCGCCATTCGCCCCCGGAACGGCCCGGGCGTATCCTGGAGGTCCTCTCCCCGGGAGCCTCATGGCCCGTTTTATGAAGCGCAATTGGATGTGGCTGGTCATGGCGGCCACGGTGGCCGTGGCGGGCCCCCTGCTGGCCCGATCCGGCGCCGAAGGCGCCCGCCAGCGGAGCCTGGACACCCTGACCGAGGTCATGGATCTGGTCCAGAAGCAGACCCCCGAGCCACCGGCCCCCCGCCAGATCACCCACGCCACCATCCAGGGCATGCTCCACACGCTGGACCCCCACTCGAACTACTTCGACGAAAGCGAGTTCCGCCTGCTCCGTGAGGACCAGAAAGGCTCCTTCTTTGGCATCGGCGCCATCATCCAACAGCACGACCAGGGCATCGCCATCATCAGCCCCATGCGCGGCGGCCCCGCCGAGCGCCTGGGCGTGCGCTCCGGCGACATCATCAAGGAGATCGACGGCACGAGCACCGAGGGCATGAGTTCCAACGCCGCCCTCCAGAAGCTGCGAGGCGAGAAGGGCACCCTGGTGGAGATCGCCGTTCAGCGGTCGGGGGTCGCGGGCCTGTTGCGCTTCTCCATCCCCCGGGCCGAAGTCCCTACCAACAGCGTCTACTACAGCTTCATGCTCACCCCCACCACGGGCCTCATCCTCATCAAGGACTTCGGCGAAACCACCGCTGACGAATTCGAGCGGGCCGTGGTCAACCTCAAGAAGCAGGGCATGAAGCAGCTCGTCCTTGACCTCCGCGGCAACGGTGGCGGGGTCCTGGATGCGGCCATCGGCATCTGCCGCCAGCTCCTGGGACCCGACCAGCTCATCGTGAGCCAGAAGGGCCGGGATGGGCACGACGAGAACCAGACGCGCACCAGCAAGGGTGCCCAGCTGGATCCCTTTCCCCTGGTGGTCCTCATCAACCGCGGCTCCGCCAGCGCCAGCGAGATCGTCACCGGCGCCGTGCAGGACCATGACCGCGGCCTCGTCGTGGGCCAGACCAGCTGGGGCAAGGGCCTCGTCCAGAGCGTGCTGCCCATCAACCGCTCCCGGGGCCTGGCGCTGACCACGGCTCGTTACTACACCCCCTCGGGCCGCAGCATCCAGCGCGACTACACCCACGGCCTGGACGACTACTACAACCCCGAGGACGACAAGGACCTCAAGCCCGAGGGTCCGGCTTTCAAGACCGATCTGGGCCGCGTGGTCTACGGCGGCGGCGGCATCAATCCGGACTATCCCCTGCCCCAGCTCCGCCCCAACGAGTTCATGGTCAACCTCCGCTTCCGGCAGTCGGCCTTCTTCCGCTACGCCGTGCAGGAGAAGGAACGCTTCGGCATCCGGCCCGGCGAGCATGCCGATGACGCGGTGATGGCCCGGTTCCGCGCCTGGGCCCTGGAACAGAAACTCCCCATCAGCGACAAGGAGTGGGGGGCCAATCTGGAGGCCATGCAGGAACAGCTTTCCTTCGAAATGCAGAATGTCGCCTTTGGCGTCGAAGCCGGTTTCAAGCTCCTGTGCGAAAAGGACCCGGTGATTCTCAAGGCCCTGGAAGTGATGCCCGAGGCCGAGGCCCTGCTCCGCAAAAAGCAGCTCCTCAACCGCGCCTCCGCCACTCCGGTCGCCACCCTCCGCTGAAGCGAGGTCCCCATGGATGTAACGCTCCCCGAGCACGTCGAGGCCCTGCGCCAGGAAGTCCGCAAGTTCGCGGAAAAGGAGATCCGGCCCCACGTCATGGCCTGGGATGAGGCCAAGACCTTCCCCTTTGACGTGGTCAAGCAGCTGGGCGAGATGGGCATGATGGGCGTCATCTTCCCGGAGGAATACGGCGGGGCCGGCATGGGCTACCTGGAATACGCAGTGGTGGTCGAGGAACTCTCCCGGGTGGACGGCTCCGTGGGCATCACCGTGGCCGCCCACAACAGCCTGTGCAGCAACCACATCTACGCCATGGGCGACGAGCGCCAGAAGCAGGCCTACCTGAAGCCCCTGGCCAGTGGCAAGGCCATTGGCGCCTGGGGCCTCACGGAACCGGGATCGGGCAGTGACGCGGGCTCCCTTCGGACTTCCGCGAAAAAGGAGGGCTCGTATTACCTCCTGAACGGCACCAAGACCTTCATCACCCACGGCACCGTGGGCGACATCTTCGTGGTGATGGCCCGCACCCGGCCACCCGAGCCCGGCCGCAGCAGCGCCGACGGCATCAGCGCCTTCGTGCTGGAGAAGGGCATGAACGGCTTCCGGGCCGGCAAGCAGGAGAACAAGCTCGGCCTCCGGGCCAGCGACACCTCCGAGCTGATCCTGGAGGACGTGAAAGTGCCCGAGGCCAACCTGCTGGGCGAGGACGGCGTGGGCTTCAAGCAGGCCATGAAGACCCTCGACGGCGGCCGCATCAGCATCGGGGCCCTGGGCCTCGGCATGGCCCAGGGTGCCTTCGAAGAGGCCCTCCGCTACAGCAAGATCCGCCAGACCTTCGGCAAGCCCCTGGCAGATCATCAGGGCATCCAGTTCAAGCTGGCCGACATGGGCATGGAGATCGAGGCTGCCCGCCTGCTCATCTACCGTGCCGCGGGCCTGAAGGACCAGGGCCTGCCCTACGCCAAGGCTGCCAGCATGGCCAAGCTCTACAGTTCGGAAGTCGCCTGCCGCGTGGCGGATCAGGCCGTGCAGATCCTCGGCGGCTACGGCTACATCAAGGACTACCCGGTGGAGAAGTACTACCGGGACGTGAAGCTCTGCACCATCGGTGAAGGCACCAGCGAGATCCAGCGCACAGTCATCGCGCGGCACCTCCTTTCTGAATACTGATCGCACGGAGTCCCCATGAAGATCCAGATTCTGCTCCTCGCCGCAGGCCTGCCCCTGCTGGCCAGCCGTCCCATGCAGGTGGACGACCTGTTCAAGGTCAAGCGCGTTACAGATCCCCAGCTCTCCGCCACCGGCGCCCTGGCATACCAGGTGGGCACCGTGGACTTCCAGGCCAACAAGATGGTGACCCACCTTTGGTTCAAGCCTGCCGGGGGCGAGGCGAAGGCCCTGGACCTGGGCGGCGGCAGCCAGAGCCGGCCCCGTTTCAGCCCGGATGGAAAGAAGCTGGCCTACCAATCCGGCGGCCAGGTGTGGATCGTGGACCTGGGCTCCAAGGAGAAGCGCCAGCTGACGAAGCTGAGTGGCGGCGCCGAAGGCCAGGTGTGGAGCCCGGACGGCAAGTGGCTGGCCTTCCTCTCCACCACAGTGCCCTCCGGGAATGACGCGGAGAACGCGGCCTACCTGAAGCGCCAGGAGGAGAGCAAGGTCAAGGCCCGCGTCATCACCCACCTCATGTACCGCCACTGGAACGAGTGGAAGGACGACCGCCAGGTGAGCCACCTCTTCGTGGTGCCCGCCGATGGCAGCGCCGCCCCCCGGGACCTCACCGCCGGCCTCACCACGGACGTGCCCAACTTCGCGGATGTGGCGGCCGGTGACGGCTTCGACTGGGCCCCTGATAGCAAGGCCCTGGCCTTCGAGACTCATCCCGAGCAGACCAAGGCCACCAGCACCAACGGCGAGGTCTACGAAGTGGCTCTTGCAGGCGGCCCTGCAAAGCAGCTCTCCAACAACCCGGCCATGGACACCACCCCCCGCTACTCGCCGGACGGCAAGTACCTGGCCTGGCGCGCCCAGCGCCGGCCGGGCTTCGAATCGGACACATTCGAGCTGTGGGTCATGGACCGCGCCACCGGCAAGGTCGTGCGTACCACCCAGGCCTTCGACCAGAGCTTCGGCGACTTCCAATGGCAGGGGCAGGATCTCGTGGGTGTCAGCGACCAGCAGGGTCACGCGGATCTCTTCCGCTGGGATGGCAAGGGCCTCCAGCGCCTCAGCACGGGCCTGCACATCGAAGGCTTCGCCCTGGCCAAAGACCGCGCCGTAGTGGTCTCCACCAGCCTCACCACGCCCCAGGATCTCTACACCCTGGACCTGAAGACCGGCAAGACGGCCCGCGCCACGCACCACAACGAGGCCCTGGCCAAGGAGCTGAGCCTCAATCCCGGCGAGGATCTCTGGGTGGATACCCTGGCCCTGAATGGCAAGCCCACCAAGGCCCACGCCTTCGTCGTGAAGCCCGTGGGCTACGATCCCGCCAAGCGCTACCCGGTGGCCTTCGTCATCCACGGCGGCCCCCAGGGTGCCTGGGCCGACAGCTGGCACCCCCGGTGGAACGCCCAGGCCTGGGCCGGCCGCGGCTTCATCACCGTGCTGCCCAACCCCCGCGGCTCCTCGGGCTTCGGCCAGGCCTACTGCGATGCCATCAGTGGCGACTGGAACGGCGCCGCCATGACCGACCTCATGAACACCCTGGATGCCGTCCTCAAGCAGTTCCCCAACGCCGATCCCAAGCGCGTGGTGGCGGCCGGCGGCAGCTACGGCGGCTACGCCACCAACTGGCTGGCCGGACACGAGGCCGACCGTTTCGCCGCGTTCGTCACCCACGCCGGCATCTTCAACACCGAGAGCATGCAGGTGGGCAGCGAGGAGCTGTGGTTCCCCCGCTGGGAGTTCAAGGGCTGGCCCTGGGAGAACGCCGAGACCAAGGCCCGCTGGCAGGCCCAGAGCCCCAGCAGCGGTGCCGCCAACTTCAAGAAGCCCATGCTCGTCGTCCACGGCGAGCTCGATTACCGCGTGCCCGTGGGCGAGGCCTTCCAGCTCTTCAACACCCTCCAGCTCCGCGGCATCCCCAGCGAGCTGCTCTACTTCCCCGACGAGTTCCACTTCGTCCTCAAGCCCCAGAACAGCAAGCTCTGGTACGACACCGTGCTGGGTTGGTGCGAGCGCTGGACGAAGTAAAACAGGACTGATTTTTAACCGCAGATGTCGCAGATTCACGCAGATGAAAAGCACTCTTTATCTGCGGCCATCTGCGACATCTGCGGTCAATGCTCTTTCTCTTTTGGAATGACCCCACCGCAGGTCCCGGGGTCGGAGAGGGCGCGCCAGGGTTCGAGCACGAAGGGGCGATTGAAGGCCCTGGGATGGGGCAGCTCCAGGCTCAGCTCGGGGCCCAAGGCACGCAGGTCCTCCGGCGTCGCCCAGATCCAGCTTCCGGGCGGGCCGTCCGTGGTGATGAGGTCCAGATCGAGCGTGCGGGGCGCGTTCCGTCCGGCGTTCCGGTCCCGGCCGTTCGCCAGTTCCTGGCGCAGCAGGGCCTCCAGGAGGCGGCGCGGATCCGCTTCCTCCGTCACCAGGACGGCCACGGTGTTGAGGTAGGCCGGTCCCCGACCCGATTCGTCCGGCGTCTCCATCACCAGTGGCGAGGGCACCACGGCCCCCAACGTCCTCAGCGCCGCCAGCCCAGCGTCCAGGTGCGCCCGGCGGTCACCGAGATTCGAGCCTAGGGCGATGACGGCTTTCAATTTTTTAACCACAGATGTCGCAGATGGCCGCAGATGAACAACCGCGGGCACCATCTGCGTGAATCTGCGTCATCTGCGGTTTCATTTCTGTTTCCCGTGCTCCGCCACCACCAGTGTGCGGATGCCGCCGCGGATGAGGAAGTCGCCTTCCACGCGCATCCACTGGGGCTTCGTGGCCTTCACCAGGTCATCGAGAATCTGGTTCGTCACGGCTTCGTGGAAGGCGCCCTGGTCACGGAAGCTCCAGAGGTAGAGCTTGAGAGATTTCGACTCCACGCAGAGCTGGTCGGGCTGATAGAGGATGCGCAGCTTGGCGAAGTCCGGCTGCCCCGTGAGCGGGCAGAGGCAGGTGAACTCCTCGGTTTCGAAGGTGATGGTGAAGGGCCGGCCGGGCCGGGGACTGGCGAAGGTATCGAGCTTCCCCGTGGGGCGGGTCACCACGTAGGTCGGCAGCTGGTCGGGGAGCGTGGGTTTCGTGGGCTTGGTGTGCTTCTTGGTGGCCATGGGTCATCCGGAGGAAAGAGGGCGCGCGGCTCTCCAGATTACCCTCACCGGCCCAGGGGCATGGGCTTCAGGCCCACGGGCTGCCGGGGGTGGCGGGTATAGGTTCCGGCTCCGGCGTCCCCCTTCGAGCCGAAGTAGCGCTTGGCCGCGAGGGTCTGGGGCAGGTGGCGGAGCAGGTGCCACAGGCTCCACCGGTGCTCCCACAGGCGGCCCCCGAAGCGGTGGCGGTAGCCCTGGCTGCTGTAGAAGCGTTTGATGTGCCCGTTGTAGAGCTCCTCCATCTGGGCCCGGGAGGCGAATCCTTCGGGGCGGAAGACCGGATTGACGCAGTTGAGCAGCCGCCAGTCCTCGATGAAATCGCCATCCGTGCCGGCGACACATTCGGCCCAGAGCGGCGCGCCATGCAGGGGGCTGAACTTGGTGAGGTTCATGTCATCCAGGTCCAGCGAGAGGATGAAATCGCTGGTGCGCTGGAAGGTCTCCGGCGTCTCGCCAGGCAGCCCGAAGATGAACAGCCCCTTGGCCCGCAGGCCCGCGGCGTGGACCTTCTCCACGGTGTCGCGCACCGATTCCAGGGTGACGCCCGCCTTGTGCCGCGCCATCATGCCCGGATCGGCGCTTTCCACCCCCAGGCTCACCATGATGCAGCCCGCCCGTTTCAGCAGCTGCAGCAGCTCCACCGAGGTGTGCCCCGTGCGGATGATGCAATTGAAATGCATGCCCAGGGGCTCGTCGATGAGGCGCTGGCACAACTCGGTGATGCGGCCCTGGTGGGCCGTGAAGAGGTCGTCGTAGAAGTTGATGTGGCGGACTCCGAAGTGGTCCCGCAGGTGCTTCATGTGGGCGTGGATGTAGGCCGGGCTGTGGAAGCGGTACTGGTGCTCGAACACCGTGCGGTCGCAGAAGGAGCAGGTGTAGGGGCAGCCCCGCGACGTGATCATCGTGGCCCCGTGCCGCTGCACGTAGCTGAAGAGGGGCAGGTGGTAGCCCTTGGGAAAGCCCGCCAGCTTCTCGTAGGCCGGGAAGGGCAGGTCATCCAGATCGAGGATGCGGGGGCGTCGCGGGTTCGTCACGATGCGGTCCCCATCGCGCCAGACCAGGTTCGGGATCTCCGCCGGGGGCTTCCCCTCGGCGAGGTCCAGCAGCGGCCCCTCACCTTCCCCAAGGCAGAGGAAGTCCAGTTCGGGAAAGCTCTCCAGCAGCGGGGCACCAAGGCTCGACGCATGCGCATTCCCCACCACGATAGGAAGGTCAGGCCGCGCAGCCTTCAGCAGCGCAGCCAGGTCCACGGCGTCCATGAATCCCGAGGTGGTGGCCGAGAAGCCCACGAGATCGGGCTGCGTGGCCAGGATCCGGACCACCTGGTCCTCCAGACGGGTCGGGGCTTGGGGCCCGAGGCAGTCGTGCACCGCCGTGGCGTGGCCATGCTGCTCCAACCAGGCCGCCAGCGACAGGATGCCCACCGGCGCGAGGCGGTTCGCCAGCACCGAGAAATCCGGCTGGCCGGGAACGAAGTTGAACCCCGAGGGGTGGACGAGGGTGACGCGCATGGGCGGCCTTATTCTGAGCGCCTTTCCGTGTCCGAGATCACGGTCAGGAAGCCTCGTCAAACGATACCATTGGCGAAGCAATCGCCCTCCCCTCCCGGTATCCATGCCTTTCCAGCTCGGCCTCAGCGGCCTCCCAGGCTATGACCTCCACGCCTTCCGGCACATCCGGGAGAATGCCCGGCTGCACCCGGATGTGCCCCTGCCCATCGGCGACATCGGCCATGACGCGGCGGCTGTGCTGGTCCGCGACGGCCAGGCGGTCTTCGCGGTGGAGGAAGAGCGCCTCAGCCGCTTCAAGCACACCATGGGCCTGCCTGGGCGAGCGGCCCGGGCCTGCGCCGAAGCGGCCGGCCTTCCAATCACCCAGCTTCCATCGGCCCACTACCTCGATCTGAACGATGAGCACCTGCGCCGGCACCTCCAGGCCACGGGAGGTGCCGATCCCCGCGTGGAACAGGCCATCCGGGCGGAGTACCAGCGGACCCGCGAGGCCGCCGGTGCGTTCCAGGAGGCCTTCCCGGGCCTGGAGGCCGTGGATCACCACCTGGCTCATGCGGCCAGCGCCTACTACCTCTCCGGCTTCGAGCGGAGCCTGGTGCTCGTCATGGACGGCAATGGCGAATCCGCCTCCCTCAGCCTCTACCTGGGCGAGGGCCCCAACCTCCGGCTTCTCCTTTCCCTCCCCACCACCAGCTCGCTGGGCCTGCTCTACGCCTTCGGCACGCATTTCCTCGGCTTCGAGCCCATCGAGGATGAGTACAAGGTCATGGGCCTTGCCGCCTACGGCGAAGGCGATGACACCTACCTGCCCTTCTTCGAGGGCCAGCTCCTGTGGGAGGGGAACGCGCGATTCATCATCCCGGCCCTGCTCAAGGAGCCGGCCAGTCGCACCGTGCGCTGGAGCCGACAGCTGGGCGCGGCGCGCCAGCCCCAGGATCCCATCGAGGCGCGGCATATGGCCCTGGCGGCCGGCCTGCAGAAGGCCTTGGAGCGAGCCGTCCTCCGCCTCATCGAGCCGATCGAAACCGCCCACCGCACCCGTCACCTCTGCCTCGCCGGGGGCGTGGCCCTGAACTGCAGCCTGAACGGCGTATTGGATCGCAGCGGGCTGTTCGACGGCCTGTTCGTGCAGCCCGCCGCTGGCGATCCCGGCGCGGCCCTGGGCGCCGCTCTGGTGGCCGAGCGCCGACGCCGTGGTCCCGTGCCGCAGGGGCGGATGGCGACGCCCTACCTCGGTCCGGCCTTTTCCACCGGGGCGGTTGAGACTGCCCTTCAGGCTCACGCGTCAGCCCTGACATGGGAGCGCCCGGAAGCACTTCTGGACCGCACCCTCGACCTGATCGGCGCGGGGAAGGTCGTGGGCTGGTTCCAGGGCCGCATGGAGTTCGGCCCGCGGGCCCTGGGCAACCGCTCGATCCTCGCCGATCCCCGGCGCCCGGACATGAAGGACCGCGTGAACCGGGCCGTGAAGAAGCGTGAAGAGTTCCGCCCCTTCGCCCCCTCCGTCACCGCGGAGGGCGCGGATGCGTTCTTCCACCTGCGGGGCCTGGACCAGTACGAGCACATGACCGTGGCCGTGAAGACCCGCGTCGAGCGTGCTCCGGAGATTCCCGCCGTGGTCCACGTGAACGGCACTTCGCGCGTGCAGGTGGTGCGGCGCGAGGCCAACCCCCGCTACTGGGACCTCCTCACGCGCCAGGGCCAGCGCACCGGCGTGCCGATCCTGCTGAACACCTCCTTCAATGTGCGCGGCGAACCCATCGTCTGCTCGCCGGAGGACGCCATCCGCTGCTTCCTGGGGACCGGGCTCGATGCCCTGGTGCTGGAGGACGCCCTGGTGGTGAAGCGGCTCTAGACCCTCAGCCCTTCCGGAATGAATGCGTAGGGGATGGGATCGGCGAGGCCGGCCTCCTTGAATCCGCGCAGCCTCAGGTGGCAGGAGTCGCAGTGCCCGCAGGCCTCTCGTTCGCCCTGGTAGCAGGACCAGCTGAGGTGCAGTGGCGCCCCCAGCTCGCGGCCCTTTCGCACGATCTCAGATTTCCGGAGGTGGATGAGGGGGGCGTGGAAGGCGAGCTGCGTCTCGGGTTTGGTGCCGAGGTTGGCGGTCTGCTCGAAGCTGCGCAGGAAGGCCTCGCGGCAATCGGGATAGCCGCTGCTGTCCTCCTCCACGAAGCCCACGAAGATGGCGGACGCGCCCAGCACCTCGGCCCAGCTCACGCAGGTGGCCAGCAGATGCGCGTTGCGGAAGGGCACGTAGCTCACGGGCACGCCGGGCCGGTCGAGCTCACCCTCGGGCAGGGCGATGGAAGCGTCCGTGAGCGCCGAGCCGCCGATGGCCTTGAGGGTGTCGAAACCAATCACCAAACGCCTGGAAGCGCGGACTTCGTAGAAGTCCGCGATATCGCGAAAGGCTTGCCTTTCGCGATCTTGAGTACGCTGGCCGTAGTCCGCATGCAACAGGGCCAGCTCGTAGCCCTCCGCCTTCGCGATGGCCGCCGTCACACAGCTGTCCATGCCGCCGGAGAGGGAGACAACCGCGAGTTCAGACATGCTTGATCCCTTCGGCCCATCGCTCCAACTCGTCCATCTCGCGTTGAAGCCTTACGGCTTCGGCGGCATCGTCCGCCTTGGGTGGAACCTTGTACGGTGTTCCGTACTTGATCACGCAGGTGGCGAAGGGATAGGGGATCACCATGTGGTCCCAGGTCTTCAGCTCGAAGCTGCGGTCGAAGGCGAGGCTTACGGGAACGACCCAGGCGCCGGTCTTCCGCGCCAGAGCGATGGTGCCGGGCTTCAGCTCCATGAGGGGGCCGCGGGGGCCATCGGGGGTGATGCCGAAATCCCAGCCCTGTTTCACGGCCTGGATCATGCGCACCAGGGCCTTGGCGCCGTCCTCGCTGGCGGTGCCCCGCACGGCGTGGATACCGAACCAGCGCCAGGTGGCGGCGCTGCGCTCGCCGTCCTTGCTGTCACTCGAAAGGATGGCCACGCCACGGGTCTCTCCTTCGGCGTTCCGGCGATGAAAGGGATAGGCCAGCGGCATCATGAAGAGGCGGCGATGCCAGAAGGCAAGGATGAAGCGCTGGTCCCCATCTACCAGGCCCTCCACGGCCTCGATCCCTTCGCGGCGGACACGCAAGGTGTAGGACCAGAGCTTGGTGAGACCCGCCACCAGGAAGGGCACCACGCGAAAATTCAGCCACACAGACAAGGGCGAACCCAGGGGCCGGCCCCGCTCGGCGATGGCGACGCGGGCGCCCATCAGGCGCCGCCCGGCAGCAGATCGTCGCGCGTGATGGGATACATCGTCCCGCAGTAGTCGCAGCGGACTTCCACGGGGCCGGGTTCCAGGAAGAGGTCGGCCTTCTGCTCTGCGGGGAAGCGGCGCAGGTTCTCCAGCAGGGATTCGCGGGTGCAGCGGCAGCGGTAGAAGATCTCCGTGGCCACCAGATCGTCAGCCCCCTGTCCCTGGGACACCCAGGTGGCCAGGAAATGGGGCGTGCGCTCCCAGAGGGGCACCACCTCCAGGCCCTCGATGGCCTGGACGAGGCGCGCCAGGCGCTCCGGGGGGCAGTCCGGCAGGGGTTCCACCAGCAGGCCTCCGGCCTCGCCGGTGCCCGAATCGCACCACAGGGTGAGGCTTGCCTGGATCTGCTCCGATTGCTGGAGGTAATGCTCCACCTGCACCTGGATGCCGCCCTCCACCATGGGCAGATGGCCCACGTAGGGCTGACCCGTGGCATTCGAACGCATCACCTGGAACACACCCGGGCCCTGGATCCACTCCGCGGCCTGGTCAGGCCCGGGGTCCAGCACACCGCGGATGGTGCCGTCGGGCCAGCTGTCGGAGACCACGGCCTTGGCGCGGCCAGAACCCTTCACCAGCAGCTGCAATCGCTCGGCGAAGGCCGTCCGCCCTTGGAGCAGTGCCGTGGCCGTGAGCAGCTCCGTGAGGCAGGCGCAGGCGGCTGGATCCAGATGAGGATGGGCGCGCCGCACGCCGTCCCACAGGGGGCTGGCGTCCACCGAGGAGAGGCGGATGTGGCGATCCTTGGTGAGGGATTTGATCACCCGGGCCTGGGGCACAGTCTCATTCATCGATTCAATTCCACCCGATCTGGCGACCCTTGTTCTGCTGCTCCAACCAGGCCATCAGGGGCTTGAAGTAGTCCATCATGGCGCGGGTGGAAAGATCCTCGCCCGTGGCCTCCTTCAGCACCTTCCGCCAGTCCTCGGTGGCGCCCTTCTCGAGGATCTTCTTCAGGAAGGCGCCCACTTCCTTGTTTCCGGCGTAATTGCAGGCGCGGGGATCCTGGTGGAGGATCTGCCGCGCGATGTGGTCGTGCATCTGGAACTTGAAGACCGTGGCCCAGCCATAGCTGTAGTAGTAGGCGGGATTGTCGTTGATGTGGGTCTTGGTGGCGGCGTCGCAGAACTGTTCGCCGCGGGGGCTCGGCGGCTCCACGCCCTGGAGGTCGCGCACCTGCTTCCACCAGCGGGCGTTCATCTGATCGGCGGGCATGGCCTTGCCGTAGAACTCGGCCTCCCACTCGGGCATGGTGCCGCAGGCCCAGTACATGAAGGGGATGGCCACCTCCAAGGCGTCATTAAGCAGCACCTGCATCTGGTCCACCTTGTAGTCCGCCGGGAGCACGCCCGCGGATTTGAGATACGGAACCTGCCGGGTGGCCATGGCGATGAGCTCGCCCACGCCTTCATGGAAGCTCGGATTGGCGCCGTCCCGCAGCAGGGGCGGCACGCTCGGGTTGGTGTAGCTCATGAAGTAGTAGCCGTGGCCCAGCTCGTGGTGCACGGTCTCGAACCACTGGGCATTGGCCTCCACGCTCATGAGCGAGCGGATGTCCTTGTCCAGGTCCAGGTGCCAGCAGGAGGCGTGGGCGTTCTTCTTGCGGGGATCGCCGGCCTTCACGGGATAGAGGTCGGACTTGGTCCAGAAAGTGGCGGGCAGCGGATCGAAGCCCAGGCCTGTGTAGAAGGCCTCGGCCGTCTTCACGATGCGCTCGGGCTGCCAGCCCTTGAAGTAGAGATCGAAGTCCACGGCACTCACGAAGCCGGTCCAGTTCTGGCTCCAGCGGTTGTTGATCCAGTGGGCGGGGATGGCCTTGGGCACGGGCTGGCCGTACTTCTTCGCCATCTCGTACTTCACCCAGGTGTGCAGCTGGAGGTAGAGGGGCTTCAGCTCCGCCAGGAACTTCCGGTTGAAGGCCATCATCTCGTCGGTGGTCAATCCGTAGCGGGCCACCTGGAGGGCGAAGTAGTCGGGATAGCCCAGCTCCCGGGCCACGCCGTTACGCAGGTCGCGCAGGCGCACCAGGCCATCCTTCAGGGGGATGCCGATTTCTTTGCTGGCCTCCCACCACATCTGGCGCTCGGCCAGGTCGTGGCTGGAAGCGAGCTTGTTGTCGATGTCATTGGCGCTGACAGGCCGGCCGCCCACCTTGAACTGGTAGCCGTTCATGATGGAGACCTGCTTTGTCTCCGCCTCGATGCGGGCGGCCACGAGCTCCGGCTTGGTCATGGGCCCCTCGGCGCCGTAGGGCATGAGCAGCACCCGCTCCAGCTGGCGCACGGTCTTCTCGTCGAGCTGGGCGCGGTGCTTCAGCAGCTCCTTGGCCTCGGTGATCACGAGGGGGTTGCCGTTGAAGGCGGCGAAGGCCTTGCCCGCCCACTCGGCGGCGGCATCATGCTCCGGCTTCACGTCCGTGGAGGCGGCCCAGGTGGCCTGCTGGCTCACGTAATAGAGGGACTGGTAGCCGGCGTTCACGATGGCCAGGAACTGGTCCGCCCGGGCCTGGAGCTGGGCCGGGGTGGGTGTCGTGGTCTGGGCCACGAGGGGAAGCATCAGGGTGGACATCAGGGCGGGAAGGAAACGCATGGGAGCTCCATGGAACCCTTTATTGTGCCGCCGGTCGCCAGGATTGGCCCCAGGGAATGCGGCCATCCACGGCTCGATCTCCGGGTTCTGGCACCATGGAGCCAGGCCCGCGGGGCCCCGGGGGTAGTCCATGACCCGATTCAAAGGCCTCTGCCTGGCGCTGCTGGCCCTGACCTGCTCGGCGGAACCGCCGGGGCACTTGGCCATCGCGGCGGCTGCCGACCTGCAATTCGCCCTGACCGAGGTAAAGACCGCTTTCGCCAAGACCCAGCCCGGCCTGGAGGTGGCCATCACCTACGGTTCCTCGGGCAACTTCTACACCCAGCTCACGAACAAGGCTCCCTTCGACCTCTTCCTCTCCGCCGACCTCGATTACCCGAAGAAGCTGGTGGCGGCAGGGCTGGCGGACGGAGCCACGGAATTCCGCTACAGCCGGGGCCGCCTGGTGCTGTGGGTGCCGAAGCATTCCCCCATCCCTCTTGAGCAACTGGGCATGCAGGCCCTCCTGCATCCCGCCGCCCGCAAGGTGGCCATCGCCAACCCCCGCCATGCCCCTTACGGAAAAGCCGCCGAGGCAGCGCTCAGGAACCTCGGCCTGCTGGAAGCTGTCACGCCCCGCCTCGTCTTCGGGGAGAACATCGGCCAGACCGCCCAGTTCGTGCAGACCGGCGCCGCCGATATCGGTATCCTCGCCCTCTCCCTGGCCAAAGCGCCACCTCTGGCCGCCACCGGGCGAACCTACGACGTGCCCCGGGGCGCCTACCCACCCTTGGATCAGGGCGGCGTGATCCCCAACCACGCCCGGAACCGGGCTGCCGCCCTGGCCTTCCGGGACTTCCTGCGGTCGCCGGAAGGGCTGGCCATCCTCCGCCGCTACGGCTTCACCACGGAAGCCCCCTGATGGACTGGCAAGCCATCCGCCTGAGCCTCTGGCTCGCCTCGCTCACCACGGCGACTCTGCTGATCATCGGTCTGCCGCTGGCCTACTGGCTGGCCTTCACCCGGCGGCGCTGGAAGTTCCTGGTGGAGGCGGTGGTGGCCATGCCCCTGGTACTGCCACCCACGGTGCTGGGGTTCTATCTGCTCATGGCCATGGGGCCGCGCAGTCCCCTGGGTCGCGCCTGGGAGAGCCTCTTCGGCAACACCTTGCCCTTCTCGTTCGAGGGCCTGCTCATCGCCTCAGTGCTCTACAGCCTGCCCTTCATGATCCAGCCCCTGGCGGCGGCCTTCGCCGCCGTGGACCGGGGCCTCATCGAGGCCTCCTGGTGCCTGGGCGTGTCGCGGCCCCGCACCTTCCTCCGCGTGATCGCGCCCCTCTCCTGGGCGGGCATCCTCACGGGCCTGGTGCTCACCTTTGCGCACACCCTGGGCGAATTCGGCGTGGTGCTCATGGTGGGCGGCAACCTGCCGGGCCGGACCCGCACCGTGAGCATCGCCATCTACGACCAGGTGCAGGCCATGGACTATGCCCCGGCGGCCCGCACGGCTGCCCTGTTGCTGGGCGTGTCGTTCCTTGTCCTGACCTTTACCTACGCGCTGCGGCGCCGACAGAGGAAGCCGTGGACGCTCATCTGATCTGCGACGCCGAGCGCCGTTTCCCCGGTGGCGCCACCATCGAGGCCCGCTTCGAGATTCCGGAGCCGGGCTTTTCTGTGACGGTGCTCTTCGGCCCCTCCGGCTCCGGCAAGACCACGGCCCTGCGGCTTCTTGCGGGATTGGAGCGTGCGGACCGCGGTTCCATCCACATGGGCGGAACCCCCTGGTC
>Ga0315270_10000272_pt1 | contig 29595 bp, 29 predicted proteins | sample C1_bottom_MG_FD_204932 | JGI IMG/M metagenome (GOLD analysis project Ga0315270, IMG submission 204932) | Sediment microbial communities from Yellowstone Lake, YNP, Wyoming, USA - C1_bottom | ecosystem: Environmental > Aquatic > Freshwater > Lake > Sediment | place: USA: Wyoming | collected...
AACCTAACTCATGGGATGCAGCTCTAAACTTTAATCAAAAAGTTGGGGCAGCAACTCCATGAAATAACATGGTGCAGCTATCAAGCCTAACGAATAAGGTTAGATCGTGCGCAGCCACGATCTGAACCGTTTGTTGGACGAGCCCCAGCCTGGGTCGCCACGGCCCCCACAGCAAATATCTCCTGGAAACATTCGTCCTACGAAGCCGCACCGAACGGGCGACACACTGCAAACCGAACACCAACACCGCACCACGACCCGCGCAGCCCGAGTATCGCGTAAATCTTAAGGTAAAAACCCCACTTCAAAACGAACCCGCCCCTCAGCTTACGGACACTGACCTCCAGCCACCTAGCGCTGCACCGGCGCTCACATGATCAGCACCCACCCCCGACAGCTCGCGGCACCGCCATCGGCCCATCGAAGCGCGCACGCAGGCCCGTCTTCACAATCACCATCGCCGCCCCGCAACACGGGCATAACACCGGTGGCCGCACCTTGACCCAAGTGCCGACGGGCGCCGGCGCAAACTTCAGCACTAGGTGCAACAAGGCGATCAAGCGCTTGCAATTCGGATGCAAGAACCCAAAATTGCGCGCCCGCCGAAAGCCCTTGGGCAACACATGCTGCAACACCAACCACAAGAAATCCGCACCGGAAACCGTTCTGCGTTCACGCTTGCCGGTCTTGGCATCGCGATAGCGGAACGTCACTTGGCCATCCCGGCAAGCAAGGATATCCTGCTCCCGAATCACGCCTCGATACAAATAGCGCCCCAGATAGACCAGCGCCTTCTGCCCCGTGCCCACCGACTTGCAATCGACCACCCACTTTGTTGGATGGCGCGCGGGCAACGCCAATCCCGCCGCCTTGATGGCCGCCAACACCTTTGCTCGAAACACTTTGGCCAGCGCCGTTTGATTGAACAAATAACCGTGTTTCTTGCGCCACAGCCCGTGCTCGGCATCGATGGCCGCCGCCGGCATGACGATATGTACATGCGGGTGATATTCCAGGCGGCGCGTATTGGTGTGCAACACCGCAATCGCGCCGGGGGTACCCTGCAGTTGCGGGTCGTTCTGGCTGAAGGTGCGCAGCGTCTCCCAGCTTGCGCGCAGCAACAGATCGTAGACCACGCCCTGGTGTGCCATGGACAGCGGCCTGAATTCGGCCGGCAGGGTGAAGGTCAACAGAAAGTACTCGGCCGGCACCTGCTTCTGTAACTGCCGTTCCAGCCATTGCTGGCTCTCGTGGTGCTGGCAGTGCGGGCAGTGGCGATGGCCGCAAGAGTGCGGCACTAGCAACTGGTGCGCGCATCCAGTGCAGGCGACCTGCAGCTTCGGGCTGGCCTGGGTGCGGCAGCGTTGCATGGCCGCCAACGCATGCCGATGCTCGGGCGTGAGCCGATGCCGGTACTGCGCCAACAAATCGGCCTCGTAGGTTTCGATGACGGTCACGAGGCGGATCATTTGACCTGTCCCCAGTCGATGCAAAAGCCATCCATCAGGCCGTTGATGCGCTCGATGGCGTGATGCTTGGTCTGATCGGTCAGGTGGGTGTAGCGGACGGTGGTGAGAATGGAATGATGGCCGAGGAATTTCTGTACCTCGATCAGATCGACGCCGGCCTCGATCAGGTGGGTGGCATAGCTGTGGCGCAGGCTGTGGGGGGTGATGTTTTTTTTAAGCCACAGTTCCCAATGACTTGGTGCAAGGCGCGCTGTACGCCGCCCGGGTCGAGCGGTGTGGTGGCGCTGATAGCGCCACGGCGACCGCCGTGGCGATTGGGAAACAACAACACCGGGTTGCGGTGTACTTGCCAGAAGCGTTGCAAGAGTTGGTGCGTGGCCTGCGGCAGCGGCACGAAACGATCCTTGTTGCCCTTGGCGTCGCGCACATGCACACGGGCGCGCACTGCATCGACATCGCCGACTTGCAGTCGCAAGCCTTCGCCCAGGCGCAAGCCCAGACTATACAGCGTGAAGAAGAACACCCGGTAACTGAGTACGCGCGTGGCGGCGAAGATGCGCTGCGCCTCGGCAATGGTGACGATGTCCGGCAGACGTTGCACGCGCGGTGGTTTGATTAGACCGGGTGCGACCCAGGGTTTGCGCAGGACGTGCGCGTAGTAGAACTGCAATCCATACAGATCCAGCTTGACGGTGCTCCACGAATGCGATGCCACCAGTTCGGTGAAGTAGTCCGTCAACTGCTGCACGGAGAGGTCGTCGATCTGATGATTAAAACGCGCACCGACCCGGCGAATGGCGCGCGCATACGCTTCGATGGTCTTGGGTTGCAATCCCTTGAGTTTGAGGTGTTGCAGGTGCTGCTGGTAGCGTTGCTGAAATGTTGCTTCGGACGATGTTTCCATCTTAAGATGACCTCCTCGTTTGTCATGGAACAAGCCCTCGGGTGAGGGATTGAGGTCATATTGTGAATCTGCTTCGACAACAGCAACAGTGCCACTTTCTCCGCGTAGCGGCTTCGTCCAACCCATCAATCCACCGGACGCTGCGCGATGAAGCCGCGCATCGCCGGTGATTTCAAACGTTCAAGCTGTATAAAAACCCCTTCTTAAATTTTTTCTGAGACGCGTTTTCTCACCGCAGCGATTTTGCTTCGGTCGCAAAATTAATTCGTGTGATTGTTACTGCGGTGAAAGCACTCGTCTAATACGTTCATACGAACGCATAGCGAACGTACTACCCCTTTTTGAATCGCCCCCGATTTCCTAGACACTCGTCAGCCTCTCTTCGTACTGCTTCTCATAGTTTATCGGTGAAAACCCTTTGAATCGATCATGCGAGTGCCGCGAAATATCCGACTGATTTACTGAATGATTTAAGTATAATTACGACGTTAGCATCTGAAGTGAAACGTGTGCTTCCGTCGATGCCGAGTAGTAGCAAAAAGTAATTCTATGTTGCAGCTAATTTGATTTGGTTGTGTATTGAATTTCTGCGGTGCGAATGCTGGCTTTAATCGTCGGTAGTTTCTTTGCGTGCATTCATCATTCGAGGATCATGATCATGTGGCCTTTTGCCAAAAAGTCGAAAGAAAAGCCGGAGATTAAAGCGAATTCTGTTGTGATAGAAAATGGCGTGGCCACGATTGATGTGAGCGGGCAAACTTGTCCTGGCTATCTTCTTGCGATCAATAAGGCGGTTGACAAATTACCCGAGGGCACAAAGGCCAAGTTGGTCATTGGTTATCCGCCATGCGGCGATGATGTCGGCGCGTGGTGCAAGGCGCGTGACATCGAATATCTGGGTATGTCGCAAGTCAATGGTTCTTGGATTATTGAGATACGCAAGTAATTGCGCGAATGCAATGACCAAAGCCGGGCACTTGGTTTACTGAAGGTTTGCAAATCCTCCCGCCGTCATGCCCGCAAAGGCGTTCATCCAGATCATTGCTGATTTGTTTGGGGCTTTTTAATCCCTGGATCCCCGCCTGCGCGGGGATGACGCGCTTTTGCAGACTTTCCTTTATCGTTAATTCTTAAGCGGTGCGGCCTGTAGTTTGTCTTGCGAGTCTTTGGGGTTGAACCATTGCAGTTTTTTCTGCAAGGAGACGACGCTGCCGACGATGATTAGCGTTGGCGGTTGCAGTTTGGCTTCGGCTGCAAGATTGGGCAATGTCTGCAGCGTGCCGGTGAGTACGCGTTGTTTCGAGGTGGTGCCTTGTTGCACGATGGCGGCTGGTGTTTGGTCGCTCAAGCCATGTGCGACTAATTGTTGGCACAAGCTGGGCAGGCCATGCAGGCCCATGTAGATGACGATGGTTTGATTCGGGCGCGCGAGCATTTCCCAATCCAAATCCATGCTGCCGTCTTTCAAATGTCCGGTGACAAAGATGCAGGCTTGGGCATGGTCGCGATGGGTGAGTGGGATGCCGGCATAGGAGGCTACGCCGGAGGCAGCGGTGATGCCGGGTACAACTTGGAACGGTACGCCGTATTGCGCCAGGGTTTCGATTTCTTCTCCACCACGGCCAAAGATAAATGGGTCGCCGCCTTTGAGGCGGAGCACGCGTTTTCCTTCTTTCGCCAATCGCACCAGCAATTCGTTAATGCCTTCTTGCGGTAGGGCGTGGTTGTCACGTTGTTTGCCGACATAGATGCGTTCGGCGTCGCGACGCACCATGTCGAGTACGGCGGGGGTGACTAGATTGTCGTGCACGACGACATCGGCTTGCTGCATCAGGCGCAAGGCGCGGAAGGTGAGCAGGTCGGGATTGCCCGGGCCGCCGCCAACCAGGTATACCTCACCCATGGGATGCGCGGGTTCGGTTTCTTGTGACAGCATTTTTTCTAGGGCGTTATGCGCGGCTTGATCTTGGCCGGCAAACATCATTTCGGCGATGGGACCTTGGAATACTTTTTCCCAAAATATGCGACGGTTTTCCGAACGCGTGAATCGTTGTTTTACTTTGTCGCGAAATTGTCCTGCCAATGTGGAGAGACGGCCATAGGCGCTGGGGATCAAGGTTTCCAAACGCGCGCGCAGCATGCGCGCCAACACCGGGGATGCGCCGCCGGAAGATACGGCAACCAGGATCGGTGAGCGGTCGATGATGGAGGGCAGAATGAAGGAGCATAGCGCCGGTTTGTCCACGACGTTTACGAGGATCTGGCGTGCTTTAGCGGATTCGGAAACAGCGCGATTAACCGTATCGTCTTCATGCGCTGAAATGACTAGGTTCATGTCTTGCAGCATGTTCGTATCGAATACGCCAGCTTGGTGCGTTAAACGATCTTGCGGCTGAAGCTCGGCGAAGCCCGGCGAGAGCATCGGCGCAACCACGGTGACCAGTGCGCCGGCTTGCAATAAGAGGGCAGCCTTGCGTGCGGCGATTTCGTTGCCGCCAACCACTAAACAGCGCTTGCCTTGGATGTCGCAAAATATCGGTAAGAATTGCATCGTTAATCGCTCTCAATCAATGGATGGTTACTCATGCCCGGCGTAAATGCCCGGCATAAAAATTTCTTTCTCGGATTTGGAGAAGGCTGTGGTGCATGGCTCAATGGCCGTTTCAAATTCCTCGCACCACGAGGGGTGACTATAGGATAGTTCCTTGAAGAACCATAGGCCGCGGTCGGATTGGCAGGCGGCGGTCATCATTTGGATTTGTTCGCCGGCTTCCGGACCAACTACGCAGCCGCCGAGCAATTGTCCGGTCTCGGCATCGTGGATCACTTCGACGAAGCCTTCGGTGTCGTGATAGGCGCGTGCCTTGCCGGAGCCGCCGAAGCTGGTGCGCGCCGCCTCCGGGGTGAATCCGGCGGCTTCGGCTTGCTCTTCGGTCAGCCCAACGGCGGCGATTTCCATGGCGGAGTGGATCACCATCGGTACTTTGAAATAATTGAAAGTCTCTTGGTTGCCATCAACTGCGTTGGCAGCGGCAACCTTGGCATCGTGCAGTGCGGCATTTGCCGTCATTGGTCCGGGTTTGACATCGCCGATGGCGTAGATGCCGGGCACGTTGGTTTCGAGATATTCGGAGGTGACAATAAAGCCTTGTTCATTGAGCGCGACTCCTGCCTTGTCCAGGTGAAGTCCGCTAACCACGGGGTCGCGGCCAACTGCGATCAAGATCTTGTCGTAGCTGGCTTGGCTGCCGTCGCTGAAGGTGATGTGTGCTTTGCCTTGCTCAATTAGGGTGCTTGCGACGCCGAGATTGAGTCGATAGTCGAGGCCGATGCGCTTGAATTTTCGCTCTAGACTGGCACAGGCGTGATCGGGGATGCGTGCGGTAGGTAGCAGCCGATCCTCACGTTCGATCAAGCGCACTTTGGTGCCGAACTGATGCATGAGATAGGCCAGCTCGACGCCGATGGTGCCGCCGCCGACAAACAGCATGGACTCGGGTAATTGATCCAGATCGAACATGAATTCGCGCGAGCTGATCACGGTGTGGCCATCGAACGGGCATTGTGCCAATCCGCGCGGTGCAGATCCAGTGGCGATGATGATTTTTTGCGCGGTCAAATGTTGGTGGTGGTGATGCGCTTGGTCGTGTGCGAGAGTGGGATCGTCGGGCTCTATTTCTACTTGGTAGGGGCCAACGAAGCGCGCATGGCCATTAAAAATATGCACACCAAGGCGACGTAGCCAGACTGGGAAGTTGTTGCGGATGCCGCTGACGACCTCGTCTTTGTGGTGCATGGCGGCAGTGAAATCGCCTTGCACTTGGCCCACGATGCCACGGCCTTGCAGGTGCTGGATGTCTTCGATCAATGAGGCCAAGTGCAGCAAGGTTTTTTTCGGGATGCAGCCTTGGTTCAGGCAGTTGCCGCCGGGTAGGGATTTTTCGACGAGTGCGACCTTGGCGCCGCGTTGCGCTGCGCTGAGTGCGGCCTTGTAGCCGCCGGGGCCGCTACCGATTACGATCACGTCGAATGTTTGCATGGCTATCCTCGCACCTAGGATGCGTTAAGTTCCACTTGCGCTGCCTTGTGCAGTCGTCTCGGTTTGCGGTGGAATAAAAATAAAGTGAAACTGGCCCGGTTCAAGTTCAACGAAATCCAGGGTGATGTTTTCCAACAAGTCGCGGCTGTTTGGGCCAATCAAAATATTCACGCCTTGGATGGCAATTTCCAGGTCGAATTCGCGTTGTTCGTCAAAGCCCATGCCAAAATCGATTTCGCCATTCGGCAAAATCCGCGCGGCGACGCGCAAGGCTAGGGTTTCATCGTCGCTTTGCGGCGGTGTGGCTTTCTTGATTTGTTCCGCAGCTTGCAGTGTGACATTAAACATATTTTCTCCTGATGTATTTCGCTTAGCTTGCGCTACGAGCGCGCGGTTGTATGTTCATGAGGTGACGCACGCGTTCAACGAATCGGGCCGCCCAGTTGTAGTTATCCAGGCTGCGCAAGTGCGTATAGGCGGCGAGCAAGTTTTTGTACACGATGCCATCGTGCGTGCCGTTTACGCCATAGCCGCGCTGGACTTCGTAGGCATAGATCATGTCCGGGGGCAGATGTTCCAGGCTGGAGTAATGAAATTCGTGCGCCATTACGATTTGCGGGTCGTCTTGTGACGGTTGGGTGCTGGGCCAAGGAAAATTTTCAGTTTCCTTGAGTCGCACATAGCCGCGTCCCACGGGTTTTTCATGCATCACCACATCGCCAGGAATGACGCCGGCCATTGTATGTTTTTCGCCATGCCAGGAAATCGAGCGCGCCAAGTACATGAGTCCGCCGCACTCGGCATAGGCGGGCAGCCCGGTCTCGATGGAATCGTGGATTTCGTTTCTCAGGCTTTGATTGTCGGCCAACTCACGCGCGAACACTTCTGGAAATCCGCCACCGAGGAATAACGCATCCACGGCTGGCAGCTTGGTATCGCGCAGTGGGCTGAACGGCACCAATTCAGCACCTGCGGCACGTAAAGCATCTAGGTCGTCTGCGTAATAGAAACCGAAGGCGGCATCCTGCGCGATGCCGATGCGAATGTTGGATACGATTTTCTTTGTGCTTCGCGCGGTGCTTGGAATGGCCAGCGGCGGTGCAGATTGAGCGATGGCAATGATTTTGTCGAGATCGACTTGGTTGCCGATGATGCGTCCCATTTCGGCGATGTGCTGGGCGGCGATTTGCGTTTCATTGGCGGGCATCAGGCCCAGGTGACGTTCGTCGATGTTGAGTGCTTTGTTGCTCTGTACCATGCCCAGTACCGGGATGTCGGTGTAATGTTCGACCACGGCGCGCAGTTTGGCTTCGTGCCGACTACCACCAACATGATTGAGGATGACGCCGGCAATTTGTACTTCGCGGTCGAAAGCTTGGTAGCCCAAGAGTAAGGGTGCGACACCGCGGATTACACCACGCGTATCCAGCACCAGCACCACGGGGGCATGCAGTAGCTTTGCCAGGGCGGCATTGCTGTTGCTGCCATCCAGTTCCAGGCCATCGTATAAACCTTTGTTTCCTTCGATCAGACTAAGGTCGGCATCTTGGCTATGCTGCGCAAAGGTGCGCTGGATTTCCTCGCGCTGCATCAAGTAAAAATCCAGGTTGCGGCAGGCGCGCCCCGAGGCTGCGGATAGCCACATGGGGTCGATGTAGTCAGGCCCTTTTTTAAAAGTTTGGACTTTGAGTCCGCGTGCGCTCAGGGCTTGAACCAAGCCGATGCTGACGGTGGTCTTGCCAGAGGATTTATGCGCTGCCGAGATCAGGAGTCGATGCATAGTGCGCTCGCTAGCCATTTACACCTCGTTGATTAGATGCCATGAGCCACACCCATCAAGTACGCTGGGCAAGCTGCGAGCCTCTGCGCTGACGCGGCGTGTCGGCTATGCTTTTGTGTGCGGATCGACTTCTGCGTCAGCCAGGCTGGCTGGCAGGAAACGCAGCACTTTGACGCCCAAGGTAACGATCATCAAGGCGATGGCCAATCCGCCTAGGCCCAACAGGGTCTCTGGCAGGCTGGGTGCATAGTGATGGATTGCGCCGTCGAAAAATGCACTGCTCTGTTTCCAGCCCGGGAAGATATCCAAGGGGTAAGCTTGGCCGCCGATGATGGTGACGTACATCTGCGCCAGGCCGCCCAGTACGATCATCAGGCAGGCTGTCACTAGTAAGGTGCGGGAAGCGCGCAGCTTGGCATTGAGCAAAATGATCAATGGCAATACGCCGCCGATAATGATCTGGCCAATCCAGAACATGGTGGTGTAGATGCCGCCATCCAGCAGAACGAATTTTTCAAAGGCGTGCTGTTTGGTGAAGTATAGGTTGGTTAGGTGATACACAAATACGAAGTACAGTGAGGCAGCCACGAACACGCCAAGCAAGCGCCCCAGGCGTTGCAGGATGGCATCGCCCAGTGGACGACCCGAACCGGTATAGATTGCAATCAGCACCAGCAGATACAGCGCCATGCCGTAGGCAAACGATAGGATGATGAACATCGGTGCGAGTAGGGCGGTGCTATAGGCTTCGCGTGCTACTAGAAAGCCGAAGATCGAACCTGTACCGGTGGTGAGCACTAAGCGCCAGATGAAGGCGGCCATGCCGGCTGCCTTGGTATAGGCGCCCTTGGTCTTGTCCATCATGGTCCAGAGGTAGACGGCAACGAAACTGAAGAAGCCGGTATACAGCACGACGTTCCAGGCGAAGACCGACTTCAAGTTCAGATAGGTCATGGCAATGATCAAGCGATCAGGGCGTCCCAAGTCCAGCATTAGGACTGTCAAACCACCAGCGAGCAGAGCGATTGCCAATAATCCGGATAAAGGCGCCAAGGGCTTGTAAACCATTTTACCGAAGACCGAGGCGATCGACGCGGCATTCAATGCGCCGGATGCCGCAACGATCAAGAACACCGCGAACACGTGCGGCATCCCCCACACCACGGAGTTGTTCATGCCGGTCACGATGTGGCCGTGATGTTCCATGTAGTAAGCGGAGCCCAGGCCAAGCGCTGCAAACAAGCCGATTAAACCGGCCAGGAACCAGTAGCGTGTGGAAGTATCCTTGAGTTCACTGAAGGTGATTGAGGCCATGCTTAAAATCCTTCGTAACGTATGCCTTGGTTGAGCGCTAGATCGGCGCGCAATTGCACCGTGGCGTGCGAAGCGATGCGCTTCGCGATATCACTGTTGGGGTCGTTCAAGTCGCCGAACAGAATGGCTTCATGGCCGGCCTTGCTGCACGCTTCGACACATGCTGGGTTTTGGCCCTGATCGACGCGATGGACGCACATGGTGCAGGATTCGACGCAGCCTTTGCCACGCGGGACATCGGGGTTTTGATCGGTCAAAGTTTCATGCACGAAGGAACGTGCCTTGTATGGGCAGGCCATTATGCAATAACGGCAACCGATGCAGATATGGCGATCCACCAGGACGATGCCGTCGGCACGCTTGAACGATGCGCCAGTAGGGCATACGTCGACGCATGGCGGTTCTTCGCAATGTTGGCACATCACTGGTAGGGATTGTTCGCGACCGGTGCGCATGTCTTTTAATTCGACTTTACGGATCCAGTGCGGGTCGGTTTCTAGCGGGCCGGATTTCACGCCATTTTCTGTATTGCAGGCAGTGACGCAGTCAGTACAGCCATCGGCGCATTTTCCGGAGTCGATCAACATGCCCCAACGCACTTTGTTGGTGACTGGTTCGGCATCGGTCTTACCGTGTGCTAGGCCATAAACCACTACGCCTGGGGCGAGTGTCAAACCGGCCAGTGCTGCGGAGCCGCCAATGAAGTTGCGACGGTGCGTATCGACAGATTGTGTCGCCTGATCTTGTTCGTGTTGCGGCTGGTTCATTTCTTCTCTCCTGCAACGCTAGCGGCAGCGGCTGGAAGCGTAGATGCGGCAGCGGCTTGTACAGGCTTGGCCTTGGTTGAATGGCACTCCCAGCAATCCAGGCTGACTGCGGCATAGGTGTGGCAGCTTTGGCAGAAATGTTCGTCGCTGCCGACCACCCGATCATCTTTGGTGCTGGCGTGGCAATTAATGCATTTCTTTAAGCTGTACTTGCCGTTTCGGATGCCTTTGTGCATGGTTTCATCACGCTGATGCATTAACAGCTTCATGTGATTTTTTCGCATGAAGGCCGTATCTTCAACGCAGTGCTCGCCTGCACGGGCTTTATCGATGACGATTGTTGGGCCGGCCTTAGACGCTTGGGGCGCCGTGCTGGACGCGGCATAAGCAATGCTCAAACACAGCACTGCAATAATGCCTACGGTCCATTTCCACATCCGGTTAGAAGCCAGCCGCGCCATGATTAATCACCCATACCCATCTTGATGTAACCGGTCGGGCAAACGTCGGCGCAGATATGGCAACCAATGCATTTTGAGTAGTCGGTATCCACATAACGGCCTGTCGCTTGCTTGTCACGCTTGACCTTGAATACGGCGGTCTGCGGGCAATAGATGACGCAGTTGTCGCACTCGAAGCATAGGCCGCAGCTCATGCAACGCTTGGCTTCCGCGATCACGTCTTTTTCCGACAAGGTCATCAGGCGCTCTTCGAAGTTGCCCAGCGCTTCGGCTGCGGAGAGATTGATCTCAACGCGCTTGAAGCGTGGCGTGTCCATGAAGTGGCCGAGGAACAGTTCGTTCGACGGGATCACATACTTGGAAGAACGATCCTCGAAGTTATGGATGGCGAAATTGGCGCTATCGGTGCCGGTCGTTTGTACGTGATCGTACGCGTCAACGCTAAGGCCCTTTTCGATCAATTTGCGATTTACGTCGAAGAAGTGCACGTCAACCTTGGGCCGCTTCTCGAGGTCGCTGCCTTTCAGATAGTGGTCGATGCTGTCAGCAGCGATGGAGCCGTGTCCGATTGCAGTGGTCAGCAGGTGTGGCTGCAATACGTCGCCACCCACGAAGAAACCAGGGCGATTCGGAACTTGGTAGTTCTTGTCGGCTTTCATCAAGCCCTTGCCATTGTCGAAGTCTTCCAGGCCGGTGAAGTCAACGGCCTGACCAATCGCGGAAACGATGAGGTCGGCTGGGATGTCGAATTCGGTGCCGGGGCGGATCACGGTTTCGTTCTTGACCATGTCGAATTCAGCAACACGCAAGGCAGTAGCGCGGCCATCCGGACCTTTGATCACTTCAACCGGTGTCAGGTTGCCGCGAATTTCAATACCTTCGGATAAGGCATGTTCAACTTCAGCCTTAGCCGCATTCATTTTCTCGATCGAGGCGCGCGTGATCAGGATCACTTCCGCGCCTTGACGTGCAGAAACTGCCGCAACGTCGTGTGCAACGTGGCCGGCAATAACGTGCTCGGGACGATCACTTTCGTTGATCTTGGTGATGTTGCCCAGACGGCGGGCTACGGTTGCCACGTCGATCGAGGTATCGCCACCGCCGATGACAACGACTCTGCTGCCAACGTGCTGCAGGCGGCCATCGTTAAAGGCTTTCAGGAACGCCATTGCGGTTACGCAATTTGGAGCTTCGTAGCCGGGAACCGGTAGGGCGCGACCGCTTTGTGCACCCATGCCCATGAACACGGCATCGTAATCTTTCTCTATCTGTTCCAGGGTGATGTCGGTGCCGATGCGGGTCTTCAGCTTAACTTCCACGCCCAGATCAATGATGCGCTTGATTTCTGCATCCAACACGGTACGTGGGGTGCGGAATCCCGGGATGCCGTAGCGCATCATGCCGCCGAGTTCTGCGTGGTCGTCGAAGACCGTGCAGGAGTGACCCTTCAGGGTCAATTGATATGCAACTGATAGTCCAGCAGGACCGCCGCCGATGATGGCGATTTTCTTGCCGGTTTTCTCCGCCGTGGTGGAGAAGGTCATGTTGTTGGCAATGCCCCATTCACCGATGAAGTGCTCAACCGCGTTGATGCCGACGTTGTCTTCTACTTGATTGCGATTGCAACCTTTTTCGCAAGGGGCCGGGCAGACGCGACCCATCACCGATGGGAAGGGATTGGCAGTCGTCATGCGGCGGAAGGCGTATTCTTGCCATGTCACGCCACCCATTGGCTTTTCAATGCCGCGAACGATATTTAACCAACCGCGAATGTCTTCACCCGATGGACAGCTACCTTGGCATGGCGGGGTGGCCAGCACATATTCTGGACACTTGTGGGTCTCATCCCCTTCGAAGATGTACTCAGACCAAGTGTTCTGTGAATCGTTTTCGCCATCTTTGTAACGGCGATAGGATTTGCCTTCGGTTTTCGGTTGATTCGGGGATGCCATCTTACTTCTCCTTAAACAGTGTTACGCGTTTAGTCCAAAACTCTATTGTTCTTGCTTCAACTTGATTGCTGTGCTGACCAGTTGATGCACACCACCCACCATGCTCATATCGAAGCCATACATGGGTATTACTTTATTAAATTGTGCCTTGCAGATTGCGCAAATCATGGCCATGAAATTGACCTGTTTATCTTTTACGACATGATTTAGCGCTTCCATTCTTGGCAACGCACCTTTGACGCGAACTTCCATTAAGTCATCAGTGAGAATGCCACCGCCACCGCCGCAGCAGAAGGTGCTTTCATGAATGGTCTCGGCCGGCATGTCGTGAAAATTATTTGCAACCATTTTGATAATTTCACGTGGAATTACAAATTGGCCACCAGGCATGTCGCCCATGCGCGATCCTCGCGATACATTGCAAGAATCATGGAAGGTAATGATGCGATGGTCGTTTAGAGATTTATCAACTTCGATCGCGCCGCTCTTTAACAAATCGTAGGTCAATTCGCATATATGCTGCGGAGCAGGGTAGCGTGGGTCGAGTTGCTGCTGCAGCTCGACAGCGAATGGGTCATTAGCGCCAGCGCCAATGCCGGCTAAGGTGTTCCAAAAGCTGTAGGCAACGCGCCATGCATGTCCGCATTCGCCGACTACGATGCGTTTGACGCCAAGCTCCAATGCGGCATCACGAATGCGCAACGCTACATTGCGCATGGTTTCATAGTTACCGATGAATAAACCGAAATTTCCAGCTTCAGCAGCATGGGAGGAGAGTGTCCAGCTAATCCCCGCTGCATGGAAGACTTTTGCGTAGCCAATCAAGCTTTCGACATGTGGTTCCGAGAAAAAGTCTGCTGAAGGGGTTATCAGTAAAACTTCAACGCCCTTTTGGTCGAGAGGAAGGCGAACGGGCACGCCGGTTTCGGCTTCGATATCTTCTTCAAGGCCCTCGAGTGTATCTTCCAGCGCTGGGCCGGGAAGACCAAGGTTATTACCGATGCGTTGCACCTTGCCAAGAATTTCACTGGTGTATTTTTGACCAATCCCGATCGAGTCCATAATTTCTCGACCGGCCATGGTGATCTCGGCCGTATCAATGCCGTAGGGGCAATAAACCGAGCAGCGACGACATTCGGAACACTGATAGTAGTAGTTGTACCACTGGTCGAGCACATCTTTGGTCAGGTCTTTTGCACCGACGAGCTTCGGGAAGTATTTTCCTGCGAATGTAAAGTAACGACGATAGACGTTGCGGATTAAATCTTGGCGTGCAACAGGCATGTTTTTCGGATCGCCTGTACCCAAAAAGTAGTGGCATTTGTCCGTACAGGCACCGCAATGCACGCAGGCGTCGAGGTAGACTTTGAATGAACGATATTTGCCCAATAGATCGCCCATTTTTTCAATGGCTTTTTGTTCCCAATTGTCGACCAAGGGGCCGGGGAATCCAATGGCTTCTTGAATCGCCGCCGTTGCTTGGAACGATTTCATATGCGCCATAGAACCCGGCTGAACGGCCGGAACTTCAGAGATATCTTTTAATTTTGGAATTTCAAAGCTTGGAGCAGCCATGGTCAATGATCCTATTTCTGTTCGAGCTTTGCGGCCCAAGCGGAGACATAGCGATGCTCGCGTGGGTTATCGACTTGATTGCGCGATGGGCTGAAGAATAAGCCTGGAATATGCAGCAACTTGCTGATGGGGAAAATCGTCATCAAGAGCGCAACCAAAGACAAATGTACGAGCAGGATCGGATCCGACGGCATCGGTTGGATGTTGAATGTCATCAAGCCTTGCATGAAATTTTTAACCGAGACGATGTCGGTGTGCGCTACGAACTTCATGCCCATACCAGTCAAGCCAATAGCCAATAACAAGACCAGCATTAAATGATCGGATAAGGTGGAAATGTAACGTACGCGGTCTACCAGGAAACGTCGCGCCCAAAGGCCGCCAAGGCCAATCACCATGCCAAAAGCGGCATACAACCCAAATGGCTGGATCAGATCAATGATGGTCCAAACGGGATCTTGAAAATAGCGTACGTGGCGCAGGAGAACCAAGGCTAGTGCGCCGTGGAATGCATAACCAAAAATCCAGGTCCACTTGGTCGCCTTAAATAAGCTTTCAAAAAAAACAACTTCGCGGAATAGGCGAAATGCAACTCCTGTCGATGTGGTCGGCGCAGGCGTTGTAGGAATCTTGAGCGGGGCAGGTGTGCGTGCGTAATCGTAGATTTTATAGCCAAGGCCAAATACGAAAATGGCAGTGGCAGCATAGAACATGCACGCAAATAGAATGGTCAGTGTTGACATGACCTACCTCATCGATAACGAATAATTAAAAATGAACAAACGCTACGTCACTTAAGTTGTGCAAGCAACGTAGCGTGCTGTTTTTTTAGATGCAGCCAGTTGGCTTTGGCAGGCCGGCAATCTTACATGCCTGCTTGGCGGGGCCGTAGGGGAACAGTTCATACAGGTATTTGCTGTTGCCCTTTTCGGCGCCCAATTTCTTGCCGATGGCTTTGGTCAGAACGCGAATGGCCGGTGCGATCTGGTAGTCGTTGTAGTATTCGCGCAGGAAGTTAACAACTTCCCAGTGGCTCGGAGTCATGTCGACTTTTTCTTCGATAGCCAGATAAGCGCCGACTTCTTCGTTCCACTCGCCCAGGTTGATCAGGTAACCTTCTTCGTCAGTCTCGTAATTCTTACCGCCTACTTCGATTGTTGGCATGGAAATGCTCCTTCAAATTTAGAAAAATTATAGCCAGGATTGGCAGGTACTGTGTTCCGCGACCAGGTCCACAAAGCCACCGTAGTCAACCATCTTGATGCCTTCGATGACGCGATCTTGCATTCCACGCGCTTCGACATCCGGCCACAGGGCGTAAACCTTAACCTTGCCCATGACAGCCTTGATCTTGCTTTCATTGCTATTGCCTTTGGACGCTGCAAAGACTGCATCTTCCGTGAGTAGGATGGCGTCGCCCTCGGCATTGCCAACCACCCGCAGGCAGCTATCCAGCGTCTGATTTTCAAACGGAGATTTATTCACGATGTGCAGCATCTTGGTTCCCTTAGAAGCTGATTACGATGTCTTGCTCGGCCATCATCTTGGCCATATCTGCCGAGCTCATGACTTGCACGTCCACCAACAAATCGGCCTCAGTCAGGCCGCGTTGATCGAGCGATTCCTTTTCGACATAGAGTTTCTCAATGTCGTAACCTTCGAGCGCACGATAGGTGGGCGAGAAGTTTTTCACGTCGATCGCTTTGGTATGTTGTCCCTTGACGATTTGATACACGCCATCGTCCAGAAACGCCAAGCTCACGTCTTGATCGAAGGCAGCGCTGATCAGCACAACCTCCAATGCCTCAAGCGCATAAATCGTCCCATAGGGCGCCTTGCGATTGACGAACATGAATTTCTTTACTACGCCCGATGCTTCTTCGTCCTCGAAGTCGATGCCACCAGTTGCTTCAGTCATCTCTTCCCCCATTAATCACCAAACACGACCAGACGGTCGGCTTGGATACCAGCTTCAACGAGTTGACCCAGGCCGGAGATGCGGAATCCCTCGGCCAGGTTCGATTCTTTAATACCACGGCGCAACGCTGCAGCGATACACACCACCATATCGATGTTGTGTTCCTTGGCCAGCTTTTGCCAACGGCTCACGATGTTGCGGTCGTCTTGCGGTGGCTCAGTCAAGCTACTCGCGTTGTAAACGCCATCGTGGTAGAAAAATATTCTGGGGACTTCATGTCCCTTTTCAATGGCGGCCTTAGCGAACTGATAAGCACTGTCAGTCGCTTGATGCTGATACACGCCTTCATTAATCATTATTGCGAATTTCATCAAAACCCCTGATTTTAGTAAGGTTTTTCAATGGCACAACCCCGATTCCCAAGGGGAAGTCGGGGAATGTGCTACCAAATTTAGAAGCGGATGTGAGCCGACGCGTTAAGAGTGCGACGGTGGCCCTTCCAGTCATCAATGTGATACTTGGTGAACGGAAGACCGGTCTTCTCGAAGAAGCCAGGCCAGCCAATGCGGTCGATCCAGTCAGCCATGCGTTCCCAAGGACGGGCGTCCGCTTTGTAAACAGCCAGAATCTTTTTAACGACTTCGGCAGTTTCCGGCCAACGTGGAGCGTTGTTCGGCAGGCCGGCAGCCACCAGTTTGTGGAAGGTTGGACGCGAACGCGCGTTGGAGTTCTTGCCGCCAACCCAGATCGCGATCTTCGAATGTTCTGGATCGTTGATTTGCATTGGGGGGCAGGGGGGGTAGCAGGCGCCGCAGCAAATACATTTCTTCTCATCTACTTCCAGAGAAGGTTTGCCGTTTACTAGTGCCGGACGAATAGCTGCTACGGGGCAACGGGCAACCACGGAAGGACGCTCGCACACATTGGCAACCAAGTCATGATTGATCTTGGGTGGTTTGGTGTGTTGCACGATGATTGCGATATCCGCTTGACCGCCGCAGTTGATTTCGCAGCAGGAGGTGGACAATTTCACGCGGTTCGGCATTTCGCAATTAATGAACTCGTCGTACAACTCATCCATTAGCGCTTTCACAACGCCAGAAGCGTCAGTGCCGGGAATGTCGCAGTGCAACCAACCTTGGGTGTGTGCGATCATCGACACTGAGTTAGCGGTGCCGCCAACCGGGAAGCCGCTGTCGAACAGCGCCTTGATCAGAGGTTCGACTTTCTTGCCGTCCGTGACCATGTACTCAATGTTGGAGCGGGTGGTGAAGCGCACGAAACCTTCAGCGAATTCATCGGCAATATCAGCCAATTTGCGAATGGTGTAAACGTCCATCTGGCGCTGGGTACCGGCTTTAACGGTCCAAACTTCATCGCCACTTTCCGCACGGTGATACAACACACCGGGTTTCGGATGGTTGTGGAACACCCACTTGCCATAGTTCTTGACCATGGTTGGGTGCATGTAAGGCGTCGGGTCTGGAATACCAGACTCGATGGGTGGGCGCATTTCTGCCATTTGTTTTCCCTCTTAAATACGAATTAGCGTTATTGGACGATGCTTAGCCAGCTTGGCGCTCGTTCCATTTTTCAACTTCCTCATCCCAACCGTCCATACGAACGTAAGGATTGTTGCGCGGTTCGAGGATCATGTTCGGATCAACTTCGAGGCCGATACCGTCAAGGAAGTTAACCAAGCCAATACGGTCGATCATTTCACCGGTACGCTCGTGTTCCAGTGCGTTTTCTGCGAAGAAGTCGAGAATGTTGCGGGCCAGTTCGTTCAGCTTTTCAAAATCGTCGTCGGACTCGAGCTTCATGAACGGGATCACCATGGTGCCCATGGTTGCGCCAATTTTCAGCACGCCCTTACCACCCACCATGATCGAAACGCCGCGATCTTTACCTGGCAACAAGGCGCCTGGCATCACGTTCAAGCAATGCATGCAGCGCACGCAGCTATGGTTTTCGATTTGGATTGCGTGGGTAGCGTCAACCGCAACGCTGCTGATGCCTTCCGCTTTGGAGACTTCACCGATTTTCTTCAGGGTGATCGCCTTGGTTGGGCACAAACCGATGACGTCGGTCATCAATTTTTCCATCCCATGAGAAGCCATGTAATCCTTGGCCATTTTCTCATTGACTTGGATGTTGTCGCGCCAAGTGCCGATGGTGGCCATGTCGGAACGCTGAATGGCGTTGACGCAGTCATTTGGGCAACCGGAGAACTTGAACTTGAACTTGTAAGGCAGCGCCGGACGGTGCATATCGTCCAGGTTGTTGTTAATGACGGTGCGCATGGCTTTAGCTTCGTCATAGCAGGACATTTCGCATCGGGCGGCACCAACGCAAGACATCGAGGTGCGCAGTGCAGGACCTGCTCCGCCCAGGTCGAAGCCCATTTCGTTGAATTCATCAAATGCTGGCTGCACATTAGCTGTCGTACAGCCTTGGAACATGATGTCGCCAGATTGGCCGTGGAATGCAATCAGACCAGAACCGTGTTTTTCCCAAACGCTGCTCAGGTCACGCAGCAGCTTGGAGCTGTAGTGCATGCCGGCGGGTGGTTGGATACGCAGGGTGTGGAATTCAGCTGCATCCGGATAAACAGGAACGTCATTTTCTTTCAGTTCGGTGAAACGAGGAATAACGCCGCCACCGTAGCCAAACACACCAACCGTGCCACCTTTCCAGTAGCCTTTTTTGGTGCGGTATGAAGCTTCCAACTGACCCATCAGGTCAACCGACATGTCGTTATCTTTGGCCAGACGCTTCAAACCGGTTACGAAGCTGGGCCAGGGTCCGCTTTCCAGTTGATCAAGCATCGGCGTTTCATACATTTTCTTAGCCATGATGTGCATCTCCGTTCACTAAAGAATGATTACTAAAAATTTCCTGTGCAATTATCGATTACATTGCAATCAGGCCCTGACTAGCTAAACCGGTTTTGCTCCCGGCTAAGCTCGGTAAAAGTGAGCAAAATATTACTGCTTGCTTATGTATCCACACCATTATTCTGAGTAGCTAGCCATAACCTACCCATAAGGAGTATTCGCTGCTACCCCGATTTGCTTGATGGGCTTGCTTACACTTGATTTGCCCCTATGTAATTGATTACCTTTAGGGGCAACTCTAAATACTACAACATTAAGCGCTTTTTAGGAAAATTTTTTTACATTTCCATCGTATGATAGGGCTGTTTATTCAATTGCTTATGTTGGTTTTACGTGGGTCAAAGGGAGAATTATTATCGGCTGGCTAGTAGAAGAGAGCTTTACCGATATGGCGGAAGCCGCAGTTACGGACATTCAATTTGAATTGAAGGGTTCCTTACTGCCTAAAGATCATGGCTATCAGATATATTTGGCCTTGGTGAGGTTGCTGCCATGGATTGCAGATGAACCCTTGTTGGGCATACATCCTGTACAGGGAGCAGATTTGGGTGATGGTTCGCTGATGTTGAATCGCCGAGGTAAATTGGTGTTTCGCGCGCCACGATCTTGCTCTGAGATGCTATTGCACCTATCCGGTAAAAGCTTTGAGATCGGGGGTAATGCATTTACCATCGGCGCCGGAAAGTTGCGGCCTTTATCTTGGCATACGCCGTTGTATGCACATTGCGTCACGACGGGGCATGCCGACGAGCGCGACTTTACGCAAGATATTCTTAAAGAGCTGGATGCGTTTAAAATCGACAGTCGCTTCATTTGCGGCAAGCGCCAAATTTTGACGACGTCGCAAGGACTGGAGTCCGGATATAGCTTAATGCTGCATGGCTTGCCGATTGAGCATGCATTACAAATTCAGGAGCAAGGCTTGGGAACCAATCGCAAGCTGGGTTGCGGCATATTCATACCGCACAAATCGATCGTGGCTGTTTCTTAAAGTAATCGTTTTTATTTTTTTATTTGTTTTTGTTTAGAGGAGAAAATGATGGGTTATATGATTGACGGGGTTGATTTCGAGTACGACGAAGAGAAGTTTTTGCTGGAACCGAACTACAGCGATGAAGCCGTAAAAGTGATAGCGGCTGAAGAAGGTATTACGCTCAACGATGATCATTGGCTGGTAGTGGAGTTTTTGCGTAACCAGTATCGCGATCATGGCCAGACCCCAAATTTCCGCAATTTCTTGAAGGAAATCGACGAGCTCCATCCGGGCAAAGACTGGAAAAAGCTGCTGTATGATCTGTTCCCGATGCAACCGGCGCGCCAAGCCGTACGCGTATCCGGTCTGCCTAAGCCGTATGGCAAAGGCGGTTATTGATACTCGGGCGATAAACCCAATTTAAAAAGGCCGGCATTGTGCCGGCCTTTTTATTCTGAAGCAGGCACTATGTTTTCCACCATCATTAGCACTGAAGAATTGGCGCAACACCTGAACGATCCGAACTGGGTCGTGATTGATTGTCGTTTTACCTTGACTGAAACCGAAGCGGGGCGTGCAGCTTATGCCCAAGGTCATATTCCTGACGCACGCTATGCGCACCTGGATGAAAATCTATCCGGGCCGAAAACTGGGCGTAATGGTCGTCATCCCTTGCCCGATGTGCAAGTCTTTGCGCAAAAGCTGGGTGCCTGGGGCGTTGATAAGCAAACACAAGTGGTGGTCTACGACGATAGTTTCGGCGCAATTGCCGTTCGCTTGTGGTGGATGTTGCGTTGGCTGGGACACGATGCTGTGGCCCTACTGGATGGCGGCTTGCCAAAGTGGCAGCGCGAGAAACGGGCGATGAGCGCCGATTTGCCACTGGTGACACCCAAAATTTTTCAAGCGCATGCACGTCCTGAGATGTTGGTTGATACGGACGCTGTCTTAAATGCGCTAGATAATGCATCGAATCTCATTGTCGATGCGCGCGCCGAGATGCGTTTTATCGGAGAAATCGAGCCGTTGGACCCAGTGGCCGGGCATGTGCCCGGCGCAAAAAATCTGCCTTTTGACGACAATCTGGACATGGATGGCACCTTGCTTTCTGCAGAAGAATTACGGGAACAATATTTAGATTTTTTGGATGGGAATGCACCCGATCAAGTAATACATATGTGCGGTTCTGGTGTAACGACGTGCCACAATTTATTGGCGATGGAAATCGCCGGATTGCCGGGCGGCAAGCTCTATGCCGGTTCATGGAGTGAATGGATCGCCGATCCTAGTCATCCGGTCGCGAAGGGATATTAAAATGGCAAAGTTACGTATCAAGACCACTTGGTTCCGCAAAGATGCCGGCCGCGCGCCGGATGAAACAGCCAGCGTGTTGGCGTTGAATTTCTGGAAAATGGCAAACAAGTCAGTGGACGACATCTCCAAAGCCGATTTCGATATTGTGCATTTGGGGCGTGGATTTGGCCTGATTGCTGAAATGAGCGCCTTCATGATCCACATCGCGGATCGCCTGCTGTATGGCCGTGTGGATGAAGAGCGTCGTGGCGCCTTGATTGAATCTGCCGGCGTGCGCTTGGCTGAATATGTGGAAAAAAATATTCATGATTTTCTTAACGACGACAGCGACAAGCGTGATTATCAAGGTGAGTTCCTGGATTTTCTCAACCGGCGCACGACGGACTACGAAACCTTTGAATTCCCCCCGGAAGAACCCAATTACGCCATCAAGCGTTACTTGGCCAATGTCATTCGTGAACGCATGGAAGGTCACGACCAAACTTGGATCCTCGATCAAGTGATTGAATTCCAGGCACCCGAAGCAATTGAAACAGTACAGAAATTGATCGACGGTTTTTTCCCCAAGGCTGAATAAATGGCTAGCCCGTTTGATCTTGTCGATGAGGCCGCTTATCAGGCTTGGCGCACGCAAAAACTGAGTGCATACCCCAAACAGCTTGCAGATCTGGTGGTTACTGTCACTGATCCGCACAATCTTAGTGCTGCGGAGCGCACGGCAATTTTGGATTGTTGCCGCCGCGCCAATATGGCCATCTATGCCAGTCCTGCCCACACGGAAGCCGATAAGGATTTACCGCGCCGCATGGGCGAACAATTCGGTTTGGTGCAGTTGGATCACAATTTACTGGCGGACGAGGATGCGATCTCCACGCTCACCGTGGCAGAAGAAACGGGCGCGCAGCGCGCCGATTTTATCCCCTACACGAATAAACCGATTCGTTGGCATAGCGATGGTTACTACAACCCGCCAGCGCGGCGCATCTGCGGCATGATCTTGCATTGCGTGCAGGCTGCGGAGCGCGGCGGCGAAAACCGCCTGCTGGATCACGAGATCGCATACATCCTATTGCGCGATGAGAATCCCGAACATATCCGCGCCTTGAGCGCAGCGGATGTAATGACTATTCCGCCCCGTATGGAAGGCGCTGCCGAGGCACGCGCCGCCGAGACTGGGCCAGTGTTTTCACGCTTGTCAAATGGCGCGCTACATATGCGTTACACCGCCCGCACCAAAAGTATTGTGTGGAAAGATACGCCCGCGACGTCTGCGGCAGTGGCTGCACTGGAACGCATCTTGGGCAGCGATTCGCCATATATTTTGCAAGCACGATTACAGCCGGGCATGGGCTTGATCTGTAATAATGTGCTGCATGACCGTACTGGTTTTAGTGATAGCCCCATGCACAAACGTATCGTGTATCGGGCGCGTTACCTTGATCGTTTGCAGATGGATGATCAAGTTGCGTAATGCGTTCAGATCGGCGATGATGCACGCCCTAAGTTTCATGGCGGGCCTCCCCGCATTGCACGCTGGTGAACCTGGTCAGGTCCGGAAGGAAGCAGCCACAGCTGGTTAGTGCAAGTGCCGGGGGTTTGGCTCGCCACCCCTCTCGTTTCCCCCGCAAGCCCCATGCGTAAAAGTATCTTCTGCAGCGCTTACATTTGAATAGTGCCGCAGAGTGACTATCATGAAGATTAGAGACGTCGACACATTCATGAAAAGGGGCGCAGCATGAACCAAATCATTCCGGAAACTCAAGCAAACTATGACACCGCACGCATTATCGAGCGACCGGATGGTTTCTACTGGGTGAATCAAGCTAATGCTGAAGAATACGGGCCTTTTGTTTCTCTGTTGGACGCGGTGCAGGATATGGAATATAGCGACACCGCTCCTGAGCAAACGTTGGCCGATGATCTGCATGCGGTGGAAGAAGAAATTGGTATCAACGGCTGGATCGATCCAGATACCGGTGAGCCGGCTGAAGAGACCGTTACGCACATCGAAGAGCATTAAGTCCAGATTAGCCACAAAACGGCACCGCAAGTGCGGTGCCGCAAACACGTTACACTGCGCTGACTCGCTTCGCTTGCGCACCCTCGCTGGCCATTTCTTCCAAGTAACGTACGGGCATGCCGGATGAAAGTTGGTCAAAACCCGGGTGTGCCACATTCTCGGCGCTGAAATACAGTTCTCGCCCATCAAGCGATTGAATAAAACCATAACCTTCATCTCGCAATAGGCGTGCGACGCGACCGCGACTTTCAACTTCGTGCATCTTGATGTCGCCGCGTTGGCGATTTCCATAATCTTCCAGTTGCCGTTTTGCAATATCGAAAGCATCGCGCAAGGCGACATACACATCTTCATGATGATCGCGCGTAATGACGATCTCCTTTCCCGGTACCGTCAGGTCGATGCGCACCGTGAATTCCTTGCCCTGGTGCTTATGTTTGGCGGGTACCTCAATCACCACATGGCAGCGCATGATATGTGCGTAGAACAGATCGAGCTTTGCCGCCTTTTCACGAATGGCGGCATCCAATGCGTCGGATGCCGGGATATTGCGCAAGGTGATTTGCAGTGGCAATTGCATAATGAAACCTCCTTATTAAGGATTGAATTGGCGTTGATCAATTTAAATATAGATAAGATTTGCAGGATGCGCGATAAAGAAGTTTAACCAGACTGTGGGTGTATGCACCCTCAGCACCGCTGGCATCTAGCCCTGGTCAAAGGTATTTGTAAGGCTATTGCAGCAACTGTATTTTTATAAATTGCGCAGCATCGTCAATGCCAGTGAGCGAGCTTGCCGTGCTGCGTGGCCGTTGCAGCAGTGCTTGGAGCGAGGTGCCGAACGTGCCTTGCATAAATTGCGCACGACTGATTCCCTGCGCCTGATTATGCAGCATCAGCCATTCCACTAGAAACGGCTCCTCTGGCCAATCCGGGCGTTCGATATAGAGCACCGGCTTGCCGCAGACGCTGGCCTCGACGAAAACCCCATATGCGCTTTTGGTCACGACTGCATCGCTGGAGGCCAAGACATCACTAAATGGCAAAGCAATGGATTCCAAGGTGTGCATATCGTTGCGCGGTAAAGCTGCTGCTTGCGGAACAATCCAGTGGTAACCAGGCAGAATCGGCCAAGTGCTAGGCAAGGGCATCGGAATTCCACCCATAGCAACTAGGATCAACCGTGTTGCGGGCGTCAAATTCAGATGTCGGCGTAACAGATCAGGTTGGGCAAGACCGGGGATTGCAATGGGGCCGATCACAATTTTATTCTTGATGTGCGGCATGGGCATGCCGGGTGTAAGGCGTAAAAATGCCTTAGCACTGTTATAGGCATCGAGCATTTGCGCTTGTATTTTTTCTTGGCTGGGTGAAGCGCTTACATAGGGGGTGAGAATATCCAACCAATTCAGGGAACACATGGCTAGCGCTGGAACATGCGCTTCCCGGGCCGCCGCCAAGGCTAAATAGGAAACATTCGCTAGTAATAAATCCGGCTTAATATCGGCTAGTTGCTGCGCGTAGGCCTGTACCAGCGCATCCCAATTGGCATGCATCGCCTGATAGCGCGCTAGGCTATCGTGCACATCGACATCGATTGCATTTTTCATGCTAAGGCCAAAATCGCTGGCCTGCGGTATGTGCGTGAAAGGGCCTTTCAGCCGAAGGATCAACTGCGCGTGCGGCAAGCCACTGCGTATCGTCAATCGCAATTCAGGCAATAGGGCGCGTAGTGCATTTAGCACCGACGCCGTCTGCGCCAGATGTCCGAAACCATGGGAAGAAATGTCGACGAAAAGATGGGCGGGCACGGAAATTGGCGTGTGAGTAAACTACACTCAGTTTGCCACAATCTCTGCTGAATGCCGCAGTTTAGGCGCTAAAACAAATCGATATCACCTGAAGCCATATGGCCCTGCGACACCGGGCCAGCGCCATTGGGGGCAGCTCTGGCCTTCTCGACTACGGTTTCAAAGCTTTGTAGGTATTGGCTCAAGCCAGGTACATCATGTATTGCGGATGCCGCCGATTGTACTTGCTCGATTTCGTGTAAAGCTCCGGACATGGCCTGCATTCGATCACACACGCGCGCCAGTAGTTGCGTGACCAAGTCTTGGAATTGCAACGATGTAATTGTGCGCCCAACTTCATTCCCAACTTCATGCGAAATGCCCGTAATTTCATGCACCGCATTCGTGATATTTTGGTTGAAGCTGCGCACGTTATCCAACATATTGCCCACGCGTTCCTTGGAAACCAGCGCAAAATTCATGTCCTTGGACGCCATGCCATTAATGGACTCTTCCGCCGCATGCACGGAATGCAGGACACCGCCCATGTACTCGCGAATCTGGCTGGAAAATTGGTTGGAGCGTGTTGAAAGATTGCGCACTTCATCCGCGACGACAGCAAAGCCGCGCCCAGCCTCGCCGGCACGCGCTGCCTCAATGGCGGCATTCAAAGCAAGAAGGTTGGTTTGCTTGGAAATCGACTCGATTTCGCCTAGCACACTGACAATATTGTTCACGCGCGCAACAATGTCATCCATCATTCCGACTAGGCCCATGCCGATTCGGCTGGTATCGACTGTCGTATCGACAAAAATTGACAGGGTGCTGGCAATTTCTCCCAAGAACGATTCAAAATCGACTTTCTGTTCATTTTCCGTTGTGTCTGGTTGCGTGTTTTGGACGGTGATTTGCAACGCAAGGTTTTGTTGCTTGCGCGTATGCGCTTCCAAGTTGGTGAAGCTGGAAACCAATGTGCCGATTGCATCGGACAACAGATTGCGCACTTGTACCAGTTCGCTATTGGCTTGATCGTATTGGCTGGTGAAGTTGTGCGCCAAGTGCTGTAATAGAGCATCGATGTGCTGCTTTAGCTCATGTAACTCGGCTGCATTGTTTTGTTGGTTTTGCATGGCTTTATCGGCTTGCGCGATGAAGACAGCCGCCAACCCTAAAACGCAGATAAAAGTTAACGTTAAGCTAACCCAGGCGCTGGTGCTGAGTTGTAAGGGCGCGCCTAAAAGCCAGCCTAGTCCGGCGCATAACAAAAATACGCCAATGCCTGTTCCCAGCATTGAGAGAATTGATTTTTTTGCTATTTTTGAGCTTGTCGTCATTGAAACCGCGCAAAGTTTAAGAAAGTCTTATTAGCCGATAAGCAGCCCACATTCCCATTACGGCCAGCGAGGCAGAAACTTTAGTTTGTTTAGTGCTGAAAATACCGCTGCTTAGGCGGCATGGAGCGGGCAAAATTTATTGAGCCAGGAGATGCTTACTTGGTTCGGCAAAGCGCGTGCTGATGGCCAGTATTTGCGGTAGGAGCCGAACAAAGTGCTGAACCAAGGTGGGGTCGAAATGCGTGCCGCTATTATTTTGCATGTATTCCAGCGCGGCTTCGATACTCCAGGCCTTTTTATACGGACGCTCCGAGGTCAGGGCATCGAACACGTCAGCCAGGGCGACAATTCGTCCTGAAAGCGGAATCTCCTCGCCTTTCAGGCCATGCGGATAGCCCGAGCCATCCCACTTCTCATGATGTGAAATGGCAATCTGGCGTGCCAATTGCAGCAGGGGAGAATTGTCACCATCGAGAATATGCTCGCCAATGGTGGTATGGCTTTTCATGATTTCCCATTCGCCCGGATCGAGCTTGCCCGGTTTGAGCAAAATGCTATCCGGAATGCCGATCTTGCCGACATCATGCATTGGGCTGGCATGTAATAAGAGTTCGCATTGCTCCTCGTCCCAACCCAAAGCGCGCGCAACTAACACCGAGGAATGGCTCATGCGTAAGATGTGGTAGCCGGTCTCATTGTCGCGGAACTCGGCGGCGCGGCCTAGGCGACGTACTACCTGCAAGCGTGTGTCGCGCAGTTCTTGGGTGCGCTGTCGTACCAGTTCGTCTAGTAGGGCGTTTTGGTCACGCATGAATTTCTGGAACAACTGCGCCTCGATCAGGTTGCGCACGCGCGCCAACATTTCCGCACGGTCGAAAGGTTTGGTCAAGTAGTCGCGCGCGCCGTTGTTGAGGGCGCGCAGGCGGTGTTCAAATCCTTGTTGTGCAGTAAGCACCAGGATCGGCGATAAGGTCGTGCCGAATTGCTCCTGGAGCAAGGCCATGACGGCGAAACCGTCCAGATGGGGCATGTTCAAATCAAGCAAAATCAAGTCAGGCATCTGGCTTTTGCAATGAGGCAAGACTTCACGGGGATCCTGGATCAGCGTCAAATGTTCATAACCGTGTGCGCGCAGCATTTTCTCCAAGAGCTTTAAGTTCGAGGCTTCGTCATCCACGATCAAAATGTGCGCTGCGGTATAACTACTATTGTCAAAATGCGTGTCGGTCATTGCTTTTGCACCTGAATTTACTGAATATATGGACATAAATATCGGCCATTGACCGGAAATATTTAGTCAATATTGGATAATTCCCGGGATATTCCGGCTTGCAGTAGTCGGTCGATGGAATCAAATAATTGCTGTGCATCTATCGGCTTGGCGAGACAATCGGCGAAACCCGCCGCCGCGCTGCGCGCGATTTCCTCTGTCGAGAGTGTGGCTGAAAGCGCCAACACGGGAATGTCGCGGCCCCAAGCCTGCTCTTGTAGCCATTGTAATGCGGCATAAGCATCCAAGCCGGGCATGTTGATGTTCAGCAAAATCAAGTTGGGGCGATGTGCAGCGGCAATTTCGAATCCCAGCCTTACATCGTGTGCAGTGAGCAGCCGCAAGTGTGGGCGCTTCTCCATCATGCTGGTGACGCTCTTGATAGAACCTGGATTGTCCTCGATATGTAAAATGGTGTGGCAGGTGTCAGGATTGCCGGCTATATAGCCTACTTGCTCTGGTTGAATATCAGCAGCTTGGTGTTCCAGTGGCAACTCAATCCAGAAGATGCTGCCTTTCCCTATCGCACTTTCTACGCCGATTTGTCCTTGCATGGTCTCGATCAAGCGCTTGCTGATACTCAAGCCGATACCCGCACCCTCGATTTGCGTGTGTTCGGCATCGAGGCGCTGAAAAGGCTGAAACAGTTCTTTTAGCTGTTCGCTCGGTATGCCCGCCCCATTATCGGTGACGCTAATTCGCACGCGGTCCTCGCCTAGTGGCGTTGCCGCCAATTGAACAGAGCCATTTGTCTGTGTGTATTTGACGGCATTCGACAGAAGGTTAATGAGTGTTTGTTTTAGACGCAAACGATCCGCATGCACGCTGAGCGTTTGGTTGCTTGTGCAGCTTAGCGTGATTTTCCGCTGCTCAGCGAGCGGCTGCATCAATCCCAGGCATTCCATGAAGAGCGACGAACAGGGTACGGCTTCCATGCTTAATTCGATGCGCCCGGACTCGATTTTGGCGAGATCCAGGATGCCGTTGATCAGCTGTAGCAGGTGCTTGCCCGCCTTGAGGATTTCTTGGATATTGTCGCGTTGATCCGGAGACAAGGCATCGTCGATCTCGGTCAATTGCGCAAAGCCGATAATGGCATTCAGCGGCGTGCGCAATTCGTGGCTCATACTCGAGAGAAATTGCGATTTGGCATTGCTGGCATTTTCGGCAACCTCCCTAGCGGCGATCAAAGCCGTTTGAAATTCTTTGAGCTCGCTGATATCGGTGCCGGCGCCAATGATGCACGCCCGTCCTTCTATTTCCACGCGGGTACCCTGGAGATATAACGGGATACGCTTACCATTTTTGGTGATGAGATCAGCTTCGGCTTGCGCGTGGCTTGACTGCAAGGTCTCCTGGATTTTGCCCATGAGGCGGGCTTGATCCATCCCGTCGAAAAAATCGAGTGGCGACATGGATAGGATCTCTTGCGTTGAATAACCGCTCATGCGCGAAAAATTATCATTAACACGGAGAAAGCGATTTTCGGGTGAGATGAGATAAAAAATTCCTGGTAAGGAATTAATGGCAGAAGATGTTAGATGGCGCTCAGTGCGCAAGGCCATTTCAGTGTGCAGGATATCCGTCACATTGGTGCGGATGGAAATATATTGGTAGGGCAGGCCATTGTCGTCCAAGAAGGGCACGATGGTGGAATCCACCCAGTATAAATCCCCATCCTTGCGGCGGTTGCACACGACGCCATGCCAAACTTGGCCAGAACTGATCGTGCTCCACATCGTTTCATAAAAGTCTGCTGTGTGCCGATCCGACTTGACGATGCGGTGATTGTTGCCCATCAATTCGGCAGCACTATAG
>Ga0315270_10000273_pt1 | contig 29593 bp, 23 predicted proteins | sample C1_bottom_MG_FD_204932 | JGI IMG/M metagenome (GOLD analysis project Ga0315270, IMG submission 204932) | Sediment microbial communities from Yellowstone Lake, YNP, Wyoming, USA - C1_bottom | ecosystem: Environmental > Aquatic > Freshwater > Lake > Sediment | place: USA: Wyoming | collected...
CCAGGATCGCCAGTGCGCTTGGCCTCTCCCCCAGAATCAGAATTGCGACCAGCGTGGAAAGGGCGGGTCCGGTCCCTCTGGCAAGCGGATAGACCAGGGATAAATCCCCCACCCGATACCCTTTCTGCAGGATCAGAAAATAAGCCAGGTGGAGCAAGGCGCTGCCAACCATGAATACGAGATGGAGAGGGCCGATATGCGGTTTTTGCCAGAAAAAAATGAAGATAGTCACAGGGGCATAAATAACGCATGAGACTGCGGCGAAAAGCCAGACAAAAGCAGCGCCACCTTCCCCGGCCCGTTTGGCGAGGTAGTTCCACGTGGCGTGAATGAAGGCGGCCGAGAGAACCAGCCCAAAAGCGAATGCGGTCACAGCGCCCCTATCTCAGCCTATTCGATGTGATAGGGCAATTGAAAATTGCCGGCGACAATTCCCGGCACGGTAATGTCTTCATCAAGAGACTCCCAGCGCAAGGCGTAACCATTCAGGCGCAGGGTTACTTCCTTTAATTTTTCTTCAGGGGCTGTGGCAAGAAGCTTAAAACGACTGGCCGGAAAACCGATGATCCGTCCGTCCATAAATGGATCTTTTCTCTACCCACGCCCTGATTGCAGCGGGTTCGACAGTTTCATTTTTCATGGCTGAAATACCCATGGAATTTCTCCTCCAAAAAGTCGTGGTATTCGAAAATGATTCGTTCGATTTGACGGATGTTTTGTGGTGAAACGCCCTTGTTACGCGCCAATCGGATCGGCTCCAGCCAGAATTTGCATTCGCCGTTCGGCTTTTCGACATGGATATGAGGCGGTTCGTTCCCTTCATCAGAATAAATTTGAACTGTTGCAAATTTTGCAACAGTTGCTTCGTGAGCCAGTTCTCCCTCGTCGAAAATGTTCTTTATATGCCGGGAAATAACCGATTTATCCCGCTGAAACAGCTCAGGCAGTTGGTTAAGGGAGAGCCAGCAAGTCTCACCCCGAAATGCCACTTCCAGTCGCGTCTGTCCGTCCTCGGTCTGGTAGAGGAGGAACTCGGCGGTTTCAGGTTCACTCTGTTGTTTTTCATTCATTTTTTGCATCTATCAGCATCCATTCATTCCATTCTTGCGGAAAAGATGGTTAGCATGAGTTCGGAATTATCAATCAGCCTGTACAACGGTATTTTTCCAGAGAGTTTTTCGCTTTCGTGGAGAATGATTGGAACGCCATCACCCCGCTTTTCCATGTAAAAACCACGCATCACATCGCCAATCGTCTCGGTAATGGGCGTTTCAGCGAGTAAACTTGTAATCAGTTCGTTGCGGGTAGCCTGGCGCAAGGCGATACTGTCAATGGTTACCGTATTCGGGAGAGGCCCAGGTGAATAAATTTCAAGTCGGTCGTCAAACATGAAAAACCGGATCTTTGATCCAAAGATCGAATAGTCGCGATGAGCCACCGCATTAACAACTGCTTCAAAAACGGCGCGTTCGCTGAATTGGGGCACCTCAATCCGATGCGGTTCCTTTGTGGCCATGATGGTCTGGTTTCTCTTCAGGAAAGCCATTGCCTGATTGATCTGTTGATCCAGAGGGCCACATATCTTCTGAGCATCCGTCTGGTAATTTGAATCCTGCCGAACCCCCCGATAGCGCACCGCTTCAATAAAAGCATTCGGCAGGAAACGTTCCGGATGCTCACTACAGAGTAATACCCCTGCCACAGAGGAGCGAATCGCTCCGTTTTCCTCTTTGGATAACAAGTTCCGTTTCAATAGAACGATCTCTGATGGTTCATTGGAGCGGGTTGTAAATCTACGCCACAATTCATCAGATAGATCACTCATGCCCGATTGAGGTACCGATTGTTCCTCAAAGCGTATCAATCGCGCCTGGCTGCGTTGTTGAAACAGACGGCCAAGGTAGTCTGGTGGCATCTTCCGTTTGGAACTGCCCTGACGATGGAAGTAGCCGCCCGGGCTCTCGTGGACAAAGAGGCTACGCGGGATCTCGATCTTAAGAACTGGTTTGGCGACCCCCGCACTGTCTGGAAGCTGGATGCGAAAAACGCGAAAGAGAGCAGGCGGTTTTATGCTTTCGTTGCAGATTTCGTATACAAAACGCTCTGCGGTTTCAAGATCCGCAACTGGAATACCGTCTATCTCTCGCGTTTTGTCATCCACACCCAGCACAAGGACGCCATCGTGCGTGTTGGCGATAGCAGCCAACTCGTCGGCCAAGTCATCGCTTTTCGGTTCGGAAACTCTTCCTCCCCTGAACCGAATCGTCTTGAGTTCAAGCGAGATATCCTCTCCAAGACGTATCTTCTGTAGCAGTTCTTCCGGGCTGTCAAACATGGCGTCCCCTAAACTATGGCTGAGCCATCAGTCTGTTGGCGGCTATAGGACTATAGCTCTTGAGTGCATCCGAAAACAATGCCTTGAGCCGTTCTTTTTCTTTTTGCTTTTTAACGGAAATTGGGCAAAGCTGATAACGAAGATGAAACAGAAAGAGAAATGGGTTGTCTAATCCGCCACCGATGCGGATATCATGATTGTTTATTGGTGACGCTATGTGTTGATGTGCTTTGGGATGAAGAAGCAGGCCATCGATGACAGCCTCGACATCATCGGAAACAAATTTTTTCAATGCCTCTTTTTCCTGGCCATCCCGGTTGAGAAAAAGTTGCAGAGGGAAACAAAAAAACTTCCCGTCCACGTCATGAATCCATATAAGCGATTTGTTGTTCAAGGCATATGAATATTCAAAACGGACGTTGAATTTATAAGCTGAAGCAACCTGATAACTCACGGAAAGATTTAGAATATCCGTACAATCGATCATGCCGGTTATTTGTCCATTTTCAAGGCGGGGCGGTTTTGGATATGATGTTTCCCAGAAGTCTTTGATGCTTTGACCGTATTGAAAAAGCCACCCTTGTTGATCTTTCGTGCTGCCCGGACAAAATCCCAAACGAATTACCGCCTGCCAAAGATACGCGCGAAGCAACTGTTTATCCATGATCCACCCGCTGTCTGATACCCCTCAAATATTCGAGAACTATTTTCAGATTTATGACGACAGTGGCTTTGGAACTCTGTTCACCGCCCGCCATATTTTCAAAAAAAGCCAGATCGGCTAGGACATCTTCCTCAGAGATGCTGCCCAGCAATTCATCTTCAAGAACAAAAAGTTCGAATAACTGCCTGAGCTGAGTCCAACTTGGCAAATAAAGTTTCAGTTCATCGAAGGGAATCCACCAAAGCATTTGGCGACTAACAAACCGATCTCGCTGCTTATCCAGGGTTTCAAGCTGGGTGCTCTCCCATTTCCCTGCAAATTCAATCGAAAAAACATCTGTGTCTTCCGAAAGAAAGGCCTCGATTTCCATCATTGGTTGCATACCGAGGCCTCCGGTAATGACGATATGTTTGCAGCGTTGATATTCATAAGAATTGGCCTTGGCGAAAAGGTATGCCCGTGCAGCTTCCGTGACTTTAACATCTTTGTAGGCAAGGATTGCACGATCTGAACGATCCTTTGAAAGAAGCGCGTCGGCCAGAATATCGAGCGTTTCAGAAAGATTCGTATGAATCGGTTGCTCCACCCCGGAGGCGATAAATTCCCACAATAGTTGGTCGCCAGTTTTTGACTGCCCGTTTTTTTCATCAAGACGATGAAGCCCAAGCCCGGTAGCGCTGATATTCGAATTAACCGCATAGTCGCGCAAAAGTTTTACTTCAGGATCTTCCGGAGCAGTTGTTCCTTCAAATGACGTTTTAACAAGAGGGTTAACCTTTGCTGTCCAGGAAGGACTATCCTCTTTTTTGCTAATAAATATCCAGTTGCCGTATAGAGCCCGTAGTGCGGTATCTTTGTCTCCGGGAAGAGAAAACGTGGTTGCATTAATACTGCCAGCGCGCCGAATTGATTTGATCAAATCAGTCGACGGCTTTGGAGAATAGGCAAAAAAATCGCTGGTGGTTTCGTGAATGGCCACTGCCAAACTTTCAGCAACATTGCGTTTACGCTTTTTGCGAGCCGTTTCTAAATGGCTCAAAAGCCTAAGTGCCTGTCTGGGGTTTCCTCCGGACCATCGTGCAATGGTTTCCAATTCCATTTGGATCGGTTGAGCGTATACCCCCATCCGTTTTACCAGAATTTCGACAACTGAATCGGTTTCAAGCACTGAAAGGAACAAACGATCAAGGGGATAAAATGGCGAGCCAGGCTTCTGAAAAAGATGTGCAGCGTTCACTTCAAACAGAGTCTTATATCCAGATAGGGCGATCACAATATCCTGCATGGCAAAAAAAGAGGAACTCAGCGGATCATACTTATCCAGACCTGCGGCGAATAAAAATAGCGGCCTTCCGATGGCTAACTCCAACAGCCTGCAGATCTCGATAACTATTTTACGGATGTATGCGGCATTCTCCGCTACTTTTTTACGGAGAACTATTTTCGCATTAAAGGAATCCATGGAAAAAGATCGAGGTCGCAAACCATCAAGCAGGGCCTGCCAGTCCTCTGCCTGGTATTGACCGAGTTCCTGGGGCAGTTTGCAAAACTTGAGGTCAATCCCTTTCGTCAATGCCGTTTCGAGCAACCCGGCCAGTACAATGCTCCAATAATCTCCAGAGTCCAGATTCAAGAACTCCAGATCAAAATGAAGCGTTACATCAGGAGACAGGCCTGTTTCTTGAATCGCTTTGTTGATAAGAGTGCTTTTTCCAGAGCCTATCTGTCCGCCAAGAAGTAACGGTCTATCACTTTCGACCAGCCAGGATTTGAGGTGTTCCTCTGTTTCGCCGAAACAGGAGACATATAGTAATTCAAATTCCGTTTCCGTAACGAGCGGGATGCCCGAATCCAGATTTATGCCGTACCGATTCCGTTTCATGCTTCTCCCCGACCCTGTCTTCGCATATTTTCAACCGCTTTTTCAAAATCAGGCGCATTGGCCTGCTTTCGCCACTCCGTCCAGAATTCGATGGTTGAACTCAATGGTTTTTCCGAAGGTGGCTCAATACGAATACGACTTGGCAGCAGCACGGCATCGCCGACAACGAGAGCCTCACCGATATCCATAATCGGCAAAACATCCAGCAGGCCTTCCAGGCTTTCCGGCATCATTTTTTTGACTGTGGCCTGGTCATTGGAATTGGTTAGCCGCAGGGCTATGACATTGTTGCACTGACTCAATACAGTTTCACTGACATCCGAAGGACGCTGACTGACGATCATCAGCGAAACCCCGTATTTTCGCCCTTCCTTGGCAATCTTTTCAAAGGCCTCGATAGCACGGAGTTCAACTGGGTTTTGACCCTCTTTCTTGGGCAGATAAAGATGCGCCTCATCACAGATGAAAGCCAACGGCCGACGCATCGTATGATCGGTCCAGAATTGAACCTGATAAATCACACGGGCGACCAGACCGACAATCACAGGCAGAATATCTGCCGGAACTTCGGAAAAATCGATAACCTTCACCTGAGCACCTGCGATATGATAGTCCATCAGTTTTGACGCTGTTTTGGCCATGGTATCATACTGATGTTCCGAAGCGGGTGCCTGAAAAAGGAATCCATAGCGTTTATCACTTATTTTGCTGCGAAGCCGGGTCAGCAATCGGCTGAATTGTCCAAAAAAATGGCCCTGCTTGAGGCCACGCGAGCCTTCAATCATTTCTTCGTTCAAATCCCTAAGGGTCTCAAACACTTGATCGACGGAAAATGGAATCGGGCTGTCGAGGGTAAAGGCGGCCAGCACTTCTCGCTTCTCCAGCTTCACCAGGGTAGTCTTCTTCTGCTCCACCACCGCGTCCTGAAAAGCCATCACCTGATTATGGGCGCTAAACTCCGAACGATCTATGAACATGGCCTGCATCTCCTCGGCATTCAAGAGCCAGTAGGGGAGATACAGCAATTCTTCGGATGTCTTGCCAAGATCTTCCGGGCCGGGAATGCGCAGATGTCGCGCATAGCTCATCTTCCGGTATTCTCCGTGCAAATCGAAAACGATCAGATTGGCAGAGGGGAGTTTTGCAGCCTGTTCCAAAATGGTGGCCACGGTCCAAGATTTTCCAGAACCTGTGCTTCCCAGAAGCGCAGCATGCCTCTGAAAAAGTTTATTGCCATCCAGGAAAGCAGAAGCATCTATATCAAGGGTGTATTTGCCGATCTCCAGGGAGTGCTCGCGGTCTCCTTCTGTGGACAACACGCACATGAAGGTTTCCAGTTGTTTGTCGCGGAGCACGTAACATTCCGCATCTATTTCAGGAACATGGACAAGGGAGCGTGAAAAAATGGCTCTTTTCTTTTCCGCGTCCCATCGTACAGTCCCCACCAGAGTTACCCGCACAGAATTGACAACATCCTCGTGGAGATTAGTCGCATCACTGCGTTCTTCAAGATTGTTCTCAGAACATTCTACGATGGCCACAGATTTGACGACCTTTTCAATAATGCCGATAAGCCAAGTATCCACACCATCCGCCATCTGCAATGCGACCAGTTGCCCGACACGTGCTTTTCGTAAATCCTCGTTAGTGTTTACCAGGATGAGCACCTTGCGGGTATCCACTTCACGGACCCGGCCCAGCAGATGAGATGTATCGAATAAAAAGACTGGCATATCAACCTCCTAATATTTCTCGGGCAAATTCTCTCGAATCCCAAAGAGTTATGTTTGGCAGATAGATTTCACCCTTGCAGATGTTAAAAATTCGGGTTCCCTCGCTATCGCCTTTTTGTTGGGCGCAAACCAGCCAAAGATTCTCGCAATTCCTTGCCAGACTTTCAATCCGATCATTACTGTCTCGGGTTATAACCAAAGCAGGTGATTTTTGATTAATTAGTTTACACTTAAGGGAATCATTGATCAACTGATTGTCATTGAACCCGAAACCGATAAATAGAAAGGCGATATGCTTTGCTAATTCAGTATCATAAGTGTTAAGCAGATCAGAGCGCTTTTCATGCAGCCTCTCGTATTTCATCATTCCGGGGGTAATCATTACTCGTTCTATACCTTCAGGCACTTCGTACATCCAGGCGTTGTTTTCAACAGTAGTGTTGTTGTACTTGAAGGTATTCAGCGATCCGTGCACTTTATAAAGTCTGATATGCGGCTTGGTTTTAGTAAACAGTTTTTTTATTTTGCCACGAGGATTTTTCTCTAGGTAGGTCATTCCACGTTCTGCCTGTGACCAATCGAGACGCCGACACACTCCACCCACGAAACCGGTTATGTATGGTATATTGGCTTGTTCAAAAGCATATTCCGCCAGCAGATCGTAATTTGGAGTTGCCACATGCAATGTTCGATCGTATATCAGCAAATTCAATAGGCGTTTAAAAATTAACAAGGCTGGCCATTCCGTTTCCGCCATTTGGATTTTCCTACTGTGAGCCCTGTCCAGACTAATTACCAGATCAGCGGTACTTTTTACTATCCGGCAGATTAAGTTTTCGTCTTTGACGCCATTCATAGCGGATTCCAGGTCTTTTCCCTCATCAAGGGCACTTGTTACAGAATTCCATTGTATTTTTTGCTCTACAGTCATCTTTTGCTGGGGTATTTTTTCGCAGAGATATCTGGAAAGTGTGGGCATGCCATAATCCGGATGCACGGCGCAGGATATTCCGGTCCCGAATATCACGAACGGCTTGTCTTTGAAGAATTTCTTCAATGCTTCGTAGGCTGTTTTTTTCGTTAATCCCTCACTCATGCCATTTTGACCCCTGTCTCATTAATGATCAATCGCACCCGTCTTCTCAAAAAATTACATCTGCGTGTACCGATGGTGCGAACAATTGATAAATTATTGATTTAATCATATAAGATATCAAGGGTGCGCCCCCATGTTCCGTTTGTCTTTGATTTTTGGTTTTACAATGGCACGGACTTTTTCCTGCTTGATGCGTTCCAGAAGGGCGGAGGCAGACTCGTCGTTCGGATCTTGGGGTACCAGTTCGCCTCGAAATGCTTTGGTGAGGATGGATTGGTCGAGGCGATCGTTCTTATATAGTAGGTTCCTTAATCTATCTCGTAACATTCCTATTGTCTGCAAATGAGAATCAATTCGATTCAAAATAATTGCTTGTTCATCGACAGGAGGCAATGCAAGTGGGATTGCTTCTAACGTAGGTGCATTAAGATTTGGACGACCGGTTCCCGCTGATCCACCAGTCATTGCATGTTGGCAACGAGGTGACTTTAACTGATGAAATATTAACCATGAAAGGCTCGCATCCCAAGCTAATCGGTAATGAAGCAAAAATGCACCTGGAATCGTTTCTACATCATCATTAAAAACTGTGAGAGTTCCTATGCTGCCTGTTCGCGTAATAAGCAAATCGCCTTTTTTTACTATATATTTCTCCTTCTCAATATTGCTCAGATCAATGCGTGGTGCATTAACAGTGTCTACTTTTCCATAGCTGTCAATATCTGTTGTACGTAATATTATGGTGCCTCTTTGAGAATATGCTTCGTTCGAGAATCTTGGACCATAAATAGAATATTCCTTGATTACATCAAGATTTACCCAGCACCAACCTTCCGGCAATTCAGGCAATTCGGTGGCATCAACGGGAGAGGGTTCCTTGTATTGTTTTAAGCGGATGGCAAATGCTTCTTGAAGCTTATCTTCGGACAATCCTTTCACCTTGAGTTTTTCAAGTTCTGACTCTTCCCAACGTTTGCGGCGTTCGGCGCGGATGCGCTTCAAAAGTTCCGTTGCTGGTTCGACGTTTGGGTTTCTTTCGCGCCATTCCTTCGTCAGATCTCCCCGAAAAGCGGCAGCCAGAATTGATTGGCGGAGCTGATCAAGTAGATCAGGAACGGTCTCCAGCGCTTCCCGGGCGCGGCAATTGCGGGCCTGAAGTTCTTCGATTCTTGCGACAATACGTATTTGTTCGTTAAGAGGGGGAAGCAAAAGAGGGATTTTTCGCATTGCAGCTTGGTTAAGTTTGAGCCGTGTCGTTCCACCTACGAAAGGCATTAGGTCTGCATGATTAAGGTTTTGTATTAGAAATTGAGCAGGTATCAGACCCAGTGGTTTTAGTATATGCACATGATTATTAGCCCAAAACTTACCACTTACATGATACGCCACTGGTCTCGATGGATCATCAAAATAGCCTCCATCTTCTGCTAATAGAGCAAAATCCCCATCAAAGATGTAATTGTCTATAGTATCTACCTGACCATTCGCACCATAGTAGGGGTATGATCCTTTTCTTAAAACCCTTTCGCTTGAGTTTAAAGGAATTCTATGTGAATCAAGAATTTCTACAATATCTTCAAGATTAGTTATAGCCCAACCATTAGGCTTCTTTGTTATTTCAGCATCCATTACTTGACTTCCCCCAACAATTTTGCCAGTTCCTGCATCTTCTCCGTGGCAATGCTGAGCTGGGCGAGGATGTCATCAGTTATGTCGGACGGTTCGGGAAGGTCGCCCCCCCGTCGGACACTGTCGTCCTGGAGCCAGGTGATGTCGAGGGAATCGTTGCGTTTGGCGATTTCCGTGCGTGTAAAACAGCGGAAGCGTCCCGTCTCTCCCTGATCCTTCCGCTTGGTTTTTCCGTAAGGGTCGTCTCCGTAAGCTTCCATAAAGTCCTGAAAATGCTCAATGCCCAGAGGTGTGCGCTTGCCGAAGTTGGGCATGTTGGTGCGCATATCGTATATCCAGATATCTTTCGTGTTTCCCTTGTCCTTCTGTCCGCGGGTGAAAAACAGGACATTCGTCTTGACGCCTTGGGCGTAAAAAATGCCCGTAGGCAGGCGTAGGATGGTATGGAGATCGCATTTATCCATTAGATCTGTCCGGACCTTCTGGCCTTCGCCGTCGGCAAAGAGAACATTGTCGGGTAAGACCACGGCGGCCCTTGCTTTGCCGTTTGTGCGAAGAGAGCGGTAGATCGTTTGCAGAAAGTTGAGTTGCTTGTTGGACGTGGGGTAGGTGAGGTCATCCCGCGTCGGTCTTTCGCCGCCGCGCTTGGTGCCGAAGGGTGGATTGGTCAGAACCACATCGTAATCCTTGAACTGCTTTCCGTCGCTGGAGAGCGCATCCGTTTGAACGATGTCCCCCTCGATACTATGAAGCATGGCGTTCATCAAGGCCAGGCGGTGGGTTTCGGGCACTAGCTCGATACCTGTAAAGGCCTTTCGTTGCTGGAATTCCTGCTGCTCCGTGGTGATACCCGTAGCAAAATAATTGTCAGTTTTCTGTTTTAGATACTGATCAGCAGCGATCATGAACCCGAATGTGCCGCAAGCGGGGTCGCCACACCTTTCACCAAGGGCGGGCTTGACGAGCCTCACGATGGTGTTGATGAGCGGCCTCGGCGTGAAGTATTGCCCGGCACCGGACTTCTTTTCGTTGGCATTTTTCTCTAGGAGACCTTCGTAGAGGTTGCCCAGGCCCTCCTCTCTGGCGCTGTACCAGTCCAGCTTGTCGATATCGCTGACGATCTTTTCCAGGTTTTTGGGTTCATCGATGTTGGTATGGGCATTCACATAGATCTGCTGGACACGGTTCTTTCCTTCTTTGCCGAGCTCCAGTAAAAGTTTTCGGTAAAACTGATGCTGTTCGATGCCGTCTTTTGCTGTCAGGTCATCCCAGCGGTATCCTGCGGGGATTTTGCTTTCCGCGCCGGTTTCTTTGGCCATTTTCAAAAAGAGGATATAGGTCAGTTCCGTGACGTACTGGTGATAGGTGATGCCGTCATCCCGCAGGACATTGCAGAGATTCCAAAGTTTTTGAACGATTTCGGTCGTGTTCATGCGGTTTGTCTTTCTGAAGCGTACAGGGTTGTGTTGATCTCATCCAAAATCTCCTGGAAGTTGCCCTGGAAAATTTTGTTCAATCGGCTGAAACCGCCGTGGGTCGCGAACGCCCCGCGATCGAAATCCTCGCGATCCAGGACCGTTTGCGCGATGAGTTGCTTTTCAATGCATTCCAGCCATTGACGCTGGATGGTCGTCCATGGCCGCATCGCAAAGATTCGGGTCATGGCTTTTCGGATTCGATCCTCATGGCTGATCAGGGGATCGCCCAGGGCTTGCCGACGAATGAAGGAGATGATATCCGCCGCGATTTCTTCATTTTTCCAGTCCTTCCAGGCAACTTGCAGATTCTTTTCAGTATAGCCTGCCTGATCGAGGACCAGCTTCAATTCCTTGAAGGTCTGCCTTGTCAGTTCCCGGGGCCGTTGGCACACGATGGCCAGCGCAGAGACTTTGTTCATGTTGGTGATGATAAATTCCCGAAACGCGTTGAGGTAGTCTTCAGGCTTTTGGGCGCTGCCGTACCCGCGGGTGTGGGACTCCAGCTCATCCGGATGGTGGGAAACGAGCTGTTTTTTCGGACGGTAGCGGTTCTCGTCGAGGAAAGCCAGGAGGCTTAGACTGGCGGCAAGCTTTTCGCGGCAGGCCTCCGGATCATCTGCCTTCATCGACGCAATGAACTGTTGCAGGGTCTGGCCACCCGAGAGGGTCTTGAATTCGTCCAAAGCATCGTCGTCCAATCGCCTGAGGATGCGCTGCAACTTCGCCAGGATCTGCTCGACCTGGTTCTTGAGCGATGCCGAGGCCGCATTGTTTTCCGACTGATGGTCCAATTCATCGAACAGTTGTCCCAGCGAATGGGTGGGATCAACGCCGATGGGCTTCATGGCGGAAACCGGTTCCAGGGCTTCATAGATACTGACGGCATCGAAAATATTGAAGTGATCCTTTCCGATGCGGTCGCACCGGCGGGTGGCCCGGCCCAGCATCTGCTCGAATAGGATGCGGGACCGGATACGGCGGATAAATACGAGGTTGCAGATTTCGGGCACGTCGATGCCCGTTGTCAGCAGGTCGACGGTGACGGCGATGTTGGGCAGGCGTTCGTTCTTGAACTGCCGGATCGTGCCTGACGGACGATCAATAGAGCCTGTGATTTTGGCAATGGCCTCATCGGGGATGGGGATGCCGGCAGCTTCGAATTCCTCCTTCAAAACCCGGACAACGGTATCCGCATGGTCGTCCGTGGCGGCGAAGATAAGGGTTTTCTCCTCGCCGTCCGGGTCCAGATATTTGATCAGTTCTTTTGCAACGGTGCGATTGAAGTTCTCTGTCAGCACGAATTTGTTGAAAAGATCGATTTCAAGCTTCACTTCATCGGGAATGTCTTCGATATTGGTTATCTGCCCCGTCGCCGGATCATATACGGGAATGGTGTCGCCCTTTTCCCACTTGATCCCTTCCTTGGACAGGCGGGTGACGAGTTGATGGGGCGGTTCATGGTCCATCAGCCACCCATCGACGACGGCCTCGCGGTATGTGTATGTGCATACAGGTCTTCCAAAAATGTCGATGGTATGCGGGGCGGGGGTTGCCGTCAAACCGATCTTTACCGCGTCGAAATAATCGATGACGCGCCGAAATTTGCTGAGATAATCATTCTGGTCGCGGTAGAGGAGTTCTTCTTCTCCCAGTTCGCGGTCGAGTGTGTACCCCCGATGCGCCTCATCCACAATGATGCAGTCATACTGCCCGACACTGGGGATGCTGGCAGGATCGGACGGATACATGATGGCGTGCATCAGTGCTTGAACCGTGGCGATCTTGACCTTGGTGGTGGGCTCTATGCCGTTCACGTCTACTTCCTTGAGGTCATAGATCTGGTCGAAAGTCTTCAGTTCTTCCAGGCGCGTTTCCTTGAATTTGTCGCCGGCCTGCTCTCCGAGGGCGTTTCGATCCACGACGAAGAGAATGCGCCTGAAACGGCGCGACTTGATCAACCGGTAGATCAGGCTGATGGCCAGGCGCGTCTTGCCGGTGCCCGTCGCCATGGCAACCAGAAGACGCGTTTGTCCCTGATCGAGAGCGGTCTCAATTTGCCGGATCGCCTTTTCCTGATAGTCCCGAAGATCGAGGTAGTCCATGGGCTCATGGATCAGTTTTGCGTACGCTGCGGGAATATCCTGCTGTAACAGCGCACGGAGTTCCTCGGCCGAATACCACCCCTGAAGCGGTCGCGGATGATTGGAGGGATCCCGGACATCGATAAACCAGATGCCGGATTTCTCTTTGAGCTGCTCCAGATAGGGTCTGGCGTTGGTGGAGAAGAGAAAGGGCACTTTGAAATCATTCCAGGGACCTGCAATGAAGCGCGCCTCACCGTCGAGATGAGGAAAGCGTGCATAGCGCTTGCCTTGCGTCAGATCGGCCAGGATATCCTTGCCCATCTTCTTCGCTTCAACAAAACCGATGAGATCCAGACCTGAAAACAGCGCATAATCGACCGGACCCGTCTCTGTCGGCCACTCCGCTATGGCCTTGGCGGTACCTTTTTCGGGACGGGCGCCCAGGGCATACCGCAAGGATAGCGTGTCGGCCTGCCAGCCGGCGGTTTGGAGCTGAAAGTCGATGATCGCCCTAGTTTCGTCTTCTTGCAGGGTCATGGTGGAAGCGCGTCGTATGGCTGATTTACGTGCGGCCCGCCTGACCGAATCGGAGGATATCTGCGTGCGCAGTTCTTGAAATAAGTCTTCCACGCTATTGGATGCCGCCGCTGAAGGCGGAAGATAGGGGCCGTAGGATTTAAGAAACCACGTCGTTAAATGCACGGCAAGTTTAAGATGCAGCTTCGCCTTCATCCGGATTGTTGCGGCAGGCGTATTCTTTCCGTGGCTTTTGCCGGCAAGGGTTTGAAAAAAAGGAAGCAATGCGGTTGGGAGAAAACCGCGATTGTTGAGCGTATTGAGTCTGGCGACTTGCGTCCCGGCGGCAGGATCATCAAGTCCCTCAAAAGCCAGAATGGCCTGTGTGAGATAAGAGACGTGAAGTTCGAGGTTTTCCAAACCGAGAAGGGGATTTTCAACAATATTCCTCAATGCGTCACAACCCGGTAACGACATGGGAGGGCATATCCGCCTCAGTTCCGATAATGCATTCACAGCAGTTTCCCCGTCTTGATGCTGTAGGCCTGTAATTTCGTCACGATCAGATGATCCAGGAGTTTAATGTCAAACATTGCTGAAAGATCCTCGATCTTCTTTGTCAAAGTCAGATCATTCTCTGAAGGCACCGGCTGTCCGTCTGGATGGTTATGAACGAGAATCATCCCTGTTGCGTTGTGGATAAGCGCTGGTTTCAAAATATCCCTCGGGTATAAGGGCAGACGATCCACTGTTCCCATTGCCACTTGCTGGTGATGCACGACATGCCGGATATCATCCAGATAGAGAGCGAAAAGGCATTCGGTCGTGCCAGGGCCAAGGTGCATCCGAACAAAGGCGAAAATATCTTCCGGTCCGGATATGGTCTTACGGTGTTCGACTGTTTTTTCCAGGGCACGTGTCAAACACGCCTGGATCAAGCGGATATAGGTTGCGGCCTCAGGTCCGATGCCTTTTATCTCCAGCAGTCGTTCATAGGGTTGCTGAAGAACGTTAAAGATTGTTTTGAACTGCTTTAAAAGAGCCTTTGCGGTAGGTTTTGTATCAACCCGCGGGATTGGGTATGTCAATAGAAGTTCGATCAATTCATAATCGGCAAGGGCCTTGCGACCGGCTTTGAGAAACCGTTCCCTGAGTCTGCGCCTGTGTCCGGCAGGGCCTATATTTTTTATGATCCGCTTATTCATGGAATACGACTATTTATTTAAATTAATGGGCTTTTGTCAATGGATGATTTAATAGAATCAAATATTTATCCTTTCAAATCCAGAACGTTCAGCAGAAACCTGATCAGGGACGGTGCCATCATCGCGGCGGTGACGTTTTATTTTGAATGGTTTTCGGAACTGCCTTTGAACAACCTACCGCTGTCTTTTATCTGTAACAACATGGCTTAAGTCAAATCAGCGGATGATTGCCAGAACTCGATCCGGTTTCCTTCCGGATCGAAGAGATAAAAAGCACGGGCGCCCCAGGGGTGTTTCCGGATTTCCGTCGGCTCTAAACCGCTTTTTTGGATATCTACCCATGCCCTGTCAATCCGATCCACTTCCCATGACAGGGTGATGCCTTTTCCGTGGGAAGTTTTGATGGAAGCACGGTTTTCGTCCGCAACGCTGAGCCGGGACATCGCGTTCAGGGAAAACTCTACAAACCAGTCCGTAGAAAAACTGACGGACAGCTTCAATTGGTCCCGGTAAAACCGGACCGTTTCTTCCCATTTACTGCAATAAAGAATTGTATTGGCGGCTTTAATCATTTGTTCCGGCTTTCGATAAATTTTATTTAGTATGCTTTCAGATGATTTTTTTAAACCCGTCAAAAGCATATTAATTTTGACTTGACAAGCGTAACGTTACGATTTACATCATATGTCATGATAAAAACATTTGCCGATAAAGAAACTCAAAATCTATTTGTGCAGGGCAAAACAAAAAGCATTCCTTCGGACTTGAGCCGAAGGGCCATAAGGCGACTGGAATATATCCATTTGGCAACATCGCTGAATGACCTCAAGGTACCTCCCAGCAATCGATTGCATGCCCTTAAAGAAGATAGAGAAGGGCAATATTCAATTTCAATCAATGATCAATGGCGAATATGTTTCAGGTTTGTAGAGGGTGACGCATACGATGTTGAAATTACAGATTACCACTAAGGAACAACAACATGTCAATACCAAACATCATAAAACGAGAAATACCCCCGACATATCCCGGTGAAATGCTTAAGGAAGATTTTATGCCTGACTATGGCTTGACTACCGCATCATTGGCGGATGCCTTGGGTGTTACGCGTCAGACGATCAATGAGGTTTTAAGAAACAGACGCGCCATCACCCCTGTCATGGCTTTAAGGCTTTCCCGCCTTTTTGGAAATTCTCCTGATTTCTGGCTGAATGCACAACATGCAATCGACTTATGGGAATCCGAAAAGCGCTTTGAAAAGGAACTTAACAAAATACAGCTACTCCATGCGGCTTGATCCTGATGCTTCTTTAAATTCTTCTTCCTTCAGCGCTACCAGCAGTTATTGACTTTTTATGGCAGTGCCACGGGCTTTAAGATGAGAAAATACATGTCCCCCCGGTGCTGAAGGTGTCCGGCAGCAAGTTCCGCGTAAGGGCCGTTGCCCCAGAAGATATCGGCTCGGCCGTGACCGGTAATGGCGCCGCCGGTGTCCTGATTTAGGGCAAATCTTCCGAAATCTTCCCAGGTTCCGAGCTGCCCCGCTTCGGTCATGACGGGTTTTTGCGTTTGAATATAAATCAGGGCGGCGGGCGGAAAGATTTTTTTGTCAACGGCGATGGAGCGGCCCGGGGTCAGCGGGACGTTCAAGTTTCCCAGGGGGCCGTCGGTTTCGGTTTTAAAAAAAACATAGCTGGGATTGGCGCTTAAAATAGTTTCCTGCTCCTCGGGATGGGATTTCAAATAGGCGCGAATGGCCTGCATGGAGATTTCCGATTTGGGAATTTTTCCCTGATCTATCAGGACTTTCCCGATGCTCCGGTAGGGATGCCCATTGGTGGCATGGTAGTGGACGTTCAGGGTTTTGCCCTGATCCAGCAGTATTTTCCCGGACCCTTGAATATGCAGGAAAAACAGATCCACGGGATCACCGACCCAGGCCAGGGCCTGGCCTTTGAAGAGTTCCCGGTTTTCGATGGTTTTGCGGTCATAATAGGGAACAAGCGTCTGCCCCGTATATCGGCCAATGATGGTCTCTCCCGCATATTTGGCGGAAAAAGCCGACAGATCAACGGTAATCAGGTCGTCGGGCCGGCTGTAGAGGGGATAACGGTAAAGGGGTGTTTCCTTGAGGCTTCCCTTTAATAACGGCTCGTAATAGCCGGTAAAGAGCACTTTATCGGAAAGCCCGTTGGCCCGGTAAACCTCAAAATCGCTTCGAACCCTGGCAGTGATTTGATCCGCGGAGGGTCGCGCTTGGATGAATTCCTGAAACACCTCAAGAGAGCGGATCAGATGGGCCGCGGTGTAAGAATCCGTGCCAAAAGAAAAGGCGCGGTCCCGGGGAACTTTTTTTAAATACGTCAGACTCATTTGAATGCAATGATTCAACCCCTCAAAATTTAAATCATCGGATAGCGCCGGATATGCCGAGGGGGACAGTTTGACAAGGGCCGGCGGGGTTTCAACAACGGTCGGAGTCTTGATGGGCGCGCAGCCGGACAGGAGCAGGACCATGCCCACAATGATCCGTGACAGGTTCTTCCATATACCTTGTTCGATATGGTCTTTAACAGACCCCTTTGTCTTCATTGCTCGTCTCCCTGGATGATCTGAACCGGTCTTTTTTCCACCAAAACGCCATCCGCCAGATTCACACCGCCTTTGGCCGAAACGCCGAGATCCGTAAATCTTCTGCATGCAGGCAGCACCCGCTTTTCATAAGAGCCGACCAGTTGATTGTAGGTGGCGACGCAGCGGTCGATGTCCTTTCCCAGATGATGAAAATGGCCGGCCATGATGCAAAGCCGATCGTAGAGCTCGCATCCCATGCGATGAATTTCGCGGGCGTTGGCCTCGCCGGCTTCCTGCCGCCATCCGAAGGCGATGGTCTTTAAGAGCGAGATCAGCGTGGTGGGGGTTGCCAGAATCACGCCTTTTGCAGCGCCGTATTCAATGAGGTCCGGGACATGGGAAAGGGCGGCGCTGAAGAAATTTTCTCCGGGAATAAAGAGAATCACGAATTCCGGAGACGGCTGAAACTGCGCCCAATAGGATTTTGCCGCCAGCTTCTGAATATGGGTCTGAACCTGCCGGGCGTGGGTTTCCAGCAGCCGCCTTTGGTCCGCGTCCGTTTCCGCCTCCAGGGATTCCAGATAGGCGGAAAGGGACACCTTGGCGTCTATCACGATCCGGCGCTGACCGGAAAGGGTGACGATCATGTCCGGCCGCAAGAGCCCATCTTCCGCAGTCACGGAATTCTGCTCGACAAAATCGCAGTGATCCGCCATGCCGGATATCTCCGCCACCCGCTTTAAAGTCATTTCCCCCCACCTGCCGCGAACATGGGGAACCCGAAGCGCCTTGGCCAGATTGCCGGTTTCCTGGTGTAGAATGGCCTGAGTATCGATCAGGGACCGGATCTGCTCGGAAAGCCCGCCGTAAGCGTTTTGCCGGGATCGTTCCATTTCCTGAATATTGTGGTCATAGCGATCCAATGTGTCTTTAAGGGGCTGGACAATCAGGGAGGCGATTTCCGAGCGGTCTTCGACCAGAGACTGATAATAGCGAAAGTTCAGCCTGGCCCTGGATAAGAACCAGCCTGCCAGAAAACCGGTAAAAAGACCAACAGCGGCGCCGCCTAAAAATGTAACGAGGGTCTGGGTATTCATGCGGACCGGGTGAAGGTGCCGCTTTTTCCGCCGGCTTTTTCCAGAACGCAGATATCGGAAATCGTCATTTCCCGGTCGACGGCCTTGCACATGTCGTAAATGGTGAGGGCGGCAATGGATACGGCCGTCAGGGCCTCCATTTCGACCCCCGTCTGATCGATGATGCGCACCGAGGCTTCGATCCGGATAACGCTTTTCTCCGGGTCCGGAAAAAAATCGACCTGGGCATGCTTGATGTTCAGGGGATGACACATGGGTATCAAATCCGATGTGCGCTTGGCCCCCATGATGCCGGCAATACGGGCCGTTTCCAGAACATTGCCTTTTTTCGCGGTCTGGTTCTGAATCATGGCAAAGGTGGCGGCCTTCATGGTGATGGTTCCCTGCGCCAGGGCAATTCTGAGGGTCGGCGGTTTATCCGATACATCCACCATCCGCACCCGGCCTTGTGAATCGATATGCGTAATAGACGACATGCGTGTTTCTCCTGAACGTGGTTATATGAAAAGCTAATAATTCAGAGGGTAATTCAGATCAGAAGGATGTGACAAGTTTTTTTTCACTTCACAGGCAAATGGACATTCTTTTTGATATTTTGAACACCCCTTACCAGCGGCAGCCCGCTGTATCAAGGGGCTCGTCGGCTATTTCAGGATTTTGTAGTTGCCTTCGAGCCAGTTTTTCATGTCACTGACGTACCACTTTGAAAACCGCCGGTCCGTGGGGCCTCCCGCCAGTGTGGTATGAATGCCTTCTTCGCTGAAATCGGAGATGAACCGGTAGGAAGGGCAGAAGGTGGTCGTCCTGCCCGCGACCTTGAACATCTGCCCCTGCGGTATCGTCGCGCAGGAACCGGGAAGCTCTATCGGCCCGTAATCATATCCGAGGAATCGCGGCATCTGGCCACCGAAGAGCAAGTGGGCGAGCATGATTTTTCTCGTCTCGCCGTAGCGCGCCGCCGGTACCTTCAATCCCTCGGCGAGCGCCTGTCTGTAAAGATCCTCCCGCGATTTTCCGTCGAACCATGCGGATGTCTCTCTCACCAGTAAATTGTCAAAGTTTTCATAGTAGTCGTGGAAAACGCTTGTTTCCGTGAGGGCATGCTGTATCACCTCCCGCCCGAACCCGCGGTCGCCGAAGACGATATTCAAAAGCGAACGGTAACACGACTCGAAAAGCATGGCGCCTTTTGAATCCGGGTTGTATCGCAGGTCCCATTGCCTGAGAAGTATTCCGTTTTCCGTATCGGGAATAAGAGGCTTGAGGATCTTCATGAAGCGCTCCGCCTGCATGGAGTAAAGGTCAAAGTGCATGTCTTTCATATAGTTGACGGTCAGCTTCCCGCCTTCGAGAAGCCGCTGCCGTATCCTTTCCGCCCGGTATCGCCCCATGGGGAGATTAATGGGATTTGAGGTGCCGAGGTAATTCAGATCCTGATTCGCCGTTGCGATAACGCCGTCTTTCGGATTGTACTGCGAGGGAAGTCCGTTTTTGTCGGCGAAACCGACAGGGTCGAACGTTGCCTCCCATCCGGGAAGCGGCAGCATGCCGCTCACCCCCGGCGCCCTCGCGAACTGCCGCCCGCTCATCTGGTAGCCGATGTTACCGTCTTTGTCCGCCACAACCCAGTTCATCGCCGAGGCATCAATCTGTTTGAAGAGTCCCATCGCTTCACGAACATTCTTCGCCCCGGGAAGGGAGAAGATCGTATCGAAGTCATTGGCACCGCAGCCGGCTTTCGCAGACCATGAAAGCACAAGATAATATCCTTCTTTTGTCGGATCGCCTTCGAGGAGGCCATGCTCGTTTTCATAGACGTCAATCGTGACTGGTTTCCCCTTTTTAACATTGATGACCTCGCGCCGCACCTTGAAATCCTTCCAGCCATCGGCCCTCCGGTACTTGCCGTCGCGACAGTGTTCAATCCGGTAATCGAGCATGTCCATGAAGGCATAGGTAGCGCTCCAGGCGATAGTAGCGGTTCTCCCGAGAATGAGGCCGGGGACTCCGGGGATGGTGACGCCCGTCAGGGTATTGCCCGGCAGCCGCATCACAATTTCCTGCCAGACCGAGGGCAGTCGGTTCACTTCAAGATGGGGGTCTCCGCAGAGGATGGGTTTCCCCGATACGGTCCGTGTTCCCGATACGGCCCAGTTGTTGCTCGCCGTCATCACCGGCAGCGTACGGAGCCATTTCACGGCTTCGGGGACAAGGGGGAGATCGAGCTTCACTTTCCCGATGAGTTCGTAATCAATCTCCTCGGCGAGGTAGGGGAAGAGCTCCTTCAATTTATCCTGCGGCACGCCGTGCTGTATCATCTGGACGAGGAATTTTTCCATGGTTCCCTGGGAGTCGGCAAGGCCGATGAATCCGAAAATCTTCACGATGAGCATGCTGTCCCTTATGTGCCAGGGCTCCGGTGTATACCCGAGGAGTCTGAATTCATGGACGGGCTTGTTCTCCGAGAGATATAGGTTGCATCCCGCTGCATAGGCATCGAGCTGCCGCCGGTGATCCGGCTTGAGCTTTGAGATTTCGCTTTCAGGATCGGGAAGGAAGTTCATCCGCCGCATGTATTTGTCGATTTCAATCAGAGTGGAATCGCCCTTGAGGTGTTCGGCGGCCTTTCCCTGGAGGAGAATCCGCGAGAGAAGCATCTGGAGCTGCCGGTCGCAGGCATGCACCCAGCCGAGGCCGAAGGTGAGGTCCGCAAGGGTTTCTCCCTTTATCTCGGGAATGCCGTACCGGTTTCTCTTGATGCGGACCTTCCCGTCCCTGCCACTCAGCACCACCTCGTTGTCCTTCAGTTTCATGTGATCCCCCTTATGCGGCTGTATTTGAGTTGTGTAGACCAGTTTCTCCTTTATTATCCCTACCCTGAAGGGCACTTGCAAAGTCAAATGATGGTAATTCAGATCAGGAGGCTGTGACAAGTTTTTTTTCACATATCCTGAAAAGAGAAGCTTTTTGATTACCTGAAATATCCATGTTATACTAAGCGAATCAGTCAGATCGCAGTTCCTGCAACCTGACTGCGAAATGGATTTTGAAAAAATGCAGTTTGATGTCGCCCCCGGTATCGATTTGAAGGTTAAAGGATATTCCCCATGATTGAATCCCTTCAGGACAGGATCACAGGTCAGGTCTTTACGGATCCGGTTCGAACCGGGCTGCTGTCCACGGACGGGAGCATTTACCGGATCAAACCGGCGGCTGTGGTATATCCGGCATCGGTTGAAGACGTGGTTCAAACGGTTCGCTTTGCCGGCGGGAACGGGCTTTCGGTCCACCCCCGCGGGGCCGGCAGCGGTCTTTGCGGATCCGCCCTGGGAAGCGGCATTGTTCTGGATTTTTCAAAAAACATGAACCGCCTCCTTCATCTGGATATCGAAAACAACTGGATGGAATGCGAGCCCGGATACCGGCTGGGAGAGCTGGAAGCGGCGCTTAAGGGAAAAGGGCTTTTCTTCCCTCCTGACCCTTCCAGCGGCGAATACGCCTCGTTTGGCGGCATGTACGCAACCAACGCCAGCGGCGCGCATTCGGTTAAATATGGCAATGTCGCCGATTATATTCTGGATGCGCAGGTCGTGCTCGGCACCGGCCGGGTGGTTGTCCTTTCCGATATCCTGGACACTCCTTACCAGGAGCTTCCCGAGAATTTTAAGCGAACTTACGATCTGTATACCCGAAATCAGGCGGATATCGAGACCGCCTATCCGGACATCCGGTGCAACACCGCAGGGTATAATCTGAGGGGCCTGGTCAGAGACGGCCGATTGGACTTGACCCGGCTGTTTGCCGGCGCGGAAGGCACGCTGGGTATCGTCACACGGCTGAAGTTCCGTCTCCTGCCAAAACCCGGCCACGATGCGCTGGTGGTAGCGTTTTTCACAGATATACTCTCCTCGGCCCGCGCGGTTCAGGAAATTCTGCCCCTGGGGCCGTCCGGCATCGAGATCATGGACAAGTCCCTGCTGAAATTGGCCAGAAAACATGATCCCAGCCTCAAAACCCATATACCGGACAATATTGACAACGTCCTGCTCATCGAATTTGATTCGCAAACACCGGAGCCCTGCATGAGCCTCTGTCATCAGGCCCGGCAGATTCTGATGTCCCGCGGATACACGGAAAATTCTCATATCGCCGTCACCGCCCGGGAAAAGGAAAATTTCTGGGCCGTACGAAAGGCTGCGGTCCCGATTCTCTATAAACTGAACGGGGAGAAAAAAATCCTGGCGCTGATTGAAGATGCCGCCGTCCCAACCGACAGGCTGGTGGACTATTTCAGGGGAATCTATGCGATACTGAACCGTTGCCGGGTCTCTTTTGTGGTTTACGGGCACATTGCCAAGGGGCTTTTGCATACCCGGCCTCTGTTGAACCTGAAAGACCCGGATGATGTCAAAAAACTGAAACCCATTGCTGATGCGGTGTTTGATCTGGTCAATTCCCTTGGCGGCGCTGTTTCCGGAGAGCATGGGGATGGCAGGCTTCGCAGCGCATACATTCGGCGCCAGTATCCGAAGATCTTTCCGCTGTTTCTGGAAATAATGACCTTGTTGGACCCCGAAAACCGCTTGAATCCGGATATCATCACCTCCGATGATCCGGACCAACTGACGCGGGATCTTCGCTATGGGCCGGACTATCATGCTGCGGACCTGTCGGAAAAGCACCTTCTGTGGCCGGAAGGGTTTGTCAGTGAGATCGAAAAATGCCACGGCTGTGCCAAATGCACCACAGTCACCTCCGCCACGCGCATGTGTCCGGTGTATAAAGTCACCCGGGATGAATCCGCAACGCCCAGGGCAAAGGCCAACCTCCTGAGAATGCTTATCAGCGGCGCCATTGACGGCAGCCGGCTATATCATGAGGCCTTTCAAGAGGTCATTTCCCAGTGCATCTTTTGCGGAAGCTGTTTTCACGAATGTCCATCCGGCGTCAACATTCCCAAAATGGCCATGGAGGCCTGCGCAGCAGCCATGTCTCGCTTTGGGCCCTCTTTTCATGAAACGCTGATTGTGAGCACCGAGCGCGCCGGAAAGGCCGCGGGGAATTTCACCCGCCTGCTGACGCCGTTTCTGGATATGCCGGCGGTTAAAACCCTGGGAGAAAAGCTCACCGGTATCTCTTCGCGTCGCAGCCTGCCGCCCTTTGCCAAAAAAAAACTTTTTGAGCAGATTCCATTCAGCTCCGGCCAAGGATCACCGAAGGTTCTCTATTTTGCGGGATGTTACGCCGGGTACCTGCGGCCGTCGATCGGAGAGGCGGCCATTTCGGTAATGACCGCGATGGATATGACCGTGCTGACCCCAAAACAGCTCTGCTGCGGGCTTCCCATGCTGGCAAAAGGCATGATCCGGCAGGCCAGGGAAAGAATCGAGGGGAATTTTTCAAGCTGGGGCCGGCTGATCGCATCCGCGGATTATCTGGCGGTCTCCTGCTCCTCCTGCGGTCTGGCGCTGATGCAGGAATGGAGTTTTCTGGAGGATTCCGTCTTTGTGCGAAGCGTCCGGGAGAAACTGATTCACATCAGCCGGCTGATCAACTGCTATTCCGGCCGGCTCCAGACAGAGCCGTCCCGGATGCGCCTGTTTTATCACGCTCCCTGTCATTTGAAGGCTCAGCCGGAGTCCGACAGTTCGATTCAACTGCTCCGGAGCCTCAAGGGCGCCGTCATCGAGGGTCCCGCCACCCCTTGCTGCGGCATGGCCGGTGCATGGGGCCTGTCTGCGGATCATTTCGATTTAAGCCTTGCCATCGGATCGGACATGCTTGAACAGCTTAATGTCTCCCGCGCGGATGCCGGTGTAACCGACTGCCCGACATGCGCCCTGCAGATGTCCCAGTTCGGCCACAAACCAATTCTTCACCCCGTGGAAATCATCGCCCGGCATCTACGCAGCCCTGCTTTTTTATCACGGCAAGTCGTGGAATCAGATTCAGCCACGGTTTAAACAAAAGCGTTTTATAAGGATATCACCGAGAAAAAATCTCCGCGTGAACATCGATCCCGTATTTTCTGATACGTTTCCATATCGTCACCCGGCTGACTTCCAGAATCCGCGCGGCTTCGGACTGATTGCCGCTGACCTGGCGAAGGATTCGAATCAACTGTTCGCGCTCCCGCGTATTTTCCGGATGTCCCACGGAGATTCTGGCTGCCCTGGTTTCCGGATGGCCGATTTTAACGGGCAGATGCCCGGCCTCGATCCACCCGCCGGCACACAGCACAAAGGCGTATTCAATGGCATTGCGAAGTTCCCGGACATTTCCCGGCCAGGAATGGGCCATCAGTTTTTCCATGGCTTCGGAGGTAAGCCCCAGAATTTTTTTCCCGCTTTTTTTCTTGTTCTGTTCAATAAAATTCTGAACAATCATGGGAATATCCTCTTTTCGTTCGCAAAGCGCGGGGCAGCGCAGCGGAAACACGTTGATCCGGAAAAAGAGATCTTCCCGGAAAACGCCCTGAGCGATCAATGCATCCAGGTCCCGGTTGGTGGCGGAAATGATTCGAACATCGACCGGTATGCTCTTGTGGTCTCCCACCCGCTCGATTTCCTTTTCCTCCAGAACCCGCAGCAGTTTGACCTGAGTCTTCAAGGGGATGTCGCCGATTTCATCCAGAAAAATAGTTCCCTCGTGAGCTGCTTCAAACCGGCCGGCCCGCGACCGGTCCGCGCCGGTATAGGCACCCTTCACATGCCCAAACAACTCACTTTCCAGAAGATTTTCATTCAGGGCCGCGCAGTTTACCTTGACAAACGGATTGCTGCGCCGCAAGCTGACATCATGAATGGCTCTTGCCACCAGTTCCTTTCCCGTGCCGCTCTGGCCCTGTATCATCACCGGCGCATCCGAAAGTGCGACATTTTCGATGAGCTCAAACAGTCGCTGCATGGCTGGTGACTGTCCTAAAATTCCCTGATATCCATCCTCCACATGAAAGGTTTTGCGAAGGGAGAGTATTTCCTGCTGCTGACGAACAATCTCGGATAGATCCGTAAACGTTTCCACAGCCCCAATCGCACGTCCGTCCGAATCTTTCAGCACGGAGGCGTTCTTGATGATTTGAACCTCCCGCCCGTCCTTTCGGACAATCACACATTTTTTTGCCCTGGCATCCCCCTTTAGAAAAAGCTTGCACCATTTTTCGCCAAGGCCCCGGTTAAAAACTTCACAACCCGTACAGTTCAACTCCCGACAATTGCTTCCGATCAGTTCTGCCGCCGAATACCCGGTAAGTTTTTCGGCCGCCGGGTTCACTGCCACGATATTTCCACCGGAATCGACAACCATAAGCCCGTCCTGAAGGGTATCCACAATGGTTTTCCAGTATTTGGCGATATCCTCCATAAGTTCAAAGTCCTTTGATGAAATTCGTGTGAGCAATCCTGCTTGCAGCGGTTATTGTTCCGCCGCTCATTTGTAACCCTGTTAAGTTAACGCTTGTTAACATATCAATTAATGCGTGTTTGATCAAGCAGCGATTATTCTTACAGTCGCGGGATATAAAACGTAATTTTTCAGAGTGTTACATTCATCTGTTCTTCGATTTTTGTACTCTGGCATATTTGTTGCTCTATCCAGAGTAACAACTCAACCCGAATAACAGGAGGTGGGCATGAAGAAAAATCCGGCAGGAACAGGGACACGCAATATTTTTACGGCTGTCCTGATTTCATTTTTTCTAATGATGGGGTTTGCGCCTGCAAGTCCGGCGGCTGACGAAGTGGATGAGATGAAAAAACAGCTCCAATCGCTCAGCGAGATGATGAAATCCTTACAGGAAAAACTGGACAAGGTGGAAAAACAAAGTGCCAGCAAGGAAACAGAAATTACGGAAATAGACAAGCGTCTGAACAAGGCAGAACTTCACACGGCATCCGATAAAATTTCCTTTGGCGTGGATCTGAGATCCGAAGCCCAATCCATTCATTACCAGGATGTTCTCATGGCTCCGCCTTCGCTGCTCAATGCGTTTTTCACTCCCGCTTCACAAGGCGGATTTAACGGCGCGACCCAGCAGCAGATTCAGCAGGCCATGGCCGGCATGAAGGCTGCCGGCATGGTACCGGCACCCAACAGCTACAACGCGGATAATGACATCATCTACACCAGTCGGTTACGCATGAACATGAAAGGCACGGTCAATCCGCATCTGGATTTTACCGGCAGACTGGCCGCTTATAAAGTATGGGGAGACAGCACCGGCGTTCAGGTCTATCAGGGAAACATGGGGGATGTTACCTTTGACGGCAACACCTCCAACCTTCCCCATGGGGATGTGGTCCACGTGGAGCGGGCCTACTTCAATTACAAGCAGGATCTCGGCAATGTCCCCATCAACTTTTCTCTTGGCAGACGGCCTTCAACCGAAGGCGCGCCCCTGGAATACGGCAACTACAGCCTGGTAGGCGGCTCTCCCCTGGCTTCCATTATCAACTGGCAGTTTGACGGCGCGTCCCTGACCTTTGGACTGGAAGATGTCACCGGCATTCCGGGACAGGCATTCAAACTCTGCTACGGGGTCGGTTTTGAAGGTGACTGGGGCAACAGCTATTCCATGACCAGCTCCTCAGACGTGAATGATGTTCATATGTTCGGCTTTATTGCCGACCTTTTTGACAATGAAAAAACCAGCGCCGTTCTGAATTACGCGCATGCCTGGGACGTTACCGACGGATTTACGGGGCTTACGGTCATGCCGTTTACTGTTTCCGTGGATGGCAATAATCAGTACTATTTTATACCCAACAGCGGCGGTTTTATCAGCCGCGTGCAGCCATCCACAAATATCGGCGGATGGGATGCCGCATCACTGCTGCTTAAGACCAATCTGTCTGAAAAACTGGCCAATATTGATTTGTTTTTTGCACCCTCCTGGAGCCATACCTCACCGTCCCAGATATCCAAAAATCCTTATTACGCATTGATGGGGCAGGGTCTTTTGAGTTCAAACGGCGATCTTCAGTCCCGAAACGGTTACAGTATCTATACCGGCGCAATCTTTCCCATGCCGCTGCAAGCCAGGCTAGGTCTGGAATATAACTGGGGATCCCAATACTGGTTCAATTTTACCGGCGCCGAAGACTCCCTGGTCGGCAGCAAGCTGGCAGCCAGAGGACAGGTTTTTGAAGCTTACTATATTCAGCCCATTTACAAAGATAATTTTTTTCTCAAACTCGGCGGCCGGTATTACGATTATGAATATACCGGCAGCGGCAATCCGCTGGGCCAACCCGTCAATATCTCAGACGCCACGGCCTTTGATTCGATTAATTCCATCATCGACAAAGCGTGGGTCGGATACCTGTCAGCAACCGTTCGCTTTTAGCCATAACCCCTCAAACAATACTTTCAAGGAGAAGAAAAAATGAAACGCACGATGGTAACGCTTGTTTCACTGGCGCTGGTTTTCGTATTTGCAGGCAGCCTTCTGGCAACAGACAAAGGCAACAGCCGGAAAGGGAAATATACTTTTCGAAAAAGCTGTCGCGATTGCCACGTGGAAGGCGGCAAAGCCCAGGAGATGAGTCCTTCCAACAAAACCCAGGCTCAGTGGGATGCTGTTTTTGCCAAGGACAAATACAAAAGTTTTCCCTGCAAGGCCGAATGGGACAAGCTGACCCCGGAAGATCTCGGCGATATCTACGCCTACATGTATGAGCATGCATTTGACTCGCCGTCACCGGCAAAATGCAAATAGAAAAACAGACCGAAGGCTGAAGGCTTTTATTGTTGAAATATCCTTTCACCTTCAGCCTATCAGCCCGCTTATCAAGGAGACGTTTAATGACATCCCCCATCGAAACCCCGCTTTCGCGCCGCAGCTTTCTCAAATGGTCGGGAGCAGCTACTGCCGCTGCTGCCGTGGGAGGCAAGGCGCCGGTGCTGTATGCACTGACGCCCGATGCACCCAAGAAATCATCCGCAAAGCCCGACTCCCGGTATTCGGTGTGCGGGATGTGTCTGAATGCCTGCGGACTCGTGGCAAGAGTTGAAAACGGCGTGATCACCAAGCTGGATCCCAATCAGAAATTCCTGAAGTCCCGGGGAATGCTCTGCGCCCGCGGCAACGCCGGCATTCAGCAGCTCTATGATCCCGATCGCCTCAAATATCCGCTGCTTCGAAAAGGCGAGCGGGGAGAAGGAAAATGGGAACGGATTTCCTGGGACCAGGCTCTGGACCTTGCCGCCGCCAAACTGACGGAGATTGCCGAAAAATATACCCGCTGCGGGGTCATGTTTACGCCGGGCTCGGATTCTCAGTCCCTCTTTGTTCACTGGTTTGCCGAGGTCTTTGGCTCATATAACGTCACCACCCACGAATCCTCGTGTCTCTTGAGCCGGAACCGGGCCTATCTGGACACATTCGGCGAAGTGCCTTTTGCAGACGTTCTTCACACCAAATATATCATCGTTGTCGGGGCCAATCCTTTTGAAGCCCTGATCACACCTGACAGTATCGATTTGATGACCGCAAAGAAAAACGGCTGTAAAATCGTGGTTCTGGATCCCCGGTTTACCAAGACCGCGGGCCTTGCCCATGAATGGCACCCCATCCGACCCGGAACGGATATGGCGTTTTTTCTGGCCCTCAGCCATGTCATCACCTCGGAAAAACTCTACAGCGAATCCTATGCTCAGGAAAAACTCTTTGGCATCGAACAACTGACCGAACATGTCCGCCAGTATTCTCCGGAATGGGCTGAAAAAGAATGCGAGATTCCGGCTGCCGATATCCGCCGGATCGCCAGAGAACTGGCTGCCGCCGCGCCGACGGCCATCGTCTACCCCGGACGGAGAACCTCGGATTATGTCAATTCCACCCAGATCCGGCGCTCCATGGCCATTGTCAACGCGCTTCTAGGCAACTGGGACACCCCCGGCGGCCTGCTGGCAGCCAGACAGGTCGGCCTTTCCGGTCCGGAGCTTCCCGAAGCTCCTTTTTATGACGACAATCCGGAACACCGACTGGACAAAGGCATGGCTCACATGATGTTTGAGGAGGAAGGCGCTTTCAAACACATGCGGGATGCCATCATCAGCCAGAAACCCTATCCGGTAAAAGGCTGGTTCATCTACCGGTATAATCCCCTTCAGTCCGCGGCCAACCGTCAGAAAACCATCGAAATGATGAAACAGCTCGATTTCGTTGTGACCGTGGATATTGCCATGAGCGACACGGCCTGGATGTCGGATCTGGTGCTTCCCGCGCCCAGCGTGCTGGAACGCCGGGATCCGGCCAGCGGCCTACAGGGATCGGCGGCATGCGCCTGTGTGGTGGCCCG
>Ga0315270_10000274_pt1 | contig 29423 bp, 27 predicted proteins | sample C1_bottom_MG_FD_204932 | JGI IMG/M metagenome (GOLD analysis project Ga0315270, IMG submission 204932) | Sediment microbial communities from Yellowstone Lake, YNP, Wyoming, USA - C1_bottom | ecosystem: Environmental > Aquatic > Freshwater > Lake > Sediment | place: USA: Wyoming | collected...
TGCAGCTTCGGCAAGTAACTTGTCATCGTTCTTGCAGCGCTCACGGGTGCCTCTGAGTATCATTTCCAGACCTGTAGCTTCTGCAACAGGAATGCCCCCCACATCGAGAAAATGTACTACGGCAGCTATTCGAGCAAGTGCGGAATCGGCTGCGAAATCGAAAGTGGCGAGCAGTACTTCAAACGTCACGAATGAGCCGATATGGGTAAAGGTTGCGCCGTCGAAGTCGAAACCCAGCGCATTTTTAGGGCAATCTTGCGGCTTGCCCAGCCACTTGAATTTTGCTTTTGGATCAATAAAACGCTGTATCAACCATGCGCTTGCCATACGATCTATCCATAATTTTCTGCGGGTTGCCCAGGTGCGGCTTTGAAATTCAGCCCGGTTCAGTTTTTTTATTTTCCCCTTTAGGGCGCGTGGTTCGCCCGGGTTAATAAAAGCTTCAAACTCGGCTGAGGCGAGTGCAAGTGAAGTGGCAATTTGTTCTCTTGCCTCACCGGGGAAAAAATCGACACCTGAAATGGCAGAGAAATCCCGGTTAAGACGCAGCAATGTGCGCCTAATTTTCGGAATGGATTGTGATGCCATCGTATTGAGTAACGAGTCAACTTCGTTTTTGAGAATGGTGTAATCATCCGTGCGGTTGAATAGAGAATAAAAAAAATCATTCTGGGTTTTGTCGGTTACGCTGATTTTTAAAACGTAGGCAACGCCGCCGGCCCGAATGACTTCGTTAGCTTGTAGCTGTAAATTATTATCGGAGGTGATGTTGTCTGGCAATATATAAACGCCATCACGTAATACGCCACAACCCGAGTTTTTTAAGGCTCGCCAAACACGCATACGCGCCGTTGCATTGGAAGTGGGAAGGCTAATTATTAACGTTAACCAGGATGTCGTTTTTATCATGTAGCGTATACTACAGTGCCGTAGTAATATAGACAAGATAAAGTGTGGATGCAACAAAACAAGCCAAATGCTATGAAAATTCTCACTGTCTGCCGCTTAGGGGCAGATGCTTGATTCGCATTGCCACATCATTGCTTCATCATCCGAGGTGGTTGGTGCGCATGCTGTTTCGGCTCACCGTCATCCGCGCGGGCAACTACTGGGGCTTAAAGGTGACGCTTCCCTTTAATACGGAGATAAGTGGTGATTCTTTTTTTGAATGAACATAAGGGTAGCGCCCCCTTTACCTGATAATTCATTGGTTCAAGCCGTGATATTGCTAGCGCCTGATACCCGTGAAACAATCGACGCCACAGCATACCAGGAGCGTTATAAGAAGCCGCTGACTCCAATACTGGAGAAAGCTCAGAAACTCGTCAAGGAAGGCAAGGGCAGCACGGTGCTGGAACACACTGATTTTCTGTATTGTCCCGACACCTCAATAATAGTCGACACTTTTGTCTCCTACTACGGGTCAGACTTGCGCCTCGATACCGCGTACCTGATTCCGAAAATAAAAAATCCAACATTGGTGGTGATCGCGAGCTACGACGAAGCCATCGTCAACAACAAAAAATTTGCACTGCTCGCCGATGGAAAAGATATACAGATAAATGTGACTGATGGCGCCGGTACTGCTTCCGCGACCTCGACGATGCAGTCAATGCGGTTGATGAATTCCTGAGGAGGGTGGGTTACTGAGATTGGGAGGCCAATATTACTTGTGGGTAAAATATTTTTAAAAGGAAATACCCACGCTCATTTCAATTGACCATCAGTATCTGCGTCTACCGCCCCCTTAGCGTCAGATTTGGCCAATAGCTCAGCGGTGAAAGTGACAATGCTCCTGTTCCGGCTGCATTTTTAACTTTAATGGGCACATACGTTAGCGCGTCGCTAGTACCGCCCTGGCCAAGATTGCCACGGAAGCCATCACCCCAAATTGTCAGGCTGCCATCACCAGCAAGTGCCAATGAGTGGGAGTAGCCAGCCGCAATTGTAACCATGCCTGTCAGTTGCCCAACACCGGATTCGGCTACGACTGGGCCTGGCAATAGTGATTGGTTGACAAGAGGATGGTTTGCGCCGTCACCAAGTTGTCCATTTTGTGAGTAACCCCAACTAAACACCTTGTTGTCGTTATCGAGCGCCAACCCATGATTGCCGCCTGCCGCTACCATCTTGATATTGCCTAGCAGCCCGGTTCCCCCTACACCCTTGACGAGCAGAGCGCGCTTACTAATGATGTTTTGAGTATTTTGCCCTGACTGTCCATAGTTGTTTTCGCCCCACGCATAGACTTGACCCGTGCTCGTGAGAGACAGGCCAAAGTTGTAGCCAGCAGAAATGGAAACAATGCCGGTGATTGGGCTGCCATCTGCTCCAACAACATATCCGGGGGTGACGACTGTCGCTGTCAAATCTTGCCCTGTACGACCAGAGCTGTTGAATCCCCAACTCACCACTTTGCCCTCGCTAGTCAGTGCTGCCGACCAATTCCAACCAGCAGAGATGGCGACAACATTGGCTAATTCCGCTGTGCCAGCTACTCCGACGAGCAAAATGGGATATTTATTTAAACCGGGAGTATTTTGACCGGTGTATTTACCCCAAGCGTATACTCTGCCGTCATCAGCCAATGCCATTGCGTTGCTGTCCCCCATCGAAATTGCGACAATGTGTGATAAGTTGCCAGTGTTGGCAGGGTTCCGAACCTTTCCTGGCAGGCTGTCCCCATTGGCAATGACACGCCCCAGTTCTGCTTCTCCATTATTACCCCATGACCATACTTCGCCATCTTCAGTCAGCGCAAGTGCTGAACCTACACCAGCGGATACGGCAACGATTCCCATCAACTCTGCCTGACCGGCTTGATCCTTCACAACCGTTGGCAGCGCCAAAGACACCAAGTCGTTTGCTGATTTACCTTGTCCGAGAACGCCACCAGGGTTGGCACCCCAGGCAAGCACTGTACCCTCAGGTGTTACCACCCCAGGCAAGCACTGTACCCTCAGGTGTTACCACCAAGTTGTATTGGCCACTACCTCCACTGGATGCCGGGCCATGCGTCCCAAGCGGCTGCGTCTGTGGAATTACTTTGATTGTGGTATTGGCCGTGATGTTGCCTGAAGAAACTTTAATGGTCTGGCTACCAAGGCGTAAACCTGTCACTGCGCTACAGTCTGAAATAACCTTGAGTGTGGATTCGTCAGCGCTTGAACAAGTGAGCGCTCCCGTTACAGCGGCGCCAGATGAATCGGTTAATGTCACTGCAATTGGGGCGGATAAATTCCAGGGCGTCTTTGCACTGGATGGAGCGATAAGCTTGGCGCTCGGACTGTTCGCACCCCCTCCATTGCCACCGCCGCCACCACCGCATGCGGCAAGACCAAGCGAGAAACCTGCAGACATCAAGAGTGTACGCACCAAGAAATTGAGGGGCACGTTGTAGATTTTTGCGCTAGTCATGAAATCATTCCAATATTTAATCGTTTTAGTGTTGATTGAAAGCCTGTCCAATCTTTGGTCGGCAGTTATCCAAAATACTTACAATTAAATTATTAACGTAATATCAATATGTTGGTTGAAAAGGAATTGTAGCTGGCACATTAGATAATTTTTTTGATGTCGAACCATCGAGAACTATCAAGATTGAGTTGAGCTAAAAGTGATGGGTAACATGATGCGAAATAAACATCCCTGTCCTGCCTTGCTTTCCAATTCAATTTTCCCATTGTTGGCTTCGACCGCCGAGCGTGCGATAGCGAGGCCCAGGCCAGTGCCGCCTGTATCGTGCGAACGTGAAGCATCAACGCGGTAAAAGCGCTCGAAAATATGCGGGAGGTGCGCTGGGGCGATACCGGGGCCGTTGTCTTGTATGTCTATTGCGGCTGATGTGCCAATGTCACGCAAGCTCACTTTAATTGTGCCTCCCTCAGGTGTGAAACGAATAGCATTGGCAAGCAAATTCATCAGGGCAAGGCGTACTGTGTCGTAGTCTATGTTTGAGCTTAGCGGCTTGGTGGCATCGAAGGTTAAAATTTGATTTTTCTCTTCTGCCAACACTTGCAAGCACTCGACCACTTCTTTTACCAGCGTTTGCAAATTTTCCGCTTTTTTGGGTGACAAATACTGGTCTGATTCAGCGCGTGCAAGGCTCAGTAGGCCGTCCACAAGGCGCCCCAGGCGATCGACTTCTTCCAGCATGCTACCGATTACCTCGCGATAGGCTCCAGCCTCGCGTGGTTTATGCAAGCTCACTTCGCCTACGCTGCGCAGCACGGCAAGCGGTGTGCGCAGCTCATGGGCGGCATCCTCGGTAAAACGATTCAAACGTTTGAAGGTGTAGTCCAGGCGCTTAAAGGCGTCATTCAGTATTGTGCTTAACTGCCCGAGTTCGTCATGCGGGTTGCTGATGTCCAGGCGTTCACTCAGGTTTTCTGCGCTGATGCTGCGCGCCCGTTGTGTGATGTGTTGCAAGGGCTTCAGTATACGTCCGGCGAGGATGTAGCCGCCAAACAAACTGAGCAACAACGTAACCGGAAAGCCAACTAAAAGGGTCAGGCCTAGACGATCCAGCCCGTTGTGTATTTGCTCGCTCTGCTCCGCTGTGGTAATGAGCAGGTTTTTACCGTCGATGAGCAGGGTGGATTCTTTCATGTGATAAATATTTCCCTGTGGCGAGGTGTATATCCAGCGTCCAATAGCGGGTGGCGAACCCGCTGTATCTAGTTTGGCCGTACTCCAACCATCACTCATATAATAGGGAGAGCCGTCCTCCAGCACGCTAAAAGCGATCACAGGCGAGTGGCGTTCAATTTCGTCAAGATCAGTTACCTCTATGTGTTTTGCTTTGGCGAACAATTTCAGGTTTGACTCCATCCTTGCATCAATCTGCGCAAATAAACTTTCGCGCACATATGCATAAGTGCACATTGCGAAAACAGTCAATATTAGTGCCATCATCAACGTCTGCCACACTGTTAGACGAATCCGTATGCTTGCCGATTTTTTGATTATCATTCTTGTTCCTGCAAGGTAAAGCCGACGCCGCGCACGGTGCGAATAAATGATTTGTCAGGCGCGGTATCAATCTTGGCGCGCAGGCGTGTGATATGCACATCAATCACATTGTCGAGAGGTACGACCCGTGAGCGAGTGTTCCAAAGCGCTTTAGCCAATATTTCACGGGACACAATTTGTCCTTTGTGACTGAGTAAAAATTCCAGGAGTTCGTACTCCTTGGAAGTTAGCTCGATCGTTTGTTTGCCACGGGTGACAATACGGCTTACCCGATCTATTTCAATATCTGCATATTTTAGTTTATTCGTGTCTTCAACGCGACCTCTTCGAATGAGCGCGCGTAATCTGGCATGTAATTCTGGAAAGGCAAATGGTTTTACCAGGTAATCATCTGCACCACTGTCCAATCCTTCCACGCGATTGTCCAAGCTGTCACGTGCGGTAAGAATCAGCACGGGTGCTCGCCACCCTCGCCCCCGTAACGTGCGGAGTATTTCCAGGCCATCACGACCGGGGAGGTTGAGATCAAGTATGACGACACTAAATATTTCATTGGTTGCCAGAAAAAATCCTTCCTCGCCATTTGCTGCAATGGTGACGTGCCAGTCCAATTCCAGTAGACTTTCTGCAATCGCATTTGCAAGTTTGGATTCATCTTCGATGATGAGGGCACGCAGCTTGCTTTCATCCTGATTGTTGGACATGTGGACTCCATTACTCTTAAGTTATGCAATCAATCAAACAACTCTGTTTTCTTAAGTCTATTCCATAAATTGCATGTTATTTCTATGCTGTATCTTATCAATAAATATAAGAATTTATTGGATAAATTTCTTAATTTTTAGAAAGAATTCTTAAGTTGATGGGGTGAGAGGTGTTGGTTACGCTGTGCAAAATATTGTTTTATTTTTGGTCTTTTCAATAATATTTATAACTTCATAAAAAGGAAAAAACATGTTAAGTATCAAAATTTGCAACAGTAAATTTACATCAATTGTTATGGTGATGGCGCTTATATGGTCTACAACTACCCTTGCTGCTTCGCCCGAAGAAGCTATTAAATTTCGCCAAAGTATTTTTACTGCGCAACAATGGAATATGCAAATAATGAGTCGGATGGTGAAGGGAGATGTAGCCTACGACAAGGCTGAATTTTCCAAGCGAGCGCAAAATCTCGCAGAATTGAGCAGTATGTTTTACGAGGGTTTTTTAATCAAAGACTCTGATATTGGAGATACCAAGGCCAAACCTGAAATCTGGACTTCGATGGATAAATTCAAGGCTGGATCAGATAAGTTGGCAAGTGAAGCTGCCAAGTTGGTATCAGTGTCACAAGGTAGCGATTTTAAAGCAATCAAGGCGCAATTCGGTGATACGCAAAAAAGCTGCGGAGCGTGCCACGATAATTACCGTAGCAAGTAAGTTTGTTATATTAAAAACTTGCAGCCTAGGTTGCGGGTTTTTTCGACTTTTAAGGATGCTCTGCATCTATAATTTATTCACTATCCAATAAACGGTTCCTGCTGTGATTAAGGCGAGTACGATTGCAAAAAATACATTGTATTGTTTGGGCTCAATAGAACTTGCATCTGCCACTTTGTAACCCGTGATCATCGGCTTAAGCAGGTTGTCGTGATGGATCATTCTGTAAAAAATAATCGCAACGAGATGCAATGCCACCAGCCCCAACAAAACTTTGGAAGTATATTGATGTACCACGCTGAGAAAATTGCTGGTAGCTTTGCGCACGAGATGATAAAGAGGTCCCTCATTGGCAATATCGTCATTGGCAAATAATCCGCTTATCGCCTGGGTTGCCAAAACAAGCAAAAGGACGATGACGCTCCAGCCGCCCAGCGGAGTGTGTCCGATTTCGGTTTTGTATTCTGTTTTGAATAAGCCGAGCGTATATTTCAGCACTGAAATAGGGCCATGAGTGAATTGTGAAAATTGGGCAGTTTCGCTCCCCAATACACCCCATAAGATTCGAAACAACACTAAGCCTAGTATTACGTACCCTGACAACATATGGTATTCCATTGCATTGCCACCCATTTCGGCAGTGATCCAACTGATACAAAACATCAACACCAGTGACCAGTGAAATAATCGGACGGGCAAATCCCAAACAAGGACTTTTTTGGTATTGGATTTAATTTTTGTTTTTAGCATGAACTCTTCCCCATTTTGTCCTGAATTTTATTCCAATATTTAGAAAATCACACTGCACTACAACTTAAGTTATAGACAGGATTCTTAAGTTGATCTTGAGTTGATAGCTCGTTACGCTGTGTCGTGGTTTTTTAATCAAGGAGACTTTGTGGTGAGCAACAATATTAGGCAGGCAGTTTATATTGAAACAAATAAAAGAATACTGGCTGGTTTTGCTTTTGTAGTTTTAATGGTAGGTGCTGGATCCGTCTCAGCGAAAGAAGAGACGGATAGGTATCGGTTGATGCTGGACGATGTAAAGACCGGTCAGTTGCCAGTTGGATGGAAAACATCTGCAACTAATCCCGGTGGTCCATTTGCGCAATGGGTAGTGGAAACGGATGCCACGAATCCTCAGCATGAAAAAATACTGTCGATCGTGCGTATACAAGATACGTCTTCATCTGTTTTTAATATAAATTGGGCAAAACAAGTTGTATTCCAGAGCGGCGAGTTATCCGTGCGGATGCGCGCCAATAGTGGAAAAGAAGATCAGGGTGGTGGAATGATCTGGCGTGTTCTGGACGAAAATAATTATTACGTCGCTCGCTATAATCCATTAGAGAATAATTTTCGCTTGTATTACGTTGAGGATGGATTACGTAACCAACTCGCCAGTGCCGAACATTTGATCTCTCAATCCAAAGCGTGGGCACAATTGAAAATCAGGCATCAAGGTCAGCACATTCAGGGGTGGTTCAACAATACCCTTGCTTGGGAAGTCACCGATGCGCACTTACCCAGGGCGGGCGGCATTGGTCTTTGGAGCAAGGCAGACGCGGCATCATCCTTTGCTGATTTAGAAATGCATACCTTTCCGTTAAATACGTCGGGAAAGCATCTCAAATGAGTGGGTCTCGATTTAACCCTGTCAGCACGCATGCCACGAGACAAGAAAAAAAAGTGTTGGTATCGCCAGTTCATTTTTTCTTTACATTCACACTGATGTTCTTTGTAACATCTGTTGTATTTGGTTTTCCTCTGACAACTGAAGACACCGGCACAATTCCACAAGGTCGATCTAAAATAGAACTGAATATTGAACGGGGTGAAGTTCAGAAGGATGATGCAAAAGAGGTGTCGGTCAACAATGAAGTTGCACTTGTTTATGGCTTGGCGGATCACCTGAATGGTTTTATTAATTTGCCATACCGTGATATCACCACGCAAAAAACAGGGGGTACTGGTAATACTAGCAGCGGTTTGGGTGATGCCAGATTTGGTTTGAAATGGCGCTATATCGAGCAGGGTGGTTTCAGTATGTGTCTCAAAGGTGGCGTCATCTTGCCAACAGGTGATAAGGCGAAGAATCTGGGTAATGGTCAAGCTGGCTACGATATCAACGTTATAGCAAGCTACGAAGTTGCATCATTAGACTTTCACTTTAATCTTGGATATGCGTTGTTCCCCGGTTTGCTCGAGCAGAGGGAGGGGATAGTGAATATATCCACATCGGTTGCTATGCAAATAATGGCGAGCTGGAAGGCGTTGGCTGATATTGGCATTTCAGAAAATAAAAATATAAACTCACTCGGGGCGCCTGCCTATGTTGGTGTAGGTTTGTCACATGAATTAAAGCAAAAAATGTTTTTGGAACTGGGCATTAAACACGTTTTCACAGCTGTTGATATGGATAACACTGGATTGATCGGATTCGGCTGGATTTTGTAGTTGCGTAACCGATATTGAGTCTGGGTTAAATGACTGGCAAATATCTACACCGTTCGTCTTTAGCCTGTCGAAGGTCAAATGGCAGACGCAGATCCAGCTCTTATGGTTCAACAGGCTCACCATGAACGGTAATGTGGATGTCAGACACTTTTACGATCCTAATAATTGAGTAATTTAGATTGTTTCAACCAATGATGGTATACATCTGGCATGATTGTTGGTGGCTTAGGCGTGCCAGGTGCTCTTCCCGTAAATTAGAAGTTGACAGCATTGATGGTGCCTGCGTGCAGGCAGTATTGATGAGATTAGTGAATTACTAGATTTGGGTAAATAACTGGAAGCTCAAACACGATTTTGGGGTCGTAGTGTATGAGCAATGCAAATATTGTTTGTGGCTTGTATTCGCTCATACTAAACCAAGGAAACAAGATAAAATCTAATCCCCATATCACGGAGCCATTGCAGCGCCGATCAAATATTATGACTAATCAGCCCAACATTATCGTCCTGCGTAAATACCTTGAAAACACCATTGTCGGCCAGGCAGACCTGCTCGACAAGCTCGTGGTGAGTCTGTTAACCGGTGGACATATCCTGGTAGAAGGTTTACCGGGTTTGGCCAAGACTACGGCGGTGAAGGCGCTGGCATCAGCGGTGCATAGCAGTTTCCGCCGCATACAATTTACCCCTGATTTGTTGCCGGGCGATTTGACCGGCACCGAAATCTACAACCCGCAAGCGGCGAGTTTTAGTTTTTCTGAGGGGCCATTGTTCCATGAAATTATTCTGGCGGACGAAATAAATCGTGCACCGGCCAAGGTTCAAGCAGCGCTGCTGGAGGCGATGCAGGAAAAGCAAATTACGGTAGGAGGGGTGACCCGACCTTTGCCTGAATTATTCATGGTGATGGCGACACAAAATCCGCTCGAACAGGCGGGAACCTATCCGCTGCCGGAAGCTCAGATGGACCGTTTTCTGCTGCATGTGATGCTGGATTACCCTAGCCAGGAAGACGAGCTTTTAATTTTGCAGCGAGATCGCGAACGTTTAACCGGCACAATACCGGTGCCCCAAGGTGCGGTGATCGATGTTGCTACTGTGTTGGCAGCGCGTGAAGAAGTGAAACGAATTCATCTTGCTCCGGCCCTGGAGCAATACGTTGTCGCCCTGGTGGGCGCAACACGACGAATCGACAAATGGTTGCCACAGTTTTCCGGGTTTATCGAGGTGGGTGCAAGCCCGCGCGGTTCTTTGGCGATTGTCCACGCTGCGGCTGCCACAGCCTATATGCTGGGTCGGGAACATGTCATTCCAGACGATATTATTGCAGTTGCACCTGATTGTTTGCGTCACCGAATTATTCCCAGTTTTGCGGCGCGCATGGAGAAAGTCTCGCGTGATGACATGTTGAGAACGCTGCTGGAAGTTGTCCCGATTCCTTGATGGCATCATGTTAAGCCATACACTACAAGCCTTGCTCCCTCGCGTTTTTCCGGCGCACATCGCTGCATTTGATGCGCAATTGCACGCTCCTTTGCTATCAGATGCCGATCTGGCTGACATCATCCGGCACGTGGAAGCGATGGACCTTGCCCACCGTCAACCGCGCGATGTGCATTACCGGCAGACTGGAGATTTTCGATCGATCTACCTTGGGCGAGGATTGGATTTTGAAGAGGTACGGCCTTACCAGCGTGGTGATGAAATGCGCGATATGGACTGGCGTACCACGGCCCGTACCGGAAAACCCTACCTCAAGGTGTATCGCGAAGAGCATCAACCCGCCTTGCATATTGTCGTTGATCGCGGGGCCAGCATGCGTTTTGGTACTCGTACACAACTAAAGGTTACCCTTGCCGCGCGCATTGCTGCAGTGCTTGCCTTTGCTGCGATGCCAGCCAATACTTGCATTGGTGGCACCATGTGGCAACCCGGAGGCATAACACTGCCGTGTCTCAACGGAGAAGAAGGTGCTACACGGCTGGTGCGAGCAGCCATTGCACCCTGTCCACCATTGCAACAGGATACGCACGCGGAAGCGCGCACTTTTTCCAATATGCTGCGTGAGTTGGATGCTCTGTTGCCTCGCGGCACCAGGCTGGTGTTAATCAGCGACTTTGCGCAACTGCATGAACAAGATTTGCCTGTACTGATGCGAATAGCCGCACATCATGATGTACTGGCCTTGCAAGTGATGGATGTGGCAGAAGAGACGATGCCCAACGTCGGCATGATGCGTTTTTTTGATGTGACCTCGGGCACATATCGCTGGCTCAATACTGGCAATCATCAAGTGCGAAATGTATTCCAGCAGGAGGCTGCAAGTTTGCATCTGCAGCAACGTCTGTTGTTTGAGCGTATCGGTGTGCAGTTGCACCGCTGTTTAACCAATTGTGATGCTTATCAATTATTTGCCCGTGTGAGTGGGTTTTAATAAGGTGAATTGCCATGAATGAAGCATCCGAGAGCTTGATCGATATCATTGAACCCGTTGCACCGGAAATTGTTGCAGGTACGAACTGGTTGTGGGTGGCAATTTTGCTCACTGTGCTGGTAACGATGGTGATTGGTTTGTGGATGCTATGGAAAAGAAAATGGCCGGCATATTGCGCACTAAAGCGCTTGAATAGATTGCAACAGCAGTCATTGGCAGAAAAATTCCCTCCGTATGAAACGGTAATATTGCTGGCTCAGGAGCTGCAACTTAGTCTCAGGCTTAAGCGACTGCAATGGCAGGTGGCACCATCGATATTGCTGCAACAGGATCAAGACTTGTGGCAGGGATTGATCCAACAGCTCGATGCAATGCGTTATCAAACTGGAGTGGAAATGGGAGAGGCTAAATTGGCAGAAATATTTACCCAAACTGAAACACTATTGCGACACTACAGCCGTTGAACGTTATTGGATAATATTTAAGAAAAAATATGTTAGTCGAACTCTCCCTGTATCAAACCATCGCAACGGCACTGCTTTTTATCTGGGCAGGATTTGTCCGCACCGGCCTTGGTTTTGGAGGTGCGGCGTTAGGCTTGCCTTTTTTTCTGTTTATCAATAACCAGCCTTTGTTCTGGTTGCCGATGATCAGTGTGCATTTGCTTTTTTTTTCCGGACTGACTTTGTTATCCCGGCTGGGGAATGTGGATTGGAAATATCTGCGTTATTCATTGCTATTTATCATGCCGCCCGCGGTTGTGGGTGTGTTTGGCCTGGTGACGCTGCCAGCTCTTTGGCTGAATATATTTATCTATTCTGTCACCTTGTTTTACGGCGTGATCTGGTTCTTAAATTACGTGATTGAGAGTCATCACGACTGGGTTGATAAAATTCTGCTGATGTTAGGCGGTTATATTGCAGGAACTTCACTGACAGGTGCGCCATTAATGGTGGCCGTGTTCATGCGCAAAGTTCGAAAAGAGCAATTACGCGATACGTTGTTTGTTTTATGGTTTGCGCTTGTGAGCATCAAAATGTCAACCTTTGTGATGCTGAAAGTAGAGTTACATTTTCTTGCGGCATTAAGCCTATTGCCTGTGGCATTCATTGGTCATTTCCTCGGGCTAAAGGCACATGAAAAAATTAGCAGAAATGATGTTTCCTTCAAACGCTGGATGGGGGGAGGTATAGCAATTGTTAGCATATTGGGATTATGGGATCAGATTTCCTCAAATATCTCAAATTAGATAAGCAAATTGACCCCCGGTAAAAAATGATTATCCTCGCACATCCTGTTTGGCTTCTTTTAATTCCGTTTTTGTTCTTGGCAATATGGCTCGCTTTACGAAATGGAGTTAAGGGGGAATATTTAGGCAATACTCCCCTGGTGTTGCTACACCCGGACCTCAGCCCACTGCCGGAAGAAAAAAATACACCACATTCTTTATTGCGATTTCATTTGGGATTGAACGGTAGTGCGCTGTTGTTGCTGGTGTTGGCATTGGCGCAACCACAACGCATAGGAGATTTAATTCCCGAAAAACCGGAAGGCCGTGAAATAATAATGTTAATCGATACATCAAAAACGATGAGCATTGATGACTTTGTAGCAAATGGGCAACGTGTTGAGCGTCTCACGGTATTGAAAGAGGTGGTGAGTCGCTTTGTGGAGGCTAGACAGGGAGATCGTTTTGGTGTGATTGTGTTTGGTACGAGTGCTGTCACGATGGTGCCGTCCAGTTTTGACCGGAATCTGGTGACCAGCATGATTCAGCGTGTGCAAGTAGGTATTGCGGGTGACAACACTGCCCTAGGTGATGCGATAGGATTGGCATTGAAGCAGCTTCGCGAACGTCAGACATTGCGTCCGGCCTTGATTCTGTTTAGTGATAATACGGATAACACGGCTGGTGAAATTTCACCGAGTGAAGCCGTTATTTTGGCTCGTCGCATGGGTGCAGCAATATATACCGTGCAGATCGGTAGTGATCTGTTTGCAGAAGGTCGTAGCCAAGCCGCAGGCATGTTGGCTGTAGAACCCGATATGCAACAAATTGCTGAGTTGACCGGGGGGCGTGCTTATCGCGCAACCAACAGTGGCACATTGCACACCGTTGTAGAAGATATAGGCAAACTGGAACAGACAATAACGCGACCATCGGCACGTCACACGGTTGAAGAGTGGTATGGCGTTGTATTGTTATTGGCGGTTAGCTTATTTAGCGCTTCACGTTTGTTATGGATACGCAGGATGGCTACATGATTAGTTGGAGTGAATTTCAGCAACTCGATTGGGCTCATCCGTGGTGGGGGTTACTGGCATTTCAACCGCTGTTGATGGAAATTCTGCTTAAATTGCGTCGAAATCAAATTATGCATTATGCCGACAGCCATTTGCTAGGCTGGGTGGTACGCGGTGGTTTAATTGACGTGAAGAATAATTGGAAAAAAGTATTCAATCTTGCCGCGTGGCTATTCTTGGCATGTGCTGCAGCAGGGCCACGACTCCCGCAGTTAAATCACAATGAAAAACCGTTGTTGCAGCGAAATGCGTTGGATATTATGGTGGTATTGGACGTATCACCTTCAATGCTGGCGCTGGATGTGTCTCCGCAACGATTACAACGTGCAAAGCTGGAGTTGCTCGATCTGATACCACGGTTACACGGTGAACGCCTGGGGCTGATTGCATTTTCCGGAAGTGCCGGCTTGGTTATGCCCTTGAGCAGCGACTATTCTGCTTTTCGTTATTACTTGAATCTTGCAGAGCCTGCATTATTTGAAACGCCAGGCACCGCAATAGGTAGCGCACTTGAGTTGGCGTTGCGAAAAATGCCCGTGGGCGAAAAATCTGCCCAGCATGCCGTTCTGTTGCTGACCGATGCGGAGTCAAGTGCATTGTCCGGTAGTGCCGGTAAAAATTTGTGGGGGGCAGCGGACAGGCTCCGTGAAGCGGGAGTCAAGCTTTATATCCTGGGTATGGCGACATTGGCGGGTACAACCATCCCATCGGTTAACGGAGGTATGATTACCGACGAAGGGGTTGAGGTTGTGAGCAGACTCGATCAATCAGGTTTCACCGGCTTGGCTACAATAGCGAATGGAAAATTTGCCAAGGTTGAAGACGGAGAGGGGGATTGGATTTCATTATATGACAATGGTCTGTTGTCTCTTCCTGGAAACAAGATGCCATTGGAAAACGTGCAGACCTGGACCACGATGTATGAGAATTTTTTACTGCCAGCATTGCTCCTTTTATTGTATGTTCACTTTCCATTCAAACTAACACGACCAGCTCCTCTAATTGCTGTCGTGTTGATTGTCTTGGTAATAGTGCCGTTTGATGCAAACCTCAATGTTGCCATGGCTGACGAGGATGATGCATATGCTGCTTATCGCACCCAAAATCACAGCCGGGCTCAAATTTTGTATGCAACATTGCCTGGATATTCGGCTCGAATGGGCGAAGGTGCGTCAGCTTATCGGCGCAAAGATTATCAATATGCAATCAGGCAATTTTCCAATGCGTTACTTGCAGCGCGTGAAGATATCCAACGTGAACATGCATTGTTCAATTTGGGTAATAGTTATTTTATGGCTGAAGGATATCGCATGGCAGCCGATGCATATTTGGGTGTGCTGGGTTATACAAAAGATAATCAGGATGCCCGTGCCAATTTGGCTCTGACAGCTGGCAAGCTGGCGGCAATCAGAAAGCCAGGAAAAAATTCCCAGGGTATTCAAGGCCGTCGAGGTATTGGAACAGGGGGAAAGTTGGGTGAAGATACGTATGACCAGCCCCTGGCAATGGAACAGCCTGATGACAAAAAGAATAAGCAACGAGGAGCAACCAATGATTTGCTACCGGGCGATTTGGCAAATTTACACTTGCGTAATAACCAAGCTGAAAGCCGAACTGAATTTACAGAAATGGATGGCGATATCTTCTATCGAACTGCATTAAAAAAACTGGAACTTACGGAAGACAAACCCGCCACCTTGAGCAAAGCTTTGATCAGGATCGAAACAGAACGCGAATATGTACCCATAGCAGAGATGGCACCATGGTGAAATTAGTATTGCGATTACTCCTGTTTGTGTGTGGTTTGTGGTCAGCATTTGCGCAAGCAGATTCTAAACTTACGTTAACCATAGAAAGAAAAATTGTCTCTCTTGGCGAACCTATCGTTGTTAAGCTCGTTGCAGAAGATATTCCTGAATCTATCAGTAAAATAAATCTTGATAAAATTAAACAGAATTTTAATATTTACAGTGTATCGAGTAACTTAAATACACGCATGGTGAAGGGGCGGCGCATCTCGAATGAGATTTTGACGTTAACCTTGTACCCTTTACACACAGGTAAATTATATTTGCCAATATTAAGTTTCAATGGCTTTAGCAGTCAGTCTCAGAAGGTGTCGGTGATTGAGTCTTATAAACAAACTCCCCGGGTCATTTTCAAAACGTCAATGGATACCGATCACCCTCTGGTACGTCGAAATGCGACACTAAACCTGGATGTGTACGATGATGGTTCGCTGCAGTGGGTACCTCCTAATGTTGTGATAGCAACAGGCACTTACCAACGCAGACTTGCCGAAGGCCAGCACGAAGAAGTTATCGATGGCGTTCGCTATACCGTTCACCGATTTTCATGGGCGCTGATGCCATTGAAAGAAGGGCTGATCGTTGTTGAGTTCCCTATACTGGATGCCTTCAAATTTGCTGCTCGTCTGCGCTATTGGGTTAAACCCTTGAAATTGCGTGCTGCGCCCGTTCCCGCCTATCTACCAGTTTATGTACCGATTGGAAAACCGGCAGTATCGGTGCAAGAGTTACCAGTTGAAATCGCTCTGGATAAGCCGGTAAACAGGCTATTCACTTTACAAAGCGGTGGTATCAGCGAAGAGGCGCTACACAAGTTGTTGGCTGACATTCGTGGAAATGACACCTTACGATTCTATCCTACTCAAATTCGTAATACAGAAAATGGACGCGCGACTGTGGCATCTCAAACTTTTGAAATTTGTTTGCCATTTGTTCCACTGCGCACAGGAAGGTTGCAATTACCTGAAATTATTATTCCCTACTTCGAACCGGAAACTTCCCGGGTTGAATCTGTATTGATTCCTGCTATAAGCGTGGAAGTATTTAGTCCCGCTTGGCGTACTACAAAATTAATCGGTATAGGTTTAATAGTATTGATGGGGATAGCCGGCGCAGGGTTCAGCATAAATTATTATTGGAGGCGCATGAATCTTTTGGAGAAAAAATTATCCGTAATCAGAAGCGCTTCAGGCAGTGTTGAGTTAATGCAGGCATTGTTAAATTTTAATATGTGCTTAGGAAATCGCCGATATCTTACCTTGTTGCAATGGTTGAATCACATGCAAGGGGTGTATGTCATAGGCGATCGCCTGGAAGCAGTCGTTATGAAACTTTCGGATTCGCGATATGGGACAGAAAACAAGAATGGTGAAATAGAGAAACTTGCTGAAGAATCGTATCAATGCTTGAAGAATTTGGTCATTAAACACAAGGAAAGGTACGGTGGCATAAACCAATTCTTGTATCTTACACTTTTCAAGACACATAGCAGGGATACCACGGCAGTTAAAACATTTTGAACTTCAACTGCAGTGATATTGATCCATAGATGAGATCTTTGTATGGGGGGATGATGGTCAAGTTAACGCCAATATTCTTATATTCATAACTGGCGGCTGGCAAGATCATTGGAATCCACCCCCCATTATTTGCTCTATGATACCCATTCAGTACGCCTACCAGGCCGCCGATACGCACATCTCCCAAGGATATTGGCTCCCAAACCATGGCGGCATAGAGGGAGTCTTTTCGATCACTGTTGTAATAGCTTCCAACTGTAAGAGCACTGGTAGTTGAATACCGATATTCCAAACCCAGGCCAATGTTGTTATTGTTCAAATTTTGGCTATGATCAAAATGATAGGAATAAAACCCAGCGTTTAACCAAATTTCCTGAAACTTATTTGACTCCTTTAACGGGTCTGCCACGGCGCCCGATGATTGTGTCTGGGCAGCAGCACCCGAGACTGCCTGAGTGAACGTCAGTGCAATCCAACAAATACCGGCCGTAATGGTTAATGGTTTCATTTCTTGTTCGTGTATTATTGGGATTGCAAGGACTCAATTAAAGGGCAATATATTTGTCCTTGTGACTTTTCACATTCAGCTACCAATTTCGTTAATATTTTTTCCAGCTGCTTAAGGTTAGTTAGTTTTTGCCGCACTTCTATTAACTTTTGCTCAGCAATTTTGCTGGCGATATTGGATTGTGTGCCATCTTCCAGGGTTAACAAGGTCATCACTTCATCCAGGCTAAAGCCCAAATTCTGGGCAGTTTTAATAAATTGTATACGCGCTGAATCAACAGCTCCGTACCTCCGAATACCCCCAGGCGGCTTTTCTGGTTCGATAAGTAAACCGCGGCGCTGGTAAAAACGTACGGTTTCAATATGGACATCCGCTGACTTTGCTAGCTCACCTATCGTCAATAATTCAATACTCTTTAATTTCATTTGGCGAACACCTCTTTCTTCCTGTACCCTACTACGGAGTTAGACTGCTTACATGTGAATAAACTTAACCTATATCTATAAAATTCTAAGCAGGGAAAAGAGGAGGAAAAACTAACAAAATCAAATTGGTAAATTTGACCTGAACCGTTATCCTTGCTTATGTCCAAATAAGTAGGTTTGTTGTTGTTTTTTGTTTAGCTGTGAATGGTGTCAAGAGCGTTAACGTGGTGTGGCAGTGGGATAGCTTGCGGGGTCAGGTATTAAAGTGTGCTTATCTGGATAAGTTGTTTATTTCATCAGCACATATGTAGTCAGTACATAATTTTGCAAGAAGCTGGCAGTTTTATTACAAGGGTTTTTGAAATTCATGGGGGCGCTAAGACCCTTGGCAAAATGAATTAGTTGTTTGGTTGTGCTGAATGATGGAGAAATCCAACGCGTTTAACTTGTTTTGCCAATATTGAGATACACTTTGGTTAAAAATTAGGTGAATCCGTTTATATCGTTTGTTAACTTTGCTGTTATAAAACCCAGGGGAGATAGTGAATGGAAGAACAGAAAACATTTGAACAGGAAATGGAGCTCACCGTACTGAATTTGGGTATACCCTCTTGTCCAAAAATAATACTGGACCTTTCTGCTGAAGCTAGAAAAGAAGAGCCAGATATGCAGAAAATTGAGAAACTCATTTGTGCTGATGTGGGTTTATCCGCTGCGTTAATCAAAACTGTCAATTCACCTTTTTATGGTCTGCGAAACAAGGTTTATTCTGTTATGCAGGCCATTCATATGCTGGGATTGTCCCGGCTGTCACTGATGGTGATGGGAATGGTGTTGAGGGATTTGTTAAAGGGCAACAACCCGGTAGAAATGACGCGTTTTTGGGATTCATCAACCAAGGTGGCGATAATTTCCGCATATTTAACCAGTAGATTGCCTTATATTTCGTATGGGCATATGCATAGACGCATAGACAAGGATTTAGCCTATACCTATGGTTTGTTTCAGGATTGCGGCATTTCTATCATGCTAAATTATCACCCGAACTATAAAAAAATCCTGGGATTAGCCAATCAAGCCGAAGATAAAAAATTTACTGAGCTAGAAGATATGGAGTATGTAAATAATCACACCATGATTGGTTATGTGTTGGCCAAGAGTTGGGGCTTGCCAGAAACCATGTATCAAGCGATACGTCACCATCACGAACACGGAAATCTTGAGCAGGACAGTAGTTTTTTATCGATTGAAAGCAGGGATTTGATTGCTTTGGCTTTGTTATCCGAGCGCGCAATCCAGATTGTCACTGGATTGAATCAGACCTGTGAATGGCAAAAGGGCGGTAAATGGGTGATGCAGCACTTCGGGTTATCAGACCAAGATTTCAATTCAATAGTCGAGGGTATCCGTATACTGAATGATGAAGGTAATTTGATAATATAAAAATTTGTGTCTTGGGCAGTCAAATGTGCCTTGGAAACTGTTCAAAATAACCACGCGAGCAAGAGTTGAACTTATACTCTTGCTTTAATTTTGCCAAAGCATGTGGAAAGCTATGTTCAATTCCTTCATCTTTATAAGCATGTGGAGTTTGGTGGGGCTTGCTAATGCCTATGACGAGCAGACAACACTTGATATGAATCCGATCAAGGTGGGCAATCATAGCTATTATGTTAAGGGCATGTCAGGTACAGCCACAAGAGAAAATCAAGGTTTCATGTCCAATGCTGGTTTTGTAGTTACTAAAACAGGCGTTGTTGTATTTGATGCACTGGCAACTCCAGAACTTGCTCGTATACTCATTTCAGAAATTAGCAAAATCACAACTCTTCCTATTAAGCGACTCATTGTCAGTCACTATCATGCGGACCATATTTATGGACTTCAGGTTGTTAAAGCGTTGGGCACAGAAATTTGGGCGCACATTGACGGTCAAGCATACCTTGGTTCAGACGAGTCAGTATTACGTCTTCAACAAAGGCGTGAAACTCTAAAGCCTTGGGTGGATGATGATACGAAATTGGTGCCAGCCGATGTTTGGCTCGATGGAGATACCAGCTTTGAAATGGGTGGATTGCATTTTGAGTTAGGCCATGTAGGGCCCGCACATTCACCTGAAGACTTGATCATGATGGTTAAAGAGGATGGTGTCCTGTATTCGGGTGATTTAGTGTTTAAAGGCCGGGTACCCTTTGTGGGTAATGCTGATAGCCGCATGTGGCTTGAAGCGCTGGAGAAATTGATTAATTTCAACCCAAAAATCATGGTTCCTGGCCACGGTTCGGCATCTAGTACACCGGTAGCAGATCTCAGGCTTACAAGTGACTATCTGGAATATGTACGTTTTTCCATGGGAAATGCAGTGAGAGATTTCGTTGATTTTGATGATGCCTATGCAAGAACGGATTGGTCTAAGTTTTCAAACATGCCAGCATATTTGGAGGCAAACCGCGCAAATGCCTATAACACTTACTTATTGATGGAACGTGAATCGTTGAATCATTGAGGGTGCTCCGCCTAGTAGGAATTGACTGGGTTTCTAGTAGAGAATGCCTAAGTTAAGAAATATCTTTAAATTTATCTAGTATGCAATTACACCAACGGTTCAATATTTTATTGAATTCCAGATTCAATATAAGCCAAAATTCATATACTAGTGAAATGAATAGCTTATGTAGATATTCAGGACTCTTGGTAAATTATAATCCCGCGAGGGCATATTTTATTGGTCAAGCGGGTTGATTAACCCCATGACTTCTGCGATACTTTGGAACGGTTTAATCGATTTTATTAAATATCTCCAGTTGGGGTCTGATTGATTATGCTTTTACACACAAAAAAATTAGGAGGAAATTGTTTTATGAAAAGAATAATATTTTTAGCCATTTTAGGCTCTCTGATGTTGCAGGGATGCAATACGACTCCGTCAAGTCATAGTGCCGAGTCGAAAGCAACTGTAACTACGGCTGCGGTTACTGAAGCAAACCCAATTGAGATGGACCCGGTAAAAATCATGACCAATAACAATATTGGTAATTGCACAGCGTGCCATTCGATTCCTGCAGAACCCAAAATTGTCGCTGGAAATATTGCGCCACCGTTTATTGGCATGAAGAGCCGCTTCCCTGATATAGAAAAATTGAGAGCCGCTGTCAGTGATCAGAAAGCCATTGCTCCGCAGACTATTATGCCTCCGTTTGGTCGCAACAAAATTTTGACACCTGAGCAAATCAATGTTGTTGTTCAGTATATCTATAAATATTAAGAGGTTAAGAATGAAAAACTTTATACTTGTGCTATTACTTGCGTTTAGTCTTCCGTCGTTTGCTGAAACTGTGAAAACAGCTGGTGAAGCAGAAGCGACACCTGAAGCAACACTCAAAGCAATACAGAAACTTTTCAAAACAGAGTTTCCTGAAGTAAAGGGAGATGCATTTGTAGATGGCTCAATGAATTTTTCCAAGGGCTCCAGAGAGTACAACAAATTTTGGACTGATCGCATGAATGATAGTTTTGACCAACCTGAGGCGTACGCTAAGACGATTGCCGCGGGTAAAAAACTTTGGAATACGCCATTTGCAAATGGCCAGAAATTTGCTGATTGTTTCCCTCATGGTGGAAAAAATGCTGCAAATGATTACCCTAGGGTGGATCAAGCTTCAGGCAAGGTACTGACTTTTGAAGGTGCCTTGAACCAGTGTCTGATATCGAATAAAGAAAAACCGTTGGAATATAGTGATATGAAAACAATGGGTGCATTGTCTGTCATCGCACGCCAATTGTCTGATGGTGCACGTATCAATATCGAAGTTAAAACAGATGCGGACAAAGCTGCCTTTGCACGTGGTAAAGAGATCTATTACGGGCGATTTGGCAAGTCTGAGCAATCCTGTGCGAATTGCCATATTCAACATGCGGGTAAAGTTGCGAGAACAGAGGAGTTGTCTCCTGTCATTGGTCAGGCAGCGCACTTCCCCGTATTCCGTCTCGACAAAGCTACAGATGATTTAAAACTTGTTTCGTTGCATGACCGTTACAAAGGTTGCCAGAAAAATACTTTGGTAGAAAAACCCATTAAGGAAGGGTCAGCCGATTCAAATGATCTTGAGTATTTCCATACATATCTCAGTAACGGTATGCCGTTGAAGACAGGGGTATTCAGGAAGTAAAATGACATAACGAATTAGATGCTTAGTTCAGTTGTGAAAAGGCCGGGAATAATCCCGGCCTTTTCTTTTGTACTTAATTTTTATTTGGCCATGCGAAAATAGTCGGTTATAGAGATTGCGGTGATTTGGATTTCTCCTGCTACGGTAATACTGATAAAACCTGATCGATTGCACTACATGTTTTCTCTATGTGGCTGATATACCGCTATTATTGAGGATCGTAAAAGTGGCTGACATCCACATTACCGTTCGTCTTGAGCCTGTCGAACCATAGGCACTGGATCTGCATCTGCCATTTGACCTTCGACAGGCTCAGGACGAGCGGAGTTGATATTTGTCAGTCATTGAACCGAATTTCAATTGAATATTCGAAATCCAAATTGTTTTCAGGGGAATTTTGAACCTTTAGGTGCCAGATCAGGGGATGCTCCGACCTGTATTCCAGCGCTTTTCTGGGTAATTTTATCCTTCAACTCGACAAGAATTGCCGCTACGGCTTTTTCACCTTGAAACACCGCAAGGTGTTTGTCCTTGAAATCGGTTGAACTGATACCGGGAGTGATGGGGCGAATAACAATGTCTGCTTCAGCTAATTCGTTTTTGCTAATTGACTGACCCATAATGTTAATGGTCTGTAACATCACTTCGACACTGGTTTGCGTTTTATTATTTTTGGGCTTATCCGAGATATCAACGGCAATCACAAAATCAGCTCCAAGATCGCGGGCAACTCGAACGGGTATGGGTGAAACTAGGCCGCCATCCACATAATCTTGTCCATTGATGTTTACGGGCTGGAATATGCCGGGAACTGAGCTGGATGCTCGTACTGCCATTCCTGCGTTGCCAGTTCGAAATACGATCATTTCACCGGTACTCAAATTTGTGGCAACGATTGCAAGCACTTTTTTCATTTTCTCCAGTGGCTGATTCTTGACTGCGTTGTTAATGAAATCCTGTAAAGCCTCTCCTTTGATGATACCGCGGTTCGGTAATGACCAATCGCTAACCTGCCCCTCTTCCATCTGCATTGAAATTTGTTGTAATTCAAAACCGCTATACCCCGCAGCATAAAGCGTTCCTACGACTGAGCCTGCACTGGTGCCAACAATGATGTCGGGAATAATACCTTGGGCTTCAAGCGCTTTTATTACACCTATATGGGAAAACCCCCTTGCAGCACCACCCCCTAAAGCAAGTGCAATTTTCATTGGATGGAGAGTGATGGCAGGAGGCGGAGAACCAGTGGTACACCCTGCGGATAACAATATACATGCGACAAATAATGCGAATGAAGTAAATTTGTAATGAGCGAGGTGCATGTAAAAAAACCTTGTATGTAAACAAACGGATTTATATCGTATTCTTAGTTGTCAAAAATGGCTGGATCATGACTGACTAAATTAGTTAAGGTAAGGCACAATTTTTAGAAGAATGCTAATAGTCAGAATTAATTGAATTGCCTCCAATCAGATTAAGGTTGTCAATAACGCAATGAACATTCATCATGCTGACTTTGTAACAGTATTGATAAATCAATCGAATAATTCTGAAAGTAAACTCTTCACGATCAGCATATAACCTCTGTGTATGAAAAATTCCCTGCTATTAATGTTTAAACACGTAGTACCCGTTACCGCACTTTTAAGTAAAGGTGAAATATTTCGTTCAGCATTGGCAGCATTTGTTGCAATTCTACTGGTTGGATATGTAAGCAGTCTATTTATTAGTGGTGTTGAGCTTCCTGTTATGGTTGCATCGATGGGTGCATCGGCAATTTTGGTTTTTGCGGTTCCACACGGGCCATTGTCACAGCCTTGGGCTTTAATTGGCGGAAACTTATTTCCGGCAGTGATATCCGTAACTTGCTCATATTTAATATCGGATTATATTTTAGCTTCAGCCGTTTCTTTGGGGCTAACGCTTTATATCATGCTTGTTTTTCGTTGTGTCCATCCACCTGGTGGTGCCGTGGCACTATTGCCTTTGATAGGTAGCGCCAAAGTACATGAATATGGTTATCACTTTGTACTTGAGCCTATAGGGCTGAACTTGTTGATACTGCTGGTATTGGGTTTGATCATTAATAATTTGCTGCCTGGCCGCAGCTATCCTGCCCGAGCTTTGCCGGTTCGTGATGACTCGCAAAAGCACGACGACCCCGGTTCACTGGATAGACTGGGAATAAACCAAGCCGATCTGCATAATGCGTTGAAGGAAATGGACACTTTTCTCGATGTCAGTGAAGAAGACTTGGGTCAGGTATATAAAATGGCAGGAATGCAAGCCTATCGTCGAAAGATGGGAGAAATTACCTGTGCCGATATTATGTCGCGTAATCTGGTGACAGCAGAGTATGGTTCTGAAATTGAAGAGGCATGGGCACAATTGCACTTCCATAATATAAAGGCCATTCCGGTTGTGGATAGAGCGCAGCGCGTGATTGGCATTATTACGCTGGTTGATTTTCTCAAACGTGCCAATTTGAAAACTTACGAAACGCTTCGGGACAAGCTGGTGAGTTTTATCAAACGTACGCCGGGGATGTGTGCGGATAAACCAGAAGTGGTGGGTCAGATCATGGCAAGTCCTGTTTATATGGCGAAGCAAACCATGCATATTGTGGAGTTGGTGCCGCTTTTATCAGAACGCGGTCTGCGTCATATCCCCATTATTGATGAGGAGCGCAGGCTGGTTGGCATGATTACGCAGTCTGATTTGATTGCGGCTTTATATGCAGGCACTGTTTCGAGCAAATAGGGACAAAAGTTTTATCAAGACCCGGTTGTAAAGGGTATTAAAGTTGAGGCGTGATCGATTAATATTGATCTTGAAGTTACTGACAATCCCCTAAATACATTTTAATTTCTTATTGTTTTGAATCTGTGCGGTTTTTTTGCATTGTGTCTGGCGTCAAGTTAAGTCAAGGTTAGAATATTATAATTGTATGTTATTGATATATAGTTATCTTTTCTTGCATTCTTGGTGTGATGTGGTAATAATGAATTTGCCATTTCTACACTTTTAGGTAACTCATCTCAACTTTAAGGAGGTTCCATAATGACTGTATCCCGCCGCGATTTTCTCAAACAAAGTGCACTCGCTTCGGCTGCGGTAGCAACGGTTAGTCTGCCTATGAGTGAAGCTGCCGCGGCAGCGAGCAAAAATGCAGAGGCGGGTTGGCGGTGGGACAGGGGGGTGTGCCGATTTTGCGGCGTGGGATGCGGAATCCAGATTGCAACGGAAAAAGGAAAAATCGTTGCCACAAAAGCGGACGTGGATTCGCCGGTGAATCGCGGGTTGAACTGCATCAAGGGCTATTTTAACGGCAAGATACCGTATGGCAAAGATCGTCTTACCCAGCCATTGCTGCGCATGAAAAATGGCCACTTCGACAAACACGGTGAGTTTGTAGAGGTATCGTGGAAACGTGCTTTCGACGAAATGGAAAAACAGTTTAAGCGCACGCATGCAGAGCTTGGGCCAACCGGTGTCGGATTTTTTGGTTCCGGGCAACAAACCGTGCAGGAAGGTTATGCTGCGGTGAAGTTATTCAAGGCAGGCTTCCGCAGCAACAACATAGACCCCAATGCGCGGCATTGCATGGCCTCGGCGGTAGCAGGATTCATGCAGGTGTTCGGCATCGACGAACCATCAGGAAACTACGACGACGTTGAGCACACCGACACCATGGTGCTGTGGGGTGCCAATATGGCGGAGATGCATCCCGTGCTGTGGACACGTATTACAGACCGCAGGCTGGGCAATCCCGATGTGCGCATTGTTAACCTGACCACAATCAGCAACAGATCATCGGATATTGCTGACCTGGAAATTGTTTTCAAACCATCGACCGACCTCGCCATAATGAATTATCTGGCACGCGAAATCGTGACCCGGGACGCAGTGAACTGGGAGTTCGTCAACAAACATTGTGCCTTTGCAGCGGGGCCAACGGATATCGGCTATGGCATGCGTGGCTCGGATAAATTTGATTTCGCCGCGGAGAAGGATGTGAACAGCAAGGAGTTGTCCATGCAGATAGACAACTCGGAGGCTATCGCACAGGGCAAGCAAGCTGGTGCAACCGTAGAACAGAAAAACCGCGACACGCCTGAGAAGCACTGGTTGATCACCTTTGAAGATTTCAAGAAGGGAGTGGAGCCTTATACATTGGATTTCGTCGCAGAACTGGCCAAGGGCGATGCGGACGAGTCACTGGACAATTTCAAGCTCAAGCTCAAGCAACTGGCCGACCTTTACATAGAAAAGACACGCAAGGTAGTGAGTTTCTGGACCATGGGTTTCAACCAGCACCAGCGCGGCACCTGGGTCAACGAGCAGGCTTACATGGTACATCTGCTGCTGGGCAAACAGGCAATGCCAGGCAACGGCGCATTTTCGCTGACCGGTCAGCCTTCTGCCTGCGGCACGGCGCGAGAAGTGGGTGTATTCTCGCACCGCCTGCCGGCCGATATGGTGGTGAACAATCCTGCACATCGTGCACATTCTGAACACCTATGGAATCTGCCCGCAAAAACGCTCAATCCCAAGGTCGGCAGCCACTTCACCAAACTGTTGCGCGATCTGGAAGACGGTCAGGTCAAATGGGCGTGGGTACAGGTATGCAACCCATTCCAGGACACTGCCAACGCCAACCACTGGATTCATGCCGCACGCGAGAAAGATAATTTCATCGTGGTGTCAGATGTCTATCCGGGTATCTCCACCAAGGTGGCCGATCTGGTGCTGCCCTCGGCAATCATCACCGAGAAATGGGGTGCTTACGGCAATGCTGAACGTCGCACCCAATTATGGCGCGAGCAAATTCCGCCACCCGGCGAGGCACGCAGCGACATCTGGCAGATCATGGAATTCTCCAAACGCTTCAAACTCAAGGAAGTCTGGGGGGAACAGAAAATTCCGGGACTCAAAGATGCAGATTTTGCAGATGGTATATTGCCTGACGTGTTGAGGGGCTCAACCTTGTCGCCCGATGCAACGCTGTACGAAGCGTTGTTCGCCACTCCGCAAAACAAGAAATATAAATGGCCTGACCCCATCGCCAAAGGCCATGAAAACCATACCACCACCTTATTGGGCGATCACTGGTTTCCGGAGAAAGCGCTGTTCGAAGAATACGCACAATTTGGTCGCGGCCACGGACATGACCTTGCCGACTTCGATATGTATCTCCGTGACAATGTGCGCGGATTGAAGTGGCCAGTGGTCAACGGCAAGGAAACTCACTGGCGCTTCAATGAAGAGTATGACCCCTATGTCAAGAAAGGTAGCGGCTTTGATTTTTATGGTGATGCACTCAAATCACTTCGAAGCGGCAATCTGGAAGGCGTCACAAATCAGGAGAAAACCAGCATCGCCGGCAAGGCTAAAATATTCTTCAGGCCTTATGCTGCACCGGTTGAACTACCAGACCAGAATTACGACATGTGGTTATCTACAGGACGTGTGCTGGAACACTGGCACTCCGGCACAATGACGCAGCGCGTACGCGAACTGCACTTTGCGGTTCCTTCTGCTTTGCTATTTATGCATCCTGAGGATGCAAAAAAGCGCGGTCTCAAGCAGGATGATACAGCCTGGATCGAATCCCGCCGTGGCAAGATTAAAGCCACAGTAGAAACACAAGGTCGCAATCGTCCGCCTATGGGTATGGTATTTGTACCGTGGTTTGATGAAGGTGTGTTTATTAACAAAGTGACACTGGATGCAACTTGTCCGATTTCCAAGCAGACGGATTTCAAGAAATGCGCCGTTAAGGTTTACAAGGCTTAACTGTATTCAACATGTCTTGATTTTCCACCAAGGAGAAATAAAATGCACAAACACTTTATATTGACTACCATTCAGATTTTTGCGATCACGGGTTTAATGATCGCCGGAACCGGTTCAGCATTCGCCGCAAAAACGTTTCAAGCTGACCAGATGGGTTTAAGCAAGGAAAGCGTCTTTAATACACCCACACCGCCAGTTTATCATTACGGTAATGGTCAGCCAGGTACCGTTAAGGTTTTACCCCGTGCTTATTTAAATGCTCCGCCACAGATCCCGCATGATATCAGCGCATTTCTACCGATTACGCAACAAAGCAATTTGTGTATCATCTGCCACAATCAGCGAGAGCAATGGGGAAAAAAGAGCGACCAGGCTACACCTACGCCGATACCTCCCAGCCACTACACGGATCTTCGACGGGATCCAGGGAAAGTCACGGATAAGCTCATCAATGCGCGTTACAATTGCAACCAGTGTCACGTTCCGCAAACTGATGCGCAACCTTTGGTTGAAAATACTTTCTCCAGTAAGGACAAACGCTGAGATGGCGATTCAGTAAGCTATTTGGGTGGTAATTTGGGAAAATTTAGAAAAGGGCAAACCCTGGCGTTAGAAATGGTGAGGGAGCAATTGGCAATATTTCTGGCAGAGGCTGAAAAAATTCGTCCAGCTATCTTGATTACAGTTTGACATACGACCAGCCGGCTTCTTGCTTTCGGATAACTTCAACCACGCCTATGGGCACAATCTTCACACCAGGTTGAAGATCTTGTTCGGTCAGGTGTTGTCTTTTGAGTGTAACGGCACACGCAGCCAATACGACCCCTTCTTTCTGTGCTTCGGTTAAACGGTTTGCTACCTCTGACTCCGCTTTGACCATGTAGAGCCCATCACCATGTACTACAATTTCGGCTTCTACACTTTCGGGCCCCATTTCTTGTTGCACATTGTGAACAATGCTCAGAATTTTGTTCCACTTGGCTGGATCATTTTCGTTTACATGAAACACAATGCTGTGGAGTTTCTTTTCTGCGGCCACCGCCTGATTGCTTGCGATGGTGTTGAAAGCGAGTATAAATAAAGCGATGATCAGTGTACGCGTATTACAAAAAAGGAATTCCATTGAGCTCTCCAGTAGGTTGTCGTCACTATAAAATGACTTAGGCGCAAGCCGACGACGATTATTGGATATGTCACAAGAAAAGGCAACCGATGTTGTATTCATAGTGAATTCACAGAAATGACTAGCGGAGTGAAACCTGACAGCCCGCGTGGGATGTTAAGGCGTATTTTTATCAAGGGTGATCTACGCCTCTGAGTTTGAGCGTAAATGTTGAGCGATTATCATGGTCGGTTCACAATGGCCGCGCCACTTATACTGCGTATTGCGTACAATTCTAGCCCGTACTCCAGGCACGGGGGCGTTTCATTCCTGAAATTTTACAAGCCTGTTTTACATAGCCATAAGGGAACAATTCAAACACCATGTTGCGCGACTCAGGTCCGTGTTTTGCTGCCAGGTGTTTGATCACATGGCGGACATCAACGGCAATTTGATGTGCGGCATAGTAATCACGCATAAAATGCAGTACATCCCAGTGATCAT
>Ga0315270_10000276_pt1 | contig 29273 bp, 27 predicted proteins | sample C1_bottom_MG_FD_204932 | JGI IMG/M metagenome (GOLD analysis project Ga0315270, IMG submission 204932) | Sediment microbial communities from Yellowstone Lake, YNP, Wyoming, USA - C1_bottom | ecosystem: Environmental > Aquatic > Freshwater > Lake > Sediment | place: USA: Wyoming | collected...
ACCAGGAACACCGCTTCGGACATTTGTTCCAGGATGCGCGCCTGCAGACGGATGTCTTCTTCGAGCGTGGCCTGATGGCTGATGCGTTGGTGGTTGTAACGTTCCGGCAGTATCGGTTCGATGGCGCCAAATTTTTCGACGATGGTGAAGGTGCCGTCTGCGCCGCAGCGCGAGAGATAGGTGTTGACGGTCGCATGATGGGTGCTTGGGTCCATGCGCACTACGCCCTGGGGGCCGGTAACCTGGAGCGTTTTTAACGCATCGACCAAGGCCTCGGAGTCGAGGCTGCCCGCTTGGTTTGCGGCTTGTGCGAAGGCCTTGACGCATATATACGTGCCTTCGCCAAAGTTGGTCAGGATGCCATTGCCTTGCGGCCAAATGCCGCTGATGCCGGGTTGTTGGGCCAAGCGTGCTATATAGTCGCGATTCTCGGCGCTATCCACGCTCATGAAGTAGGTGTTGCTGGAGTAAAAGCCTGCGCGTACTTCCGCTGGTAGATGGCTGGCCATCATTTCATCGTAATGACCCATGACCACGGCAATGTTTTGCTTCAGGCCGCGCTGGGTGAAGCGCGTGAGTAAGTTTACTTGATCGACGCCGGCGAAATAAGGGACAAATACATCGGGCGCGGTCGCCTCGACTTTGTCCAGCAAGCGCTCAATGCTCGCGGCATCGACGCCAATGGGTGTGTATTCCTCGCCGACGATTTCGCCGTTAACTCGGTGTAAAGCGCGCTTGGCGGCATCGATCGATCCGCGCGGCCACTCGTAATTGTTGCCGGCGAAGAACATGCGCGGGCCAAATTTCTCGTGCATATAAGGGATCATGCAGTCGATCTGCTGGTTGGGCAGGGCGGCAAAATGAAAAAAATAACGGCTGAGGATGCTGCCTTCATAGAAGGAAAAATTGAGATACGGGATTTTGCGCGGCTCTGCCACCTGGTAGGCGACGGCAATACGTGAATTTGACAGCAGATTGCCGATGATGCCGACGCATCGGTGGTGATCCAGTAATTTTTCGGCGGCGACGACTGCGCTTTGTGGCAGGCTGCCGTCGTCCTCGATGACCAGTTCCAGGAGCTTACCCAGTACACCGCCGTTTTCGTTCACCTCTTGGCAAGCGATTTGTGCGGCACGTTGTATCTCAGAACCGTAAATGCCCACGAGTCCGGTCAACGGGGGCATCACTCCTAATTTAACTGTTTCTTTCTTCATGGGAAGCTATCTTGTCGGGTCATCTGTTTTTACCGATAAATTAAGCTGCAAACATCATTTAGAGATTTCTTTCTGGCTAAACATCATGGTAAAAGTTGGTTATATTTATATTCTCGGTTTAGTAGCCATTAAAGCGTACTGTTTTTTGTTATTTTTTGTAAAAAAATTGCAAACAATTGTTAATTTGATCAAGTGGTTATACCCATGCTTGAAAAATGGGTTAAAGGAAAAAATTGCGTATTGCCTTACTTGAGGATGACACCCATGTGGGTCAGTTATTGAGCTTGTGGCTAGAGGCGGCTGGCTACGAATGCGATCTTTATGCGACGGGAGAAGCGTTCCATAAGGCAGTGTCGCGCGAAAGCTACGATTTACTGATTCTCGATTGGATGCTTCCTGATACCTCGGGAGACCAAGTGCTGGTCAGGGTGCGGGCGCGCGTCGATGCGCGCGTGCCGGTGATCTTCGTTACAGCTCTGGATGCAGAAGAAAGTATTGTGGCTGGGCTGAATCTTGGGGCGGACGACTATATCGTCAAGCCGGTGCGCCAGGGGGAATTCTTGGCGCGGGTAAATGCCGTGCTGCGCCGTGCGCAGGGGATGCAGGAACCGTCCGGCATGCTGGATGCGGCGCCATACCGTTTCAACCTGGCCGCGCATACGCTCAGCCGGGATGGGAAAGAAGTGGCGTTGACGCAGATGGAGTTCGAGTTGGCGCTATTCCTATTTCGCAATGTGGGGCGCTTGTTGTCGCGTGCGCATTTACTGGATGCAGTGTGGGGGAAATCGTCCGAACTCAGCAGCCGCACCTTGGATACGCATATCAGCAAGTTGCGCAATAAGCTGGACTTGCCTTCGGAAAATAGTTGGAAGTTGAGCGCGGTGTATAACCACGGCTATCGCTTGGAGCGCACTAGCGTAGTGTGATGTAGGCTAATGGCTATGCCTTGGCTGACATGGAATTTATTTAACGGCTATTGCCTTGTTTCGAACCAGCAAGGCCGCAAGGATTGCATCTAGTAATTCATCCATCTTTACCGGTTTGGTGAGGTAGCGTACGAATCCGGCTTTCAGGCCATGTTCGACATCAATGGGCATGGCATCGGCGGAGAGCGCGAGCACCGGGATGTCGAGCGTGGCGCTATTGGCCTGGAGTGCGGCTAATACGGCATAGCCATCCATGCTCGGTAAGTGGATATCGAGCAAAATGGCATCCGGTCGATAACGCTGTGCCAGTTCCAGGCCATATTCACCATTGCTGGCCGCGATCAGGGTAAGGTCCGGATGGCGGCGCAGCATGGCTTCGACGACTTTGAGATTGGCGGCGTTGTCCTCGATGTAGAGTACTTTGATGCGCTTCATTGGGGTTGTGATGAGCGGTGGTGAGGCTACGGGCGCATCCGAAAACGGTGTTGCGCGCGGTAGGTCGATCCAGAAGGTGGAGCCTTGCCCTGGTGTGGAATGGCCCCCCAGTTCGGCACCCATGAGTTCGGCTAGTTTTTGGCATAGGTTCAGGCCGATGCCGCTACCGCCAATGTCAGTGAATTCGGCGCCTAGGCGCTCAAAGGGCCTAAACAATTTGTTCAGGTTTTCAGGGGCGATACCCGGGCCGGTATCGGTGATGCTGATGCGCCAATACAATTCGTTGTGCGCTTGGCAGTCGATGCGGATGCTGCCGCCTGTGCGGTTGTACTTGGTGGCGTTGGAGAGAATGTTGAGCAATATCTGGCGCAGTCGCGTCGCATCCGCAAGCACGGCAACCTCGCTGCGGCATTGGTTAAAGACGCTGATACCGCGCGCTTGGATCGCAGATTGGCTTAGCTGCAAGGCGCTGTGTAGTATCGGTGCCAGGCTCACCGGCTCAATGGTGGTAGCGAGCCTTCCGGCATCAATACGGGATAGATCCAGTAATTCATCGATGAGTTGTAACAGGTGTTTACCGGCATGATGAATTTCCTCGACGAAAATTTGTTGTTCTGGAGCGAGGGATTCAAGCTCCAGTACCTGGGCGAAACCGAGAATGGCGTTCATCGGTGTGCGCAGTTCGTGCGACATACGCGATAAGAATTCGTTCTTGGCGGCATTGGCGCGTTCGGCTTCTTGCTTAGCGCGTACCAGAAGTTCTTCTGCTTGTTTGCGCGCAGTGATGTCTTGTACCGTTCCGCTCAGGCGCAGTGCCTGTCCATGGTTATCGATGCTTGCGATGGCCTCTTCGTGCACCCAGCGCACTTCGCCATTGGGCAACCTGATGCGGTGGTCGATGCTGTGTCGATCGCCAAACGCAAATGCCCGGCGCTCGGATTCTTTGATGCGTTCGATATCGTCCGGGTGCAAGGCGGCAATGAATTTTTCATAGCTCGGCTCGAACGCGTGCACTTCGTGACCGAAGATGCGATAGATTTCGTCGGACCAGGTGATCACGCCACTGGGCACATCCCAGCTCCAATTGCCGAGGCAGGCGATGTGTTGCGCCTCTTCCAGCAGGGCTGTGCGCTGCTGCACCAGTTGCTCCAGGTGTGACTTGTATTGCTCTAGTTCTTGTTGGGCGCTCTTGAGTTCGCTGATATTGGTGAGGGTGCCACTGTAGCCACCTGTGTTGCCTTCTTGGTCGAGCATTTGGGTTGCCTGGGCAAATAGCCAGAGCACGCTGCCGTCTGGGCGTAGAAAGCGCAACTCAAGAGCAAAGGGAATACCCTGTTGCACGAAGTTTTTCCATGCGCCCTGGACGCGCTCGCGGTCTTCTGGGTGCAAGGCTTGCACCCAGCTTTCTCCTAAGAATTGCTCTACGGTCAGGTTTGCGAATTGGCACAAGCGATCGTTGACGAAAGTGCAGCGTCCATTCGCATCGGCCTCGAACACGCCCGCTGGAGCGCCGCTGACCAAGGCAGAAAAACGCTGCTCACTTTGCATGACACGGCGCTGTAAGGGGCGGGTGATGCGGGCTAAGATGATGCTCCCGACGGCGATCAATAGCGTAGCAATGGCCGTAGCCCACAGACTGGCGCGGATAAAAGGCGCCCTGACGGTTGCAGTATCGATTTTATACACGATGCCGATGTCCAGGGTGGGTACCGGGGCATATCCGGCCAACACTGTTTTGCCTGCATAGTCTGGCAATTCGCCGCTACCGTGTTCTCCGCGTAGCGCCAGAAATAAGGGGCGTGCGCGCACGCCATCGAAGGGTAGGCGCGCGACTGCTTGCAGACCCTTGCCTGGGAGGGCGCGAAATACTTGGATCTCATTGCCTATGCGGCGACCGATAACGACTTCGGCAGCTTGTTGGGCGCGGTTTTGCATCGAAATGCCGGCCTCAACTTGGCTCATGGTGGCGCCCCAGTGCCCTTGCGGATTGGTGTGTTCGCTGTAACGTTGGTCGAACTGTGCCACGGCCTCGATCAAGTTGGCCAGGGTGCTTGCGCTTTGTTCCATTTCACCTTTGGTCTCATCGTAATACGTGCGGTAGAGTAGGGCGATGGTGCAGGCGCCGACGACGAGGGCGATCATGGCCATGGAGGCAATCAGGAGGCGTAGAGTGTGCGTTGGGTATTTTGGGTACATACAGCGCCTTGTAATTTTTTTAGCCACCACAATTGAGCTAGTGGCGATGAAGTCTGGCGATCAGCTTACGGGTTAAAAAATCGCCCGTAATCATGGCATTACGGCTGAGTTCTTAAGTGCATATATTCTACGGCGCGGTTTAGGCGAACTTCAGGCTATTTTGTGATTTTAGGTAAAAAATTCGCAAAAACACTTTTTTGCTCGAGGGAGTTCTACTGGATGTGGCGCTTGCACTGCGGAGGGGCATACGTGATCGCTGTTGGATGGAATACACCCGCGATCAAGTTTCGAGCGAGCGCGCAGTGTTTATTCCACGCCCTGGCTGGACAGGTAATCCTCGTAGTTGCCGTTGAAGTGCTTGAAGCCGCCTTGGCCGTCGAGCTCGATGATTTGTGTCGCGAGCGAGGATACAAACTGGCGATCGTGGCTGACGAAAATCAGCGTGCCTTTGTATTTTTCCAGGGCAATGTTCAGGGATTCGATGGTTTCCATATCCATGTGATTGGTGGGTTCGTCCATGAGCATCACGTTCGGATATTCCAGCATTAATTTTCCGTAGAGCATGCGCCCTTTTTCACCGCCGGAGAGGACGCGCACGGATTTTTTTACGTCGTCGCCGGAGAATAACAGGCGCCCCAAAATGCTGCGTATGGCTTGGTCATCTTCGCTTTTTTGGCGCCACTGCTTCATCCAGTCGAAGACATTCCAATCGTTGTCGAAGTCGTGCGCGTGGTCTTGGGCAAAGTAGCCGATGCGGGCCTTTTCCGCCCATTTTACGTTGCCTTGATCGGGTTCGATTTCACCCATCAGGGTTTTTAGTAAGGTGCTTTTACCCGCGCCGTTGGGGCCGATGATGGCTAGGCGTTCGCCTGCTTCCAAGATCAAATTCAGGCCGTGAAACAGCACGTGGTCGTAGCCTTTGGCGATGTCGAGCATCTCTACCGCTTGGCGATGCAGCTTGTCTTTGTCGTCCATTTCAAAGCGGATATATGGCGCTTGGCGGCTGGAGGGTTTGACTTCCACAACTTCCGATTTGATCTTCTCGATTTGTTTCAGGCGCGAAGTGGCTTGGCGCGCCTTGGATTTGTTGGCGGAGAAGCGTGAGACGAAATCCTGCAAATCGTTAACACGTTCCTTGGCCTTGGTGTTGGAGGCGAGCATTTGTTGCCGCGCCTGGGTCGAGGCCAGCATGTAGTCGTCGTAGTTGCCGGGATAGACGCGGATGGTGCTGTAATCCAGGTCGGCCATGTGGGTGCACACGCTGTTCAGAAAATGCCGATCGTGCGAGATGATGATCATGGTGCTGTTACGCTGATTGATCATATCTTCCAACCAGCGGATGGTGTTGATGTCGAGGTTGTTGGTGGGCTCGTCCAGCAGCAAAATGTCCGGGTTGGAAAACAAGGCTTGGGTGAGCAGTACGCGCAATTTGAAACCAGGCGCAATTTCGCTCATCGGGCCGGTATGGTTGGCGAGCGCAATGCCTACGCCTAGCAGCAATTCGCCGGCACGTGCTTCGGCCGTGTAGCCATCCAATTCGGCGAAGCGCGATTCCATCTCGGCGGCCCGCATGTAGTCGTCCTCGGTGGCGTCCGGGTTGGCGTAGATGGCGTCTTTTTCGCGCATCACTTGCCACATTTCGTCGTGGCCCATCATCACCACATCGATCACGCGCTGGTCTTCAAAGGCGAACTGATCCTGGCGCAGCCAGGCCATGCGCTCGTGGGCGTCGAGCGAGACGTTACCGGCCGTGGAGTCGAGCACGCCGGCTAAAATTTTCATGAAGGTGGACTTGCCGCAGCCGTTGGCGCCGATCAGGCCATAACGATTGCCGTCGCCGAATTTGACCGAGACGTTTTCGAACAGGGGCTTGGCCCCGAATTGAATGGTGATATTGGCGGTGGAGAGCATGGCTAAGGTCGCTGCGCGTTGTGGGGCGCGCATTTTAGCATGCTTAGCCGCGGCGCCCGCTATCCGCCGTGCTGGCGCTTCCAGATGGCCGAGACCTGCGCCGACAGCGTCATCGGGTCGAACGGCTTGGGAATGACGTCCAATGCGCCGAGCGATTTGTAGTGTGCGACTTCCTGTGGCTGCACCTTGGCGGTCATGAAGCACACCGGCGTGTTGGCGCAGGCCGGGAGTTGCCGCAGGGCTTTGAGCGTCGATGGGCCGTCCATGCCGGGCATCATGACATCCAACAAGATCATGTCGGGTGCATAGGCCTCGATTTGCGCCAAGGCTTCTTGGCCGGAGCTGCATATCTTTACCGTGAAGCCACCCACGGCTTCCAAGGCGAGCTGTGCGACAGCCTGGATGTCGGGTTCATCCTCGACATACAGAATCTTGTTTAGGGTGGGCGTTGGCATGATGCTCCTTGTGCGGCGTGAGGGTGATGTCGTTAATATTTTAGGCTTATCGACTATTTCTTGGCAGTAATTTTTGCGCTGGCTGCTCCTAGTGCAAAGCGGATATCCACTGTGTTGCCGATGGCAAGTGTTGCGCTATCGCGCACGATGTTGCCTTGGGCATCGCGGGTAATGCTGTAGCCACGCTCCAGAATGGCTTGCGGATTGAGGTGTTGCAGGTTGGCACCCAAACGCGCTTGCTCTTGGTGCGCTAAAGCGAGGCGGATTTTCATGCTGAGCGTTAGTCGCGTGGCTAGGTGCTCACAGCGTTGCGCCTGTGGCCCTAGGCGGGGTTGTGCGTTGCCGAGTCGTTCGCTGAGTTGCTGCACGCCCCAGCGCCGGCTTTCCAAATGGTGTTGTGCAGCGCGCTGCAAGCGTTGGGTCAGATGTGCCAGTTGTTGATGTTGGTGTTGGATACGTTGTCCGGGGTGCGTCAGGCGCTTGCTTAAATGATCTAGCAGTTGCATGTGTCGCTCTAGGTGGTGCGTGAGGTGGCGCGCCATGCGTTGTTCCAGGGCTTGCAGGCGTTGCGCCAGGTCAAAGCGATTCGGGCTGGCGAGTTCTGCTGCTGCCGTGGGCGTGGCAGCGCGCTGGTCGGCAGCGAAGTCGGCCATACTGAAATCGGTTTCGTGGCCGACGCCGCAGACAATCGGGATACGGCTGGCGACGATGGCGCGTGCGACCGCTTCTTCGTTGAACTCCCAGAGGTCTTCGATGCTGCCACCGCCACGGCACAGGATGAGGACATCGCATTCCTGGCGCTGGTTCGCGGCCTGGATAGCTTGCACGATTTGCTGGTGTGCACCCTTGCCTTGCACCGGAGTCGGGTAGAGCACGATGGCAATCGTCGGCATGCGGCGTTGCAATGTCGTCAACGCATCGCGCAGGGCGGCGGCGTGGGGCGAGGTAATGATGCCGATATGTTGCGGGAAGGCGGGTAGGGCGCGCTTGCGTGCAGGGTCAAACAAGCCTTCGGCCTCTAGTTTGGCTTTCAGTTTGGCAAAGGCTTCGTACAAGGCGCCCAAGCCACCCGGGCGCAGATTCTCCACATTCAACTGGAAATCGCCGCGCGGCTCGTACAACGAAACTAATACGCGCGCCTCGACTTGCATGCCTTCCTTGGGTACGAAATCCAGGTATTGATTGCGATGGCGAAACATCACGCAGCGCACTTGCGCCTTCTCATCTTTTAAGGAGAAGTACCAGTGGCCAGAGGCGTGTTTGGTGAGGTTGGAGATTTCGCCGCTGACCCAAAGCGGCGCAAAAGAATTTTCGAGTAGGGCGCGGGCACGGCGATTTAGCTCTGAAATCGATATTGCCTGTTCTGCGCCCCTACTAAACAAGGGGTTTGTCATAGGGTGATTGTAGCAGCTATCCACAATTCCCGAGAAATATTGCTGTTTTTGTGTCCGGAGTTTGAATTTTTCATGTCATAAATATTAATGCTTTGATTATTAAGTGAAATTGCCTTGTGTAAAACTTGAGCGAAATATTAATTTCATTTGAAACGGTCAACTTAAGCCCAGTTCTTACAGCTTATACACAGATTTATCCACAGCATATGTGGGCAACACAAAAAAACCTTATGGCTCATGGAGTTTAGATGATTAATTATTGCCTTGAATTGATAACATGTTGTAAATAAAAGAAAAGTTATTATTTTACCTTGTTGTTACAAGCATAAACAGAGAAAAACCATAGATTGGCGATTGAATTTGTTTGCGTTATGACGTAACGATAGTACAATGACATTGGTGCGGCATTGCTATTGCGGTTGAGTAGTCGTGTCGCATGCTTCATGTATCCCCTTTTTGTTCTGCTCCGTTTTGCCCCGATTCGCCATCCGATCGGGGCATTTTTTTTGTTCGGTCGATGTGTTTGCGCTGTTCCCTTGCTGAAAACCGCGATGCAAGCTAAAGTGACGCAGCATTTTTTAGGAGAAGCTGTGTGCTGAGTATTATTGAAAAAGCGGGTTGGTCTATCTGGCCCCTGGTCTTCGCTTCCATCCTCGCCTTGGCCATTATCGGCGAACGTTTCTGGTCCCTCCGAGCACAATTCGTCATTCCAAAGGGTTTGTTGCAAGGCTTGTTGCAAGAGTTGCAAAGCAAGGGTATCGCGCCGGAGATGCTGAATCGCCTGGCGCAAAATTCATCCTTGGGCCGCGTGTTTAGCGCCGCCTTGCGCAATGCCAGCAGCTCGCGCGAAATCATGAAAGAGGCGATCGAGGAAGAAGGTCGAGCTGTGGCACATGAGCTGGAACGCTTCTTGACTACCTTGGGCACGATTGCCACCGCTGCACCTTTGTGGGGCTTGTTCGGTAGTGTGCTGGGGATGGTGGAGCTGTTTGGTTCTTTGCGTCCCAGTGGCTCAAATCCGGCGGAACTGGCGCATGGCATCTCAGTGGTTTTGTACAATACGGCACTGGGCTTGATCGTGGCCATCGTCGCGCTGATTTTTTATCGCTTCTTCCGCGCCAAGGTGGATTCCTTGGTGATCGACATGGAGCAGCAGGCAATCAAGCTGGTCGAAGTACTGCACGGCGAACGCAAGTAACATGAACTTTCGACGTGGACGACAGCGCGAGGAACCGGAGATCAATTTGATCCCGATGATTGACGTGCTGCTGGTGATTCTGATTTTTATGATGGTGACGACCACCTTTTCGCAATTTGCCGAGCTGCAAATCAATCTGCCCACGGCGCAAGCCGAGAAGCCGGAAGACAAACCAGCATCGGTCAGTGTGGCAGTAGATGCCGCGGGCCGCTACGTGGTGAACGGTAAGCCTTTTGTGGGACAAAATACAGAAAACTTGGCGCTGGAGTTGAAGCGTGCAACGGGCACTGCCGGCAAGGAGCCGGTGGTCATCATCAGTGCTGACGCTAATGCCACGCACCAAGCGGTGGTCAACGTGATGGAAGCCGCACGCCAAGCAGGATTGTCCCGCATCACTTTCGCTACCCAAGCGCAAAATCCGAAATAGCGCACTCCGGTGTGCACCAACGCTCAGCGATACGCAACATTCCCATGAGAAACTGGCTCGAACGACAGTGGTATCGCTGGTCGGTCTGGCACTTTGCCCTGCTGCCCTTGTCGCTTCTGTTTTGGTTGGTTTCTGCCCTGCGCCGTACCTTGTATCGCGCTGGTTGGAAGCGCAGCATCAAATTGCCGTGTCCGGTGATCGTAGTCGGCAATATTTCTGTCGGCGGAACCGGCAAGACCCCCTTGGTGATCGCCTTGGTCGCGTTATTGACAGAGGCCGGCTTTAAACCGGGCGTGATCAGTCGCGGCTATCAAGGCCAAGCGACCTTGCCGCGTCCTGTGAATGCGGATAGCGAACCGCGGGATGTCGGCGATGAGCCGGTATTGCTGGCGCACAAGTTGGGTTGTCCAGTGTGGGTCGGACGAAATCGCGTAGAGGTTGGTCAGGCCCTGTTGTCGCGACACCCGGAGGTGAATGTGATCGTGTGCGATGATGGTTTGCAACATTATCGCTTGGCGCGCGATGTGGAAGTGGCGGTGATCGACGCTTTGCGCTGGTTCGGTAATGGCCAGTTACTGCCCGCCGGACCACTGCGCGAACCGGTACGGCGTATGCGCAGTGCCGATGTGGTGGTGATCAATGGTTGGCTGCCCGGTGCACCCTTGCAGCGGCGCGAATTCACCATGCAATTGACGGGCAATCTCCTTTACAATTTGCGTAATCCAGAGCTCAAGGCGCAGCCGGAAATTTTTGCGGGAAAGGTCGTGCACGCGGTAGCGGGCATTGGTCATCCGGAACGCTTTTTTTCGCATTTGAAAAAATTAGGTCTGCGCGTGATCAAGCATGCTTTTCCGGATCATCATCCCTATGTGGCGCAGGACTTTCCATGGCATGAATCGGAAGTGATCGTGATGACGGAAAAGGATGCGGTTAAATGCGTGGACTTTGTGGGCGATAATGTGTGGGTGCTGCCGGTGCAAGCCCAGCTCGATCCAGGCATTGGTCGCACTATTCTGGAAAAATTGAGGGAACTACATGGACGCTAAATTACTTGAAATCTTGGTTTGCCCCTTGTGCAAGGGCCCCTTGCAGTATCACAAGGAACAGCAAGAGCTGATCTGCAAACCGGATCGCTTGGCCTATCCAATCCGCGACGATATTCCGGTGATGCTGGAAGACGAGGCGCGGAAATTGCCGGCAGACGAAGAAGTTTGATAATCGCGGGGCGTGAAGAAATGATGGGTTCGGTGTAAAACCACCTTGCCTTAATTTAACGACTAATGCCTTACCGCTCAATATGACTAAATTCAAGGTAGTAATCCCCGCCCGCTTTGCCTCCACGCGCCTGCCAGGAAAACCGCTAGCCGATATCCATGGCAAGCCGATGGTGCTGCGTGTGGTGGAGTTGGCTTTACGCTCCGGAGCAGAAGAGGTGTGGGTCGCGACCGATCATGCATCAGTCGCGGAAGCCGTTACTGCCGCCGGCCACAATGTTTTAATGACTGCGCCAGAGCATGCCTCCGGTACCGATCGCTTGGCGGAGGTGGTGCAGCAGTTGAATTGGGCGGATGAAACGCTTGTGGTGAACGTGCAAGGCGATGAGCCTTTGCTCGATCCGCGCCTGATTGCGGATGTGGCGCAGAGTTTGGCTAATCATGCCAGTGCGGATATCGCAACCGCTTGCCACGCCGTGCATGATATGGCGAGCATGTTTAATCAAAATATTGTGAAAGTGGTGCTGGACCGCATGGGCTATGCCTTGTATTTTTCGCGAGCACCGATTCCTTATGCGCGTGATGCCTTCCGTGATGCGCCGAATGTATTGCCATCTGATCTACCGGTATATCGGCATATTGGCATATACGCTTATCGCAGCCATTTCCTCAAGACGTATCAACAATTGACCCCGGCAGCTATTGAGCAATTTGAAGCTTTGGAGCAATTGCGCGCGCTGTGGCACGGGCACAAAATTGCGGTTGCCGTGACCGATTTGGCGCCGCCCGCCGGCGTGGATACGCCAGAAGACTTGCAAAAAGTCAGGGCCTTATTCAAGGTCTAAACCCTGCTTATGTGGGGATAAAAAACATTTTCCCTCGCATTGAGATACCCCCGCTTTTCCCTTAGTCGAACAGTGGTAAGATGTGCCCCTTTCTTTAAGCTAACAATCTCAGATCGAGTGGAGGCACTATGAAATTGATTCTTCTGGGCGCGCCCGGCGCCGGTAAAGGTACGCAAGCCAATTACATCAAGGATAAGTACAACATTCCGCAGATTTCCACTGGCGATATGTTGCGCGCTGCCGTGAAGGCGGGTTCCCCATTGGGCATCGAAGCCAAGAAGATCATGGATGCGGGTGGTTTGGTTTCCGACGACATCATTATGGGCTTGATCAAGGAACGTTTGACACAGGCGGATTGCGCCAACGGTTATTTGTTCGATGGTTTCCCGCGCACCATTCCGCAAGCAGAAGCCATGAAAAAGCTCGGCATCAATGTCGACTACGTGGTGGAAGTGGATGTGCCTGACGCGGAAATCGTCAAGCGCATGAGCGGTCGTCGCGTGCATGTGGCTTCTGGTCGCACCTATCATGTCGTGTTCAACCCGCCCAAGGTTGCTGGCAAGGATGATGCTACGGGTGAAGACTTGATCCAGCGTGCCGACGATGCCGAAGAGACCGTCCTCAAGCGTCTCGAGGTCTATCATTCTCAAACCAAACCTTTGGTCAATTTTTACAACCAGTGGGCCGCCAGCGGCGTTGCAGGCGCACCGAAGTACGTGAAAGTTGCAGGCGTGGGTTCGGTGGATGGAATTCGCGATCAGATTTTCGTGGCATTGGGCTAAACGCGATGGGCCAGGGCGAGGCTAGCCTCGCCTGCGCTACAACCATGAGTAAAATCCCTGACTTTACGGATACCGAGCGCTATGTGGTGGAAACCACGGCCAAGGAACGTTTCGGTAGGCCAGTCGACGTGTTGGCGGCCGATGCCGAGATTCGTTTGTTCAGCGACGATCGCGAGTTGACCGAAGTGCCGGTGTTATATTGGCAAGAACGAGACTGCCAGTTTGTGATTTTTAAAGTCGGCGAGAATCATTTTCGCAACCAATTTTTCTATTCGGTAAAACAGCAATTCGGCACGGGTCGTGAAGAATACGATGACATTGGCGATTGCGTGTTGACCTTGCTGCGTGTGCAAGCGGATCATGAGTCTATGCGCGAGCAGCAATAGCGAGCATATTTGATAAGGAGATAATCGCAATGGCAAAAAAAATGAATGCTTTTTATGCACAATCCGGCGGCGTGACCGCCGTCATTAATGCTTCTGCCTGCGGCGTGATCGAGACCGCGCGCAAGCACAAAGATAAGATCGGTAAAGTGTACGCTGGCCGCAATGGCATCATCGGCGCACTGACCGAAGAATTGATCGACACTAGTAAGGAATCGGCCAAGGCGATTGCTGCCTTGCGTCATACACCATCAGGCGCTTTCGGTTCTTGCCGTTTCAAACTTAAAAGCCTGGAACAAAACAAACGCGAATACGAGCGCTTGATTGACGTATTCAAGGCGCATAACATCGGTTATTTCTTTTACAACGGTGGTGGCGACTCTGCTGACACCTGCTGGAAAGTTTCGCAGTTGTCCGAAGCCATGGACTATCCGTTGCAAGCAATCCACGTACCGAAGACCGTTGACAACGATTTGCCGATCACCGATTGCTGTCCTGGCTTTGGTTCGGTCGCTAAATACATCGCTATTTCGACGCGCGAAGCCAGCTATGACGTGGCCTCGATGTGCAAAACCTCGACTAAAGTATTCGTGGTCGAAGTCATGGGGCGCCACGCCGGTTGGATCGCTGCGGCCGGCGGCATGGCGGCGGACAACGAGAACAATATTCCGTTGGTGATCCTGTTCCCGGAAATCGAATTCAACCAGGACAAATTCCTCGCCAACGTGAAGCAAAAAGTCGAGAAATTTGGCTATTGCACTGTGGTCGTGTCGGAAGGCACGCACTATCCAGACGGCAAGTTCCTGGCCGAGGCCGGCACGCGTGACTCGTTCGGCCACGCGCAATTGGGCGGCGCCGCACCGGTGGTGGCGGGCATGATCAAGGACAAGCTCGGCTACAAGTATCACTGGGCGGTGGCAGACTACTTGCAACGCGCCGCGCGCCATATCGCGTCCAAAACCGACGTCGACCAGGCCTATGCCCTGGGCAAGGCCGCAGTGGACCTGGCTTTGAAAGGCAAAAATTCGGTCATGCCGACCATCGTGCGTGTATCCGACAAACCGTACAAATGGAAGATCGGCGTGGCGGAACTGAAAGACGTGGCCAATAAGGAAAAAATGATGCCACGCAACTTCATTACGCCGGACGGTTTTGGTATTACGCAAAAATGCCGCAGCTATTTGACGGGCTTGATCAAGGGTGAAGACTACCCACCCTACAAAGATGGTATGCCAGTCTATGTGCGCCTGAAAAATGTCGCCGTGGCGAAGAAGCTCAAGGGTACGTTTAAGCTTTAATTAAGCGACCGCGATGACCCCGGAACGCGCGCGCGAGTTGTTGATACAGCAAGCGGAGTTTGGTAGTTTTTACAATGGCAATTCGGCCAAGCTCATTTTGTCTGAAGTGCAAAGAGAGCATGGACAGGCTTTGGTGAATCGCTTGATTGTCGAGTGCGCGCTGGACCGGGTATTTAATTTTGCGCCGGGTACAAGATTTGAAAAGGGGATTGCATTTCCACCTTGAAGTAACGAATACAGAAAATAATATATAAAGCTTGTATATAAAACCTAGAATTGCTAAATCCAGTGCAACGGATCAAGCGACAAAAAACGCAGTCAAAGCATCGGCTGAGCATAACTGAAGTAACCATTTGGAGGAGTCATGACAGCACTAAACTTCGCGCTTATTTGCGCTGGTCTTGCAATTGTGTATGGTTTTTTCGCGAGTCGCTGGGTGTTGGCCAAGCCAACCGGCAACGAGCGCATGCGAGAAATCGCTGCGGCGATTCAAGAAGGCGCGCAAGCTTACCTTAACCGGCAGTATCGTACGATTGGTATGGTTGGTTTGGTGTTGTTCGCTTTGATGTTTTGGAAGCTGGGTACCTTGACTGCCATCGGATTTGCGCTGGGGGCAGTGTTATCCGGATTGGCCGGTTATATCGGCATGAATATTTCAGTGCGTGCCAATGTGCGTACCACTGAAGCTGCCCGTAGCGGACTCAATGCCGCTTTGCAAGTGGCGTTCCAAAGCGGCGCCATCACCGGCATGTTAGTGGTGGGCTTGGGACTGTTGGGGGTAGCAGGTTATTACGGCTACTTGGTGAGCATCACGGCGCCTGGCACCGACGTCAATATCACCCCCTTGGTCGGCTTGGCCTTTGGCGGTTCTTTGATTTCTATCTTTGCACGTCTCGGCGGTGGCATCTTTACCAAGGGTGCGGATGTCGGTGCGGACTTGGTGGGCAAAGTCGAAGCCGGCATTCCTGAGGATGATCCGCGCAACCCCGCAGTGATCGCCGATAACGTCGGTGATAACGTTGGCGACTGCGCTGGTATGGCGGCCGATTTGTTCGAGACCTATGCTGTGACCATCATCGCCACTATGTTGTTGGGCGGCCTGGTGATGCATGGCAATACCCAGGCGTTGGTGTATCCGCTGGTGCTGGGTGGAGTGTCGATCATCGCTTCCATTATTGGTTCGTTCTTTGTGAAAGCGCGCGAAGGCGGCAAGATCATGAACGCGCTGTATCGTGGTCTTGCTGTTGCCGGCATTCTGTCAGCCATCGCGTTTTATTTCGTGACCAATTACATCCTGGGTTCAACCATCACCTTGGATGGCCATGAGATCGCGACCCGCATGCTGTACTACACGGCATTGATTGGTTTGGCGTTGACCGCTGCTATGGTGGTTATTACTGAGTACTACACAGCAACCGAATACGCGCCGGTTAAGCACATTGCACAGGCTTCGACCACAGGTCATGGTACCAACGTGATCGCAGGTTTGGGTGTTTCGATGCGCTCGACCGCTTTGCCAGTACTGGCCGTGTGCGCCGCAATTTGGGGTGCGCATGCATTGGCTGGCTTGTACGGGATTGCGATTGCAGCAACCGCCATGCTGAGCATGACTGGTATTATCGTCGCGCTGGATGCCTATGGCCCGGTGACTGACAACGCCGGCGGTATCGCCGAAATGGCCGAGCTGCCAGAATCGGTTCGCAATATTACCGATCCACTGGACGCCGTGGGCAATACCACGAAGGCTGTGACCAAGGGTTATGCCATCGGCTCTGCTGGCTTGGCTGCATTGGTGTTGTTCGCAGACTATACCCATACCTTGCAGCAGCACATGGGTGGTGCCGCAACCTTGTTTGACTTGTCGAATCACATGGTGATCATCGGCCTATTCATCGGTGGCTTGGTGCCGTACTTGTTCGGTGCCATGGGTATGGAAGCTGTTGGTCGTGCGGCTGGTTCAGTGGTGGTGGAAGTACGTCGCCAGTTCAAGGAAATCCCTGGCATCATGGCGGGTACCGCCAAGCCGGATTACTCCAAAGCAGTGGACATGCTGACCAAGGCCGCGATCAAAGAAATGATGATCCCATCTTTGTTGCCAGTGTTGGTGCCCGTTGTTGTTGGTTTGACCCTGGGTGCGCAAGCCCTGGGTGGCGTACTGATGGGTGCGATCATTACAGGTATTTTTGTCGCGATTTCCATGACCACCGGCGGTGGCGCTTGGGATAACGCCAAGAAATACATCGAAGAGGGTCATCATGGTGGCAAAGGTTCTGACGCCCACAAGGCGGCTGTGACAGGTGACACTGTTGGCGATCCGTACAAAGATACGGCGGGTCCCGCAATTAATCCCTTGATCAAGATTATCAACATTGTGGCGCTGCTGATTGTGCCCTTGCTGTAATCTAGGTTATTACGAATGAAAAAAGGCCGGTAAAACCGGCCTTTTTTCATAGTTGCATAGGTAATAGGCGAGTAAAAGCCACCGCATGTTTTAAAACAGGGTGGCTATCATGGGGGCTACGGAGTTGCACTAAGCGCCCCGAATGGGGATGTAAAAGCTTACGCCGCGCGGATGTTGGCGGCTTGCTTCTTACCTTTTGGACCGTCGGCGAGGTCGTATTGCACCCGCTGCCCTTCCTTTAAGGTCTTGAATCCAGCCATTTCAATCGCAGAGAAGTGTGCGAAAACATCCTCGCCGCCTTCTTCAGGTGTAATAAAACCAAAGCCTTTTGCGTCGTTAAACCACTTGACGGTGCCAATTGCCATGTTGCTTACTCCGTTGTAGCTGGGTTGGTCGTTTAACCCCGATTTAGCTTGAAACTGTAGTGGCGAAACCTTGCCTAAGTACACTTTCTAAAGCAAAGACCGTTTTTAGTTTGCCCCCAGCAGAAGTAATTCGTCAAGTATTTTGCTTGGAGTGCAGTTTGGGGCTTGATAAGCGCCCCCGGCAGTCCCAGAATAGAAAATAATCGGATAGAAATATGGCGCAAAAGGATCAACTAGGCACTATTCTTGAACCAAGGGTCAGTAAAGCCAAGCCACCGCCGTTATATAAGGTGTTGCTCTTGAATGATGACTTTACGCCGATGGAGTTTGTAATCGTGGTGCTGCAAAAGTTTTTCGATATGGATTTAACGCGCGCGACGCAAATCATGCTTAAGGTGCATCAAGAAGGCATGGGTGTTTGTGGTGTCTTCCCAAAAGATATTGCGGCGACGAAGGTTGATCTGGTAGTCTCTTTTGCAAGGCAGCACCAACATCCTTTGCAGTGTGTAATGGAAGAAACGTAGATGATATCGCAGGAATTGGAAGTCTCTCTCCACATGGCATTTGTCGAGGCGCGGCAAAAGCGCCACGAGTTTATTACGGTGGAGCACTTGTTGCTGGCGATGTTGGATAACCCCTCCGCAGCGCAAGTTCTGCGCGCCTGCGCCGCAAACATCGAGGAGCTACGCAAGGTGCTGGCCGATTTCGTGCTGCAGCACACGCCGGTGGTCAGCGGCAGCGATGAAGTCGATACCCAACCTACACTCGGATTTCAGCGCGTGATCCAACGTGCGATTCTGCATGTGCAATCATCGGGCAAAAAAGAAGTGACCGGCGCGAATGTGCTGGTCGCAATTTTTGGTGAGAAAGATTCGCATGCGGTTTACTTTCTACACCAACAAGGCGTAACGCGCCTTGATGTAGTTAATTTTATTTCTCATGGCATCAGCAAGGTGCAAGATAGCGCAGGTCAAGCAAAAGGGGGCGGAGGTGAAGCGGAGCCGGAAACAGAAGGCGAGCAGCAACCAGCAACCGCGCTAGAAAACTTTACCCAAAACCTGAATGCGCAAGCCTTGCTAGGCAAGATTGATCCGCTGATCGGTCGCGACCTGGAATTGGAGCGCGTGATCCAAACTTTGTGCCGCCGCCGCAAGAACAATCCACTGTTGGTGGGCGAGGCGGGCGTGGGCAAAACTGCGATTGCAGAAGGTCTTGCGCGGCGCATTGTCGAAGGCAATATTCCTGAGGTATTAGCACAAAGCACGGTGTATTCCCTGGACATGGGCGCGCTGTTGGCCGGCACCAAATATCGCGGCGATTTCGAGCAGCGCTTGAAGGCGGTATTGAAGCACTTGCTGGATAACAATAAGGCCATCCTGTTCATTGACGAAATTCATACGTTGATCGGTGCGGGCGCGGCTTCCGGCGGTACTTTGGATGCCTCGAACCTGCTCAAGCCGGCCTTGAGTTCCGGCCAATTGAAATGTATCGGCGCCACCACTTATAACGAATATCGCGGCATTTTTGAAAAAGATCACGCCTTGTCGCGGCGCTTCCAGAAGATCGATGTGCCTGAGCCTTCAGTGGCCGAGACCATTGAAATTTTACGCGGCTTGAAATCGCGCTTTGAAGCGCATCACGGCATCAAGTACACCGCAGCTGCGCTATCGACTGCGGCAGAGCTCTCGGCAAAGTACATCAATGATCGCCACTTGCCGGACAAGGCGATCGACGTGATCGACGAGGCTGGCGCAGCGCAACGCATTCTGCCGAAGTCGAAGCAGAAAAAAGTCATCACGCCGAAAGAGATCGAAGATATCGTGGCCAAGATCGCCCGTATCCCGCCCAAAAATGTTTCCAGCGACGATCGCTCGGCGCTGAAGACGCTGGATCGTGATCTGCGTGCCGTGGTATTCGGTCAGGATAAGGCGATCGAGGCTTTGTCCAGCGCCATCAAAATGGCACGTAGTGGTTTGGGTAATGCACAAAAGCCCATCGGTTCCTTCCTGTTCTCCGGCCCGACCGGTGTGGGCAAGACCGAAGTCGCACGCCAGCTTGCATATATTATGGGCATCGAATTACTGCGTTTCGATATGTCGGAATATATGGAGCGTCACGCCGTGTCGCGCTTAATTGGCGCGCCACCGGGTTATGTCGGATTCGATCAAGGTGGCCTGCTGACCGAAGCCATCACCAAACATCCGTATTCGGTGTTGTTGTTGGACGAGATCGAAAAAGCACACCCGGATATTTTCAATATTCTGTTGCAAGTGATGGATCATGGTTCGCTGACCGACAACAATGGACGCAAGGCTGATTTCCGCAACGTGATCATCATTATGACCACCAATGCGGGCGCCGAGTCTCTGAATAAGGTGCACATTGGCTTTACTACGCCAGAGAAAACCGGCGACGAAATGGCCGACATCAAGCGCCTGTTCTCGCCCGAGTTCCGCAATCGCTTGGATGCGACGATTTCCTTCAAGTCTTTGGATAAGGAAGTCATCATGCGCGTGGTGGACAAGTTCCTGATGCAGTTGGAAGAACAGTTGCATGAGAAGAAGGTCGAGGCGAATTTCACCGATGCGCTGAAAGATTATTTAGCCAAAGCAGGTTTCGATCCGCTGATGGGCGCACGACCCATGGCACGCCTGATCCAGGACACCATCCGCAAGGCGCTGGCCGACGAGTTGTTGTTCGGGCGCTTGGCACACGGCGGCAAGGTTACCGTGGATATGGACGAGAATAATCAGGTGAAGCTGGTGTTTGAAGAGGAGCCGGAAGCGGTGATTTGAACCCTTGCTCCAGTAAAAATAAAAAGGCCGGCTTAGCCGGCCTTTTTATTTGCGCCATGCCGTTTGCCAATGCTTATGGAATCCCCTAACATCTTGAGAGTTTGCTAATTAATCAAAATGAATAGGGAGAAAAACATGGCTGATTTCAACCCGTATCAAGCACCTAGCGCACATGTCGAGGATATGAACGATGCTGAAGAAACCCAATTAGCGGAACGGGGAACTCGGCTCGGTGCAGTCATGATCGACTCGCTGATTCTTTTGGTGCCGTTATTCTTGGCAATATTCCCCGTGATATTTATGGCCAAGGCCGGGGGGGCTGAAAGCTTGGGAATCGGCTCTATCATTGCCATTGCGATTGGCGGCTTGGGATTTCTAGCCATCTTCGTGATTGATTTGGTCATGCTGCACCGCTCTGGGCAGACCATTGGCAAACGTATGCTGGGCGTGAAAATTTTACGCACCGATGGCAGCCGTGCGGGCTTGGCGCGGATCTTCTTTTTACGCATGTTCGTACCGGGCTTGATCAGCAATATTCCATTCGTGGGTGTGATTTTTTCCCTCGTGGATCCCTTATTCATTTTTCAAGAATCGCGCCGCTGTGTACACGATCTGATTGCCGATACTATCGTCGTTCTGGCTTGATGCTCGACACCTACCGCGAAATCGAGACCCCTGAGGGTGTCGAGCTACATTTGCGTGCCGCCGGTCCAGCGGCGCGCACCTTGGCTTACAGCATTGATTTGTTATTGCGCGGTGTAGTGATATTCGCGCTATCCATCGCGCTGTCAATCACCGGAAAATTCGGTACGGGCGTTTTTATGATCGTGATTTTCCTAATGGAATGGTTTTATCCGGTGTTGTTCGAGGTCTATCGCAATGGCGAGACGCCGGGCAAGCGCATGTTCGGCCTGCGCGTGGTGAACGACAATGGCACGCCTGTCGCTTGGGGCCCTTCGTTGGTGCGTAATTTATTGCGTGCGGTGGATTTCATGCCTGCGTTTTACGCTTTCGGCTTAGCCAGTATGTTGCTTAATCGCGACTTCAAACGTTTGGGTGATCTTGCTGCTGGTACGATCGTCGTGTATCAAGATCGTGCTGCAATTAAGGTCGCCATCCCAGATGTGCCGGCCCTCGCCCCCCCTTTGGGACTGAATTTGGTCGAGCAGCGGGCGGTGATTACTTTTGCTGAACGTTCGCAACGTTTAACCGAGGTGCGCTCTGAAGAGCTGGCGGATTTGCTCACACCACTGACGGGGGTTGAAGGTCGCGCCGGCATTCAACGTCTGTATCAAATGGCGAATTGGCTGGTCGGAAAACGATGAACCAACAAGATTTCGAATGTCATCACGAAGCCTATTGGCAAGAAACAGAAACGCTGATCGACAATCTGACCAAGAACAAGCGCATGAATTTCAGCATGGCGAGTGAATTTCCGCAGCGCTATCGTCAAGTCTGCCAGCACCTGGCGCTGGCGCGCGAGCGTCAATACACCACACATCTGATTGATCGTTTAAATTTACTCATGCTGCGCGGTCATCAACATTTGTACGGTTCACGCGCAGGTTTTCTGAGTCCTATCCTACATTTTATCGGCGCGGCATTTCCGGCACTGATCCGACGCGAGTGGCGTTTATTTTGGCTGGCATTCTTTTTGTTTTACGGCCCCGGCTTGGTCATGGGCTGGGCCGTATATGAACGCCCGGAAATGAGCTACACCCTGATGGACGCAAGGCAAGTTGCGCAAACCGAGGAGATGTATCGCCCCGATGCGCCGCATATCGGTCGAGAGCGCGGCGCGGACAGTGATGTCGCCATGTTTGGCTTCTATATCTGGAACAATATTCGTATCGGCTTTCAGACTTTCGCCAGCGGTATTTTTTTGGGTGTTGGCAGTATTTTTTATCTGATGTTCAACGGCCTATTTATCGGCGCGGTGGCGGGACACCTGACCCAGGTGGGCTATACCGGAACCTTCTGGCCTTTCGTATCAGGCCATGGTGCATTTGAATTGACCGCTATTGTTCTCTCTGGCATGGCAGGATTGAAACTCGGTTTTGCTTTGCTCGCCCCAGGCCGACGTACGCGCTTGGAAGCTTTGCGCGAGGCCTCCAAGGTCAGCATCAAGATCGTTTACGGGGTGATCGGTATGTTGGTCATCGCCGCGTTCATCGAAGCATTCTGGTCCGCCTCTACCTTGGTCAGCCCCATGGTGAAATACAGTGTCGCTGGCGTATTGTGGAGTTTGGTCATTTTGTATTTTCTACTCGTGGGTCGCGGTCATGCAGATTGACCGAATTGCCATCATGGTACGGCCGCGCAATCCGTGGGAAGCCATGGATCTCGGCATGCGCATGGCGCTGCAATGGTGGAAGCCAGTGTATGGTGCTTGGCTTGCTGCCTATCTGCCGGTGATTGCCATCATCACCTGGATCTGTGCGGAGTTGAACCAGCCTTGGTTGGCATGGCTCGCGGTGTGGTGGGTCAAGCCGCTGCTGGAGCGCGTACCACTGTATGTTTTGTCGCATGCGGTGTTCGGCGAAGTGCCGCGTGTCGCCGATGCGCTGCGCGCTATTCCTGGTTTGTTGCGTATCTCACCGCTGTGGCGTTTGTTGTTAACGCGGTTTTTTAGTTTTAATCGTTCGTTCTGTTTACCGGTCATCATGCTCGAAGGATTGCGCGGTAAGGAGCGGCGCGCCCGTCTACGTGTCTTGCTCAAGGGCATGGCCAGTGCGCCGGTGTGGCTGACCATTGTGTGTGCCCATTTGGAACAAATCCTGGCGCTCGGCGCTTACTCGCTGTTCGATCTGTTATTACCGCGCACCATGGACGCAGAGCTGGGTATCAAGGAACTCTTCGCGCAAGGTCTGCCCGATTGGTATGTCTGGATGTGTTACGGCATCACAGTATTTGCCTACTTAGTGATCGGGCCTCTGTATGTCGCAAGTGGTTTCTCGCTTTACCTCAATCGCCGCACCTTGTTGGAGGGTTGGGATATCGAGCTGGGATTTCGGCGTATGGCACAACGTCTGAGCCAATCACTTTCACGCGCTGCCGTCGTCTTATTGTGCGTGTTGGGCTTGTCCATCGCCTTGCCACCCGATGCCAGTGCCACGAGCGGCGCTCCTCGCAATGCCGAAGCCCGGCAACATATCGATCAAGTCATGCGCCGCCCCGAATTCAACACTAAAAAAACCATCGAGAGCTGGCGTTACATCGGCAAGAAAGATCAAGATGAAGATGCCAATAAAAACGATGCCTTTTGGAATTCGATCAGCGCATTCAGCAAGGGCTTGGCTTGGCTCGTCAAAGGCTTCTTCTATCTCCTCCTGTTTGCCGCCGTGGTGTGGCTCATCATCAATCATCAGCGCTGGTTGAACTGGGCGCGCGGCATTAAGCCCGCACCGCGCTATCAGCCGCCGGCGCAATTGTTTGGTCTTGATATACGCCCCGAATCCCTGCCCGATAATGTTTCCGAAGCCGCCTATCGGTTGTGGCAAAGCGGCGATGCACGTGGCGCCTTGAGCCTGCTGTATCGCGGCGCGCTGTCGCGACTGGCGCAGCAAGAAAATGTGAGCCTGAAAGCCAGTGACACTGAAGGCGATTGTCTACGCGTAGTGCAGCACACCCAAACCTCTTCCATCAGCAGTTATTTCGCTCAGCTCACGCGCGCCTGGCAAGCCGTGGCCTATGCCGGGCGTACACCGCAAGCGGCTGAAGGCGAGGCGCTGTGCCGCGCATATCCTGAATATTTTGGGGTTGCGCCATGACATTACGGCAGGGCTTGATTATTGCCTTATTGCTCACAATAGCGGGTGCCATCGGTTATTGGTTCTATAGCAATTTTGAAAAAGAGCACAAAGAAACTGAGGTAGGTTTTCTCGGTGCGGCGCGTTACAACCCTTTGCTGGCGGCGCAGCGCTATTTTGAATCATTCGGTTTAAAGGCGCAGAGTCAGGAGGGCCTGACTGTTTTGCCGCCCAACAATGCGACCTTGATCATCCCCAGCGCACGCTATGAAATGGGCGGCGGCGAAGCGCAACGCTTACGCCACTGGGTGGAAGCGGGCGGACATTTGGTCGTGGTGCCGAGCGCAACTTTCGACGAAGAATATGAACGCACCGATTTATTTTTGGATCCACTCGGCATTCAAGTTAAAGCGATCGAGGATCCGGAATCATCGGGCCTAGTCGATGTCGATTGGCCCGGTAGCGGCGATTTCATGACGATAAATATTGATGCTTATGTGCGCCTGGATGCGTCACATGCAAAGGCCAAGGCCGTGCTCCAACTGGCAGATGAGGATGGCGCGTACTTGGTGCGGCTGGCCGTGGGACAAGGGGTGGTGACGATTCTGTCTGATGCCAAATTTTTAACCAACCAAAATTTAAGCAAAATCGATCATGCTGCTTTTTTATGGCGCGTAACGCAGCTCGACACGCCACGTCCAATTTGGTTAGTGTTCAGCGATGGTATGCCGCCGTTGCCGCAGTGGCTCATGCAACATGCCTGGACGGCACTGATCGCTGGTGGCGTGTTGTTGCTACTATGGTTGTGGGTAGCGAGCCGTCGCTTCGGCCCATTGCATGCCAATGTGCCCTTGGCGCGGCGGCGCTTGCTGGATCACATCGAGGCCAGCGGACGATTTTTATGGCGTGCAGGGCAGGGCGAGCAATTGCTGAAAGGCGTAAGACAGACTTTGTACCGCGCGCTGGAATTGCGTCACCCGGCGTGGGCCGGGCTGAATTCAAATGATTTATATCAACGCTTAGCCGAGCTCTCCGGTCTGCCATACGAGACCGTGCAAGGCGCTTTGCTCTACACCCACCACGGCAACGAATACGAATTTACCCAAGCCATTCAAACACTCGAACGATTAAGGAAATCCCTATGAGCGAGCCACAAGAAAACGGATCAGAACAAAACACCCAGGAACACATCGCCCAAGCAAGCGCGATCGCAGTCCGTATGCGCAGCGAGATCGGCAAAGCGCTGATCGGCCAAGAGCAAGTAGTAGAGCAGATTCTAATCGCGCTATTTGCCGCCGGCCATGTGTTGATCGAAGGTGTGCCGGGTCTGGGCAAGACGCTGCTGGTACGCGCGCTGGCCAAGACTTTTGAGGGTAACTTTGCGCGTATCCAATTCACGCCCGACCTGATGCCGTCAGATGTTACCGGTCATGCGATGTACGATCTGAAAAGCGAACAATTCCGCATCCGCAAAGGCCCCGTGTTCACCAATCTGTTACTGGCGGATGAGATCAATCGCGCACCGGCCAAGACCCAGGCCGCGTTGCTAGAAGTGATGCAGGAATACCAAGTCACCATTGAGGGTCAGCCGCTGCTTTTGACCTTACCCTTCATGACCCTGGCTACGCAAAATCCTTTGGAGCAAGAGGGCACTTATCCGCTGCCGGAGGCGCAACTGGATCGCTTTCTACTCAAGATATTGATCGATTACCCGAGCGAGCAAGAAGAAAAGGCGCTGGTGGCCAGCGTGACCAGCGGTCAGGTCGGCGACACCTTAAATGTCGATGCAGTGAACTCGGTGGTCAAGGCTGCGAGCATCGTCAAGGTGCAGCAGATTGTTTCGCGCATGCGTGTTGACGAACGCGTCAACGACTACGCCGTGCGTATCACGCGCAAGACACGCGAATGGCCCGGCATCAGCATTGGCGCTGGACCGCGTGGCGGCATCGCCCTGATCCGTGCCGCGCGTGCCAAGGCGCTATTCAGCGGGCGTGATTTTGTCACGCCGGACGACGTGAAGTCGGTTGCCATCCCTGCGCTACGGCATCGCATCAGCATCGCGCCTGAATTGGAAATGGAAGGCCATAAATCCGACGATATTCTCTCTGCGCTGCTGGAGAAAGTGGAAGCGCCGCGCAAGTGAGGCCCGCGCGCTTATTGCTGGCCGTCGCTTGGGGCTGGCTCTTGTTCGGCATCTTCGCCGCCGTGTGGACGGCGCTGGTGCAGAGCTGGGCTATGTGTGGCGGCGTATTGCTATTCATTATCGTGCTTGATTTTGCACTGCTGCTGCGTGCACCACAATTCAGCGCCACGCGTCGTGTCGCATCCAGCCTGCCGGTCGGCGTGTGGAGTCATGCCCAATTGCGCCTCAACAATCCGGGTCAGCGCAGCTGGCGCATGCAAGTATTCGACCATTATCCGCAGCAGAGTGAGATCGAAGGTTTGCCGCAGAGGATCAATATCGCCGCGAATGGTTTTGCCGAGTTGGGTTATCGCTTGCGCCCGCTGGAGCGCGGCGACCAAAATTTCGGTCTGGTGCAAGTACTAGTCGATTCGCCGCTCAAGCTGTGGCAGCGTAGCCGCCAATTGGGTGCGTCGCAAATCGTGAAGGTCTATCCCAATTTCGCTGAAGTGGCGAAGTACACCTTATTTGCCACCGACAATCGCCTAAGTCAGCTCGGCATAAAAAAACACCGCCGACGTGGCGAAGGTTTGTCGTTTCATCAGTTGCGCGACTATCGTGCCGGCGATGCCTTGCGCCAGATTGACTGGAAAGCGACGGCGCGCTTGAAGCGCCTCATCTCGCGCGAATACCAGGATGAGCGCGACCAGCAAGTGGTATTCCTGATTGATTGTGGCCGACGCATGCTAGCCAAGGACGATGCACTATCGCACTTCGATCACGCCTTGAATGCGGTGCTGTTGTTGTCCTATGTTGCGCTGCGCCAGGGTGATGCCGTCGGATTTTTCGCTTTTGCCGGTCCGCAGCGCTTTCTGCCGCCGCGCAAAGGTGCGCTCACCATTAACACGGTGCTGAATAACGTCTACGATCTTCAGCCCACCACGCATGCGTCGGATTACGCCCAAGCCGCCAGCGAACTCATCAAGCGCTTAAAGAAGCGCTCCTTGGTGGTGCTGGTTACCAATCTGCGCGACGAAGATGCCGAAGACCTGCGCCCGGCCATCGCCCTGTTGCGGCAGCGCCATTTAGTGGTGCTGGCCAGCCTGCAAGAAGCGGTACTAAATCAAATCACGCAACAGCCGGTGCAAAATTTCGACCAAGCAGTGTGCTTGGCCGCCACCGATATTTATCTCGAACAGCGTCGCCAGGCACATCAAGCCCTGAAAAATTTTGGCGTAATGATGCTGGACGTGGAACCCGCGCAATTGCCAGTCGCACTGGTTAATCGCTATTTGGATATCAAACTGAGCGGGCGCTTGTAGCTGAAGCGCAAAACCCAACATACCTGATACGGCATTGATAAGTTACGGTACAAAAATTTACGCTTAACCCAGTCTGCGCACTGTAGTATTAAGCCCTCGTTTTTCCTCTGCGTCCTTCGCGTCCTCTGCGGTGAAAATGTTTTTGAAATGAAACTCTCCCTGCCAACTAAAGATAAACGCTTCTTAATAGCGCTGGCAGTTTCATTGGCACTCCACTTGTCATTGCTATTCATCAAACGTGCTACACCCCCTGAACCATTGATATCCGATTCACAAAACTTACCCTCCGAACTCCAAGTCCGCATATCCAGATCGGAGCCCCCAAACGCGCCGTCCGCCATGCAACAACCTATAGCGCCGCAGGTTCCGACCAAGGCGCGTCGTCCAACTGCCCAATTGCCGACCCCGCTCACGCGCACCGTCGAAGCCGAAAAAACCTGGAGCCAAGCGGAGAAGGAAGAAATGAATCGTTTCCTCAACGAGCTTGGCGCTGAATCCAAGCCACCCTCAGGCCGGGCGCTGGCACAAAAGGCCATGGCCATGGCACGTGCCATCGGTGCAGAAGGGGAGGTGGATCAAGAGGCAGTCACAATCGCGCAACGCTTACGCGCCGCAAACGTTGAACCTTTCAATATCGAGCTGTACTACGAATCCTTGTTCCGCAAGCTTAACCGCAGCGCAGAAATGGTAAAAAATAAATCGCGTGAGGCCGGGTCGCATGTCGCCGTGGTGCGCGTTGTGCTGAATCCGAATGGTTCGGTGAAAAGCTTTACCATCCAACAAGCGGCTGACCAGCAATCCGAGATTGCGTATATCAAGTCGGTGGTGGAACGCGCTGCGCCCTTTCCGGCTTTCCCGGCGGATATACGCAAAGCGACCGATGCAATGATCTTGCAAATCTGCATTCAGCCCAGGAGTTTTGGGCCGGGAGGAGGGGCGTTCTTTTCGCGTATGTCGCGCGGGCAGTCGTGTCGGGAAGATGGGTAGAGTGATTGCGTTATGAAAGAAGTGTGGAAACGAATAAATTTGCAAATGTCCCTTTGCTCAGAATGTATTTTTTGATCGCTATTGAAAGAGATTAATCGCCGGCCATTTCGTTTGGCGACTACGCACTAAATTCATATAAGTCAGTGCATGGGAACAGGGTTTCCGTGCCTCATTTCATCAATGATTTTTGCTTCATAAGTTAATTAGAATGCAGTTGGTTCTCAAAGGAAGGGATTCTGCGTATATTCAGAATACAGCTCGTTAATAGGTATCTTAGCCAACGAATATATGTAGGGGATGCGTTACCGTTATGCTCAAAGTGAAAGGTTAAAGTGATGTCTACGTCGCGTCATTATTTGCTCATTTGTTTTTCTTTTTTTAGTGGGTGCCTTTTTGTTGCAAGTGCACAGGCTGAGGAGCTAAGGCTGGCTCTGGCTAATTCCACATGCCATGCCATGAATATGGTCGAGGATTTATATCGCGTAAAACATCCGATTCGATTCACGCACTTTTGCAAATCATCAGGCCTCCTCGCCAAAGGGATGCGCGGTGGTGTACTGACTGCGGACATATTTATTTCAGCTGACCGTGAATGGATGGATTTTGCCGTTGAAAATGATCTGGTCGCAGCGGAACGGGTTTCCAGCCCCTGGGGTAATACGCTCGTCATAGCAACCCCTAAAAATAGTTTATTAAAGCGCATAGAATTAGAGGATCTTGCCTCGGATAAGGTCGCGGTCATCCTCATCGGAGATCCGGCGCGTGTCAAAGTAGTTGTCGCCTGTCTCATGCCGCCAGCCGATCAATAGACCGCTTGGCCAATTCAGTTGCGACGACCGAATCCCGCTCAGGAT
>Ga0315270_10000278_pt1 | contig 29169 bp, 31 predicted proteins | sample C1_bottom_MG_FD_204932 | JGI IMG/M metagenome (GOLD analysis project Ga0315270, IMG submission 204932) | Sediment microbial communities from Yellowstone Lake, YNP, Wyoming, USA - C1_bottom | ecosystem: Environmental > Aquatic > Freshwater > Lake > Sediment | place: USA: Wyoming | collected...
GCTGCATTCGACGCTCGGTTACAAATCGCCTATGCTGTTCTTGCACGAGTGGCTGACCGCTCAACAGATGGAAAAGCAGGTAGCATGAACGCCGCCCGTTGGAAGACGAAAAACCGAGGGAAGCTCAAATATATATTGGAGGCTGGTGTAATTCCAACTAAGGTCGGTCCAGGCAAATTCGAGGGCGATGCTTTACCGTTCAGAATATTTGATCGCTTGGACTTAGAGTACCCTGTCGTAAAAACAGCCTATCGGGAATTAATGCGTGGTGAAGTATCAATGCCATGGATAGATTTAGATGTCCCTATAATTCCACAAACCGAATTGGCATCTCTATTTGATGTCGGAAAAAACAGTGCCAGGATAACGCTAAGAAATACTGGCAACCGTCCCCTTCGTCTTAGCACTTGGGAAACTGCTACTGAACAAGAACGTGAAATAGCACTTAAGGAAAATACATGCGGAAATATACAACTGGAACCCAATGGTCGTTGTGAACTTACGATTATCAAATCCACCGCTAAACCGCTCTCAAAAACATTTTATAGCTGGGGAAGCACAGGTACAACGGGGGAATTCGAAGTCAATGTGAGTTTGAGCATCAGGAAATACGATAATGGTGAAACAAGTATTGAAGTACGAAATCGTTAAGCATGGCTGCCTGCAAAGCCAGAAGACACGCTTTGAATTTAGCACCTTAGTTGCCTGGGCAATCCAAATAAATACAAGACGACTGCGACGGCGCGTAAAGCACTTACAAAATGCAGTGGGGCGCAATAGAAACATTGCGCTTCTACCTCTTAGCAAGGCTCGTTTGCCTTCGCGGTCGAAGGCGGATCACACGACTAACACGACTTCATCAAACTGCAATGCCAGTATGCCCGCGTTTAGGTGGTTATTCGCGGCCGCTTTGTTTTGCCGGCAGCCGGCAATAGTGACGTGTTACGCTGATATAGCTCGAACAAAAACGCCACGCGCTCGGCGTCGTTTTTGAAATTCTTTTTGCCATAGGCGGCGTCTACCGCCGCATCGAGTTTTTGGTGGGCTTTTACCAGAGCTGGCGGCATGGTGAGCGGGTCGTAGAGGTCGGCGAGCGTGGCGTCGGGAAATTGCGCGCGGGCGTCGAGCACGGCTTGGGCGGCGGCTTCGATTTTTTCGCGTTGGGTGTCGGTGGGTTGGTCGGGCCAGGGGAAGTTGTTGTAAACGATGTGGGCAGAATAGCGATAACGGCTTTCCAAACGACCAGCCACGCAGCGCAGCCATGCGTTGTGCATCGTGGAGGACAGCGCGCCGAACTGATACAGCGTGGCATCCGGTAGCATGAACACCAAGTCGCTGCAAAAAGTATCCGGCTCAAAAAAACCGATCGGTACAATCTGGCGTCGCTCTGAGGATACTTTTGGAATCAGCAAATATGGCCCGCGTGGAAGCATTTCCGTTCCAAAGTGCGTCGGGATATCCGCTGCGGCCAGCGTCTGCTTGCGCTTGCTGGCCAAACGAAATTTTCGCACAGCATCCACTCGCGCCAGCGCCTCCGGCATCTGGCGCAGCTCATTTGGCGGACAATCGCCTAACCACAAACACCGGCGTTCGTAACCATTGAGAAACTCGTCCGCGCCAAGCCAGCGGTGAAAATACTTGGCTGCTTTTGGTTCGATCTTCAGGAACTCGTCGCGCTCATCAATCGTAAAGAGGTAATTTCCATCGTCGATGGGCTGACTACCGATACCAATCCTCGGCACATTACAGATGGGCGTTGAGCGCCGTGTCAGCACAACATACGGCGCATCCACCAGATACGGATTGATGTTCGCGGCGGCAACAGCATGCGGCTCGCCACGAATGTCTTCGTATTCGTAAATCGTTTTCTTTTCCGTGTCGAACGCGCCGAAGCCGATGATGACGCAGTGCACCGCTGCCATGCCCTTTGCCTCATTGCTCCACTGGAAGGTTCGATGGGCGAAGTGGATGTAGATGCCTTTGCTCAAGAGCCAACTCCATAGCACGCCGACCTTCTCGCCTTGGCTGATGCTATTAGTGGAGACGAAGGCGCATCTCACCCTCTCCCCCGACCCCTCTCCCGCAAGCGGGCGAGGGGCGGTAAGGTAATTTGCCGCTTTGACGTACCAGGCGGCAATGAAATCCAGCAGGCCGCCGCCGTCTATACCATCGAACACCTGACGCGTTTCTTCGCGTTGTGCGTCGCTCATGAATTTCGCACCCACAAACGGCGGATTACCAAACACATAACTCGCCTGCTCCGCCGGCAGCACATCATTCCAATCCGTCGTCAGCGCATTGCCATGATAAATATGCGGCGTGCGCTTGAGCGGGATGCGGGCGAAGTACATGCCGAATTCTTCCGACACGCGCACGTTCATTTGGTGATCCATGAGCCACAGCGCCACTTGGGCGATCTGGGCGGGAAATTCTTCGATTTCAATGCCGTAGAACTGATCCACGTCCACGCCGATGAGTTGATGCACGTCGAGGAATTTTGGCTGCTGTCGTGGCTGGCGCGCAACACGTCCAGTTCCAGTGCGCGCAGTTCGCGATAGGCGATGACCAGGAAATTGCCGCAGCCGCAGGCGGGGTCGAAGAAGGTGAGGGTGCGCAGTTTTTTGTGGAACTCAAACAATTTGTTTTTGTTGCTGCGCACGCGCTGGAATTCGGCGCGCAGTTCGTCCAGGAACAGCGGCTTGATGAGTTTGAGGATGTTTTCCTCGCTGGTGTAGTGTGCGCCGAGGTTGCGCCGTGCTTTGCCGTCCATGATGCTCTGGAACAGCGCGCCGAAGATGGCGGGCGAGATGGCGGCCCAATCCAGGGCGCAGCAATCGAGCAGGGCGTCGCGCATGGCAGCGTCGAAGGCGGCGATGGGCAGGGTTTCTTCGAACAGCTTGCCGTTCACATAAGGGAAAGCGTTTAGCTGTTCGTCGAGATTTTTCGAGCGTTTGTCCTCCGGCGTGTTGAGCACCTGGAAGAACTGCGCGAGCTGCGGGCCGAGGTCGCTGCCATCGGGTGCGGTGCGCTCGTCGATCCAAAGGCGGAAGCTGCCGGCGGGCTGGTAGATGCCGGTATCCTCGGCGAACAGGCAGAACAGCAGGCGCACCAGCAGCAGTTCCAGCGGGTGACCGTCAAAGCCGCTGGCCTTGAGCCGGTCGTGCAGCTTGCCCATGCGCTCGGCAGCCTTGATATTGACCGGGTTTTGCGGCGCGATGACCTGGGTGCGGTAACCGGCGATGAAGGCGAAATGCTTGATGCGCTTGTGCAGATCGGCAATCTTGAATTCGGTCTCGGTGGCGTCTTCCAGATCGTAGAGACGAAAGCGCTCGAAGTCGGACACCAGGATGTAGCGCGGCAAGTCGCGCTCGGCGATACCGTCAAAGTAATCCGCCGCTTGGGCGAAGGCACGATTGAGGTCGGCGCCCCAGCTCTTGTGTTCGATCAGCAGCATGCCTTTCCAAAAGGCATCGATGCGGCCCTGCTTGAGTTTCTCGCCGACGCGGGCGATTTGCACCTGCTTCTCGAAAATGGCGACGCGCTTGCGCTCGATGCCGAACACGCCGAAGAAGTCGTTCCAGAAACTCTGCGCCTCGGCGCGCTCGGACTCTTCGCCCGCCCACTGGCGCGAGAATTCATGGGCACGGTTGCGGATTTCGTTCCAGGAAAGCGGCATGGTTAAAGCACCTGCCAGTATTTGTATCCAGAATAGCGCTTGGTGTTGTGCATGAGGATATGCGCATTATTGGTTTTTTTAATATCACAATCGTAACACAGCTCAGGAAGCGTCTTTTCCGCGGTACAAAATAAGCCGCATATGAATAGGATATGGCCAGCCGATTATCGTCGTCAGCGCTTAAGCCGGCATGTCCAAGAGCAGCTGCAATGAAGCGACTGCAGTTCATCATCAGCCCGAACACATCCCACGCCTAAGGTTTCCATACCCGGAACTTTTTCACTTCTGCGAAAGCGCCATATTCGACGCGCTGCATTGAATGAGGCCGACCATCCATCAACTGCCGCCACCCCGTGCCCAATCAACCAGCCCCAACCGAACTCGCAATTCTGGGATTGCGCAAGAAGCAGTATCTGGCTTTTTATCTAAGAATTAGGAAGGCCGTGCGGGGGAAAGTTGCGAATTAATTACTGACAATACATTCCCTCCTCACTCCTTAAATAATGGTCATCGATAGGTGCGCAGCGTACCCCACGTTATAATCCCTACTTTTTGCAGATTCCCACATGAAAATATTCTTATTCGCCCTGTCCTGGCTGCTTGCCGGCTTAAACTACGCCGCAGACCTATTGCCACCACCTCCCGCGCCCGATATCGCTGCGCGTGCATTTGTTTTGATGGATTTCCAAAGCGGCCAAGTCCTGCAAAGCGCCAAGCCCGACGAGCGTGTAGAGCCGGCTTCCTTGACCAAGTTGATGACGGCTTATCTGACCTTTACCGCGCTCAAGCAAGGGCGCTTGAAGCCGGGCCAAACCTTGCCGGTATCTGAGAAGGCCTGGCGCTCGGAAGGTTCGCGCATGTTCGTGCAGCTGAATTCGCAGGTCGCGGTCGAGGATTTGATGCGGGGCATGATCGTGCAATCTGGCAACGACGCCTGCGTCACGCTGGCCGAGGGCATCGCCGGGACAGAGCAAGCCTTTGCGGAATTGATGAACCGCGAGGCGCAGCGCCTCGGCCTGCGCAATTCGCATTTCATGAATTCCACCGGCCTGCCGCATGCCCAGCATTACTCCACAGCGCACGACTTGGCCTTGCTCACAGCGGCCATCATGCGCGATTTCCCCGAGTATTACCCGCTGTATTCGATCAAGGAATTTCGCTACAACAACATCACCCAGCCGAACCGCAATCGCCTGTTGTGGCAGGATCCGTTTGTCGATGGCGTGAAGACCGGGCATACCGATTCTGCCGGTTTTTGTCTTATCACCTCGGCCAAGCGTGGTGAGATGCGTTTGATCTCGGTGGTGCTGGGCACCGCATCGGACAACGCGCGCACTACTGAAAGTCAGAAATTGCTGAACTATGGTTTCCAATTTTACGAGACCTATCGCCTGTACCAAAAAGGCCAGACCGTGACCACGCTACCGGTGTACAAGGGCAGCGAAAACAGCGTCAAGGCCGGCTTTGTGAACAATCTTTATCTGTCCCTGCCCAAGGGTCATTATCAACAAGCCAAGATCAGCCTGACCAGCCGTCAGCCGCTACTTGCGCCACTCACGCCAGGGCAAGCGGTCGGCACCTTGACAGTGAATGTCGACGGTAAACCGGTCACGAGTTTTCCCCTGCAAGCGCTGGAGACTGTGAAAGTTGCTGGCCTGTTCGGTCGCGCCTGGGACAGCATGAAATTATGGTTCAAATAGTTCATCTCAACGGTCGATTCATGCCGCTGGAAGAGGCGACGATCCCCGTATTGGATCGCGGCTTTATTTTTGGCGATGGCGTTTATGAAGTAATTCCGGTTTATTCGCGCCGTCCATTTCGCCTGGCCGAGCATCTGCGGCGGCTGCAAAACAGCCTGGATGGCATCGGCCTAAATAATCCGCATACGGAAGCCGAGTGGGATATTTTGTTGCAACAACTCATTGCGCAGAATGAGGGCGAAGACCAATATCTTTACCTGCATATTACGCGCGGCGTGGCCAAGCGCGATCACGCTTTCCCCAAGGTGGTGGTGCCGACCGTGTTCCTGATGAGCAGCCCGCTGCTGTCCCCGCCGGCGGAGTTAAAGGCCACCGGCGTGACCGCCATCACCGCCCAGGACAACCGCTGGTTGCGCTGCGACATCAAGGCGATTTCGCTGCTGCCAAATGTGCTTTTGCGCCAGCAAGCCGTGGCTGCCGGCACCATGGAAGCGATCCTCGTGCGCGATGGCTTCATGACCGAAGGCTCGGCCAGCAATATTTTTGTGGTGCAAAATGGCACGGTGCTGGCGCCGCCAAAAAACAACCTAATGTTGCCCGGCATCACCTACGATTTGATCTTGGAATTGGCTGCCGCCGAGCGCATTCCTTTGCGCGTCGGCCCGGTGCCGGAAGCAGCATTGCGTAGCGCGGATGAGATTTGGCTCACCTCCTCCACACGCGAAGTGCTGCCAATTACTGTGCTGGACGACCAGCCGGTGGGCGCGGGGCAGCCTGGGCCGCTGTTTAAGCGCATGGATACGCTGTACCAGAATTACAAGGCGACGGTGATGCGCCAAGCCGATTAACGTCAAAACGTTGTTAGTTGCCATGCATCCGAACAAAGTTAACCGAACGCGCGTTACCCTACTGACAGACCTCCCAAATGTCGGGCAAGCCTGCGCTGAGGATTTTCGACTACTTGGTATTCACGAGCCAAGCCAACTTGCGGGCAAGTGCCCATTCGAGTTGTATGAGAGCCTTTGCGAAAAAACAGCGTCACGTCACGACCCATGTGTCATTGATGTTTTCATGTCTGTAACACGCTTCATGGCGGGCGAGGAACCCCGACCTTGGTGGGCATACACTGAAGAACGAAAGCAATCACTGATACGAAAAGGCAGTAACAAGTGAAATTTGGTTATGTCATCGTCTATGTTTCCTCGGTTACTGAAGCCCTAGACTTCTACAGAACAGCGTTCGGCTTTGAAACCCGCTTTGTTCACGACTCAGGCCAGTATGGAGAGCTTGAAACCGGGGCAACCGTTCTTGCCTTCGCCTCGCATGCAATGGGTGAATCGAATCTTGGTGGGCAGTATCAAAAAGCAGACCCTCATGCTGCCCCGCTGGGTGTTGAGTTAGCCTTCGTCACTGATGACGTCGCTGCAGCTTATGGTAGGGCCATCGCCGCTGGTGCTACCCCGATCAAGGGGCCGATTGAAAAACCTTGGGGCCAAATTGTGGCCTATGTCCGCGCTAAGGATGGCTCACTCATTGAACTGTGTTCGCCAATTGGCGATTGATCATTTTTTTCATGGTGATGTAGATGACCGAAGAAAAAACCACCCTGCTCGAATTCCCCACCGCCTTTCCCATCAAGATCATGGGCCTGGCGCAAGACGGCTTCGCTCAGGCCATCGTAGAGATCGTACTCAAGCATGCGCCGGAATTCGATGCGGCGGATACTGAAATGCGACCTTCCAGCGGTGGCAAATATGTCGGCATTACCTGCACCATCACGGCCACCTCGCAGGAACAGCTTGACGGACTGTACCGCGAATTGACGGCGCATCATCTGGTGAAGATGGTGCTCTAGGTGAGCAGCGCAGCGCTCACCATCAAACATCTCGGGTTGGCGGACTTCGACTCTACTTGGCACGCCATGCAGGATTTCACGGCGCAACGCGGCCCGGATACGCCGGACGAAATCTGGTTGTTGCAGCATCCGCCGGTGTTTACTTTGGGCTTGGCGGGCAAGCGCGAGCACATCCTGCAAATCACCGATATCCCCATCATCCCCATTGATCGCGGCGGCCAAGTGACCTATCACGGCCCGGGACAAGTGGTCGCCTATGTGCTGCTGGACTTGAAACGTCGCGGCTATGGCGTACGCGAATTGGTACAACGCCTGGAGCAAGCAGTGATCGACTTACTCGCCGGCTACGGCATCCAGGCAGCGCGCCGCGCCCAAGCGCCGGGGGTCTATGTCGCTGAACAAAAAATCGCCGCGCTCGGTTTGCGCATCAAGCACGGCATGAGTTATCACGGCCTGGCGCTGAACGTGGACATGGATCTAGCACCGTTTAATTTCATCAATCCTTGCGGCTATCAGGGCCTGGAAGTCACACAATTGCGTGCGCACGGGGTGACTGAGGATATAGAGAATGTGGCGCAAAAGTTGGCTGTGCAACTCGCAAACACGCTTTAAATTTCCCGGCAGCCCAACGCCAAACCAAGCAAGTACGGCGCTTGGCCCGTTCAGTATTATTTTGACATAAAGCCGTATCGCGGTAGCATAATTGCCCGACGCCGATGCGGATGGTCGCGCCACGGCAGTCGAAACCACCATTCAAATTGAAACATCTCTTTAAACGAGAGGGTGTGCGATGACCCGACAAATTTATTTTGTTTGCCTGTGCTTTTCTTTTGCGTTGTTCGCCGGATCGGGTACGGCGTTCGCGGCACAAGACAGTTTTGCGCCCCTGCTGCTAGCGATGGACAATTTAGCGGCCAAGCATGAGCACGCCGAGGCTAGCGCCAGCTTGGCCAAAAAATTTCATCCATTTATCCTGTCCCAAGAATCAGCTGGGGCGCTCTTAAACGCCGTGCAATATAGTCAAAGCATTGCGCTGCTCAGTCCTGCGAATGGCGAAATTGTACGTATCGTTCCAGCGACCAAACCGATGAGCTTGGCCAATGCCTATGTTGCACTCAGTTTTGCGCGCCAGGATCTGGCGCAATACGGTGTTAGCCAACCCACGCCCGCGCAATTGAAATGGGCCTTGAATGGCGGTCAGTTCCGGCAAATTAATTTATCTGGCCGGCACAACATTCACCTGAAAGGTGTGTTGAAACAGCGCGCGCAAGGGAAAACTTGGGATGCGGTCGCCAAAAGCATCGGGGTGAATGCGGATACCGTGCGCTACGATATGGAAGCCGCAAAATTTGTGCTGATCAAATCGGCGCCGACACCGAGTTACTCTTCCATCAAGGCCTTTCCGGAAGATCAAGGCGGGGGACAAGCCAGCTTACGCACTGAACGCGAAAAGCCCAACGGGGCGGGCCTTATCACGGCGCATGGCGCCAGCACGAACGTCTCGAAATGATTACCTGAGCGCGGCACCCTGCTGCGCGCGCCAAGCCATAATCCCTGCCACCATTGCCGCATCCCCGCTTTCAGTCACAAACACCTGCTCCAATCCCAGCTCGCGCGCGGCTTGCGCGATCCGCTCATGCGGTACGAACAGCGGGGTTTTCTTGAGCCACTGCTGGCATAACTTGCCGGCGATTTCATACAGGTTGCGCAAGGCTTCGGCGCTGGTGACGGTGACCACATTCAATTCATTGCGCGCCCACAAATAACGCAAGGCATCGCTATTGGCCTGGGGCTTTTGACGCCGATAGCACTCAGCGTAGGTGAGCTGCGCACCACGCGCAATCAGCGTGTCACCCAAAAGCTCGCGCCCGCCGTCGCCGCGAAAAATCACGACGCTTCGACCTGCCAGCTGCTGTAATTCTGGCAGAGCTAACAAGGCCTCGCTGTCGAAGCCTTGTGTCGGCGCAATAATGTCTTGCACGCCAAACTGCTGCAAGGCCTTACGGCTACCCTTGCCGATGGCGGCGATTTTCAGGGTCGCTGGCAATTCGCGCCGGGCGCGGATCAAGTTCAGCGCTTTTTGCACTGCATTGGGACTGATGAAAATGGCCAGATCGAATTGCTCCAGGCGGTCGATCAGTGCGTGGAGCGCTTGGAGATCAGGTAGGTCGACAATTTCCAGCGTGGGAAACAGGATGGGATTGCCACCGGCTTGGTGGATCAGATCAGCGAGCTTTGCAGCTTGATGTGCCGGGCGTGTGACGAGAATACCAAGGCCCGCGAGTGGGGCCTGGGTCATGTCTGTCACGGCACCACGCCGAGCTCGGCCAGGATTTTGTCGGCGCCGCGCGCCAGCAAATCCTCTGCCATGGCAATGCCGAGCTTTTCCGCGTCGCTCGGTGCTCCCTTGAGCGTGGCCTGAATGAAGCGTTTACCTTCCAGGTCGGCGACGAAGCCATCCAGCACCAATTGTCCATTTTGAATTTGTGCATAGCCGCCCAACGGTGTCTGGCAACTGCCGGAAAGACGGCGGCTCATAGCGCGTTCGGCCTGCACACAGGCAGCGGTATCAGCGTGGTTGAGCGGTGCCAATAATTGCAGCAAATCATCGCGTGCGGCCAGACATTCAATGCCCAGCGCGCCTTGACCAACGGCCGGTAAGCTCTCGCTCGGTTCCAGCGTGGAGGCTATACGCGCAGCCAAGCCCAGTCGCTTCAGCCCGGCGGCGGCCAGCACGATGGCGGCGTATTGGCCCTCGTCCAGTTTGCGCAGGCGAGTTTGCACATTGCCGCGCAAAGGCGCAATTTTTAAGTGCGGATAACGCGCCATGAGCAAAGCTTGGCGGCGCAAGCTGGAGGTGCCGACGACTGCGCCGATTGGTAATTCAGCCAGGCTTTTATATTGGTTGGAGACCAGCGCATCGCGCGGATCTTCGCGCTGGCCGATGGCCGCGAGCGTAAAGCCCTGCGGCAAATTCATCGGCACGTCTTTCATGGAGTGCACTGCAATATCTGCGCGACGCTCTTCCATCGCGACTTCCAATTCCTTTACAAACAGGCCTTTACCACCAATTTTTGATAATGGCGAATCGAGAATTTGGTCGCCCATGGTGGTCATACCCAGAATGCTGACTTGCATCTCTGGGTATAATGCGCGCAGCGTGGCTTGAATGTGTTCGGCTTGCCACATGGCCAGCATGCTTTCGCGTGAGGCAATAACGAGTTTGGATGGATGTTGGGAACTCACGGTGGGAAAGTGGTCTCAGTTAAGTTAGCCGTAAATGCGGCGGAGTAAAATATGAAGCAAATACAATTCGGAATCGCATTTTTTGCGACTATTTTAGCATGTCTCTGGATGCCGGCCACGCTGGCGGTGGAGCGTGGCAAGTTGCCCATGGCCAGCGACCTACGTAAAGAAGCCCAGGTCGCGCGGGAAAAACAGATCCCCATCTTAATTTTGTTCAGCGCCCCGGGTTGCGGTTATTGCGCGCGGGTGCGGGAGCAAGTCCTGATCCCAACCACCTTCAATGCCGAATACGACGATAAAGTCATCATGCTGGAAGTCGAAAGCGGTAATACCGCAAGCCTGATCGACTTCGATGGACATGCCATCACCCAAGCGGATTTTGTGGCCAAGCACCGGGTGGGGTTTGCGCCCACGGTCAAATTCTTCGACGCCAAGGGGCGCGAGGTCGCTGAACCGATTATTGGTCTGGTCACAGTGGATTATTATGGCGGATTCATGGATCAAGGCATCGACAAGGCCACCGCCAGAATCCGCGCCAAAAACTAAATAGCCTTTTCCACTCATGAGCCGCGAAAGTGCTTTTCGAGAAATTATCGGTAAGGCCAAGCGCCGCTGGTTTTCCTCGCCACAGTTCGACTTGATTCTATGGTTGGCCGACGACCATTCCTTTACTGGCTTTGAGTTGTGTTACGACAAACAGAATAAGTAGCACGCCATCGCCTGGAGCCAAGACCATGGATATCGGCACATGGCGGTCGATACCGGTGAAGCGCGGCCAGGCAAACATAAGGCTGCACCGATTTTGGTGGCGAATGGGTTTTTCGATATCAGCCGCGTACGTGCGGCGTTCCAAACCGTCAGCGCGAGCTTGCCGCAAGAGGTCGCAGCTTATGTGGCGCGCGCCTTAGATCAATACCCGGCCTGCTAGCCCTTAAACTCTCGAATGATATGCTGCTGTCGCCGGCTTACCGGCAGTCTTTCTGCCAGCCCGCGCAAGTGTGTAACCCAACCACTGCCTGCGCTTTCACCTTCTTCCGGCGCGAAATCCACGCGCTCGAAGCCCTCAATATATGCCCGCGCCACTAGGCAATTGCGGTGGATGCGCACGAATTGCTCTATGAATTCTTGCTCTAGCTTGGTCAGCGATTCCTCCAACAAAAACTCCTTTTCCAAGGTGCGCACGGTGACGTATTTCAGCTCGGCCTTGAGGAAAACGATATCGCTCACCGGCACCAAAATAATCCGTCCACGATCGCCAATCGCCAGGTGTCCGCGCGCTTTGCCGGCCGCCCTCTTTAAGTCCGCCATCGGTGCAGCGCTGATCGCTTTAGCCTTTTGTAGTGCGGCAATCAAGCGTTCTGGGCGGATCGGCTTGAGCAAGTAATCGATAGCGTTGACCTCGAAGGCCTTGATCGCATAATCGTCGTAAGCGGTGGTAAAAATCACCGCCGGGGGCTGTTCCAGCGTCAGCAAATGTTCAGCGGTCTCGATGCCGTCCATTTCCGGCATGCGGATATCCAGTAGCAGCACCTGGGGCTGGGTCGTATGCAATTGCTCCAGCGCCTGCTTGCCGGTACCAGCCTCACCCACTACTTCCACCGCTAGCGCGGCAGCATTGTCGCTCAGTACATCGCGCAGACGACGGCGCGCCAGGGCTTCATCGTCCACAATTAAAATCCGTAGTGCATCGCTCATTGCTTGGCTCATGGTTACTCTGGCTTAACGTAGGGGATGGTGATGTGGACTTGGTAGAAGTCCCCCTGCACTTCGCATTTCAGGCGCGCTTCGGCATCGAAGTGCAAGCTCAAGCGTTCGCGAATGTTCTGCATGGCCATTTTGTTGCCGGCATGGTGTGAGCCTTCCTTGAGGTAAGGATTCTTGATCACCAGTTGCACCTGGTCGCGTGTATGGAAAATATTCACCGAAATCTCGCCTATGCCGCTGGCGGGTTCGATACCGTGATATACGGCATTTTCCAGGATGGGCTGAAGGATTAACGGCGGCACCATGGCATCCTTAGGCATTTTATCGATGTGCCAAGCAACTTGTAGACGCTCGCCCAGACGCAGCGCTTCAAGCTCCAGGTACTGCCAGCACAGGTTGACCTCGTCTTCGAGCCGTACTAATTCGCGATTTTCGCGCATCAAAACGCGAAACAAATCGGCCATATCCTGCAAAGCGCGCTCGGCGCGCTGCGGTTCGGAGCGTACTAGGCTCATTACGGCATTGATGCTGTTGAACAGGAAATGCGGGCGAATACGCGCTTGCAATGCTTGCAGGCGTGCCTCACCGATGGCCGGCGAGAGGATGCGGTTGCGCATATTGAAATAAGCGAGCAAGACCGCGCTGGCCATGGCAGTGAGCAGACAATAACGATTCAGCTGCCCCAAGCCCTCCACCAGAAAGATACGGCTGACAATGAGTTGATACACCGCACTCACACTGGCAACGGAAATTGTCAGCACCACACCTACTCCGAGTTGGTATGACAGGCGATGCAGCGGCTTTTTTAGTAGGCATAGCACAATGATGCTTAGCAATAAGGTCGGTTGCAGAATGAGGGAGATTTGCTGCACTTCGCCCAACAAATCATTTAGACGGGAGACCCGCACCAGCGCCACCGCTAGTCCCATCAGGTTGGCTAAAACCAGGATGCGCAGCATGACGCCCAAGTTGCAGAAGTCCGGCAGCGTGACGGGGTAATGGTTGTTTTGCTTTATACTTGTCATTTTTCTATTGTGGTGAAGGCCTAATCCCGATGCAAGAAAAACCAGAGGCGACAAACGGCGAAGCTTGGTCCGGGCGCTTTAATGAACCGGTCAATGAATTGGTGAAACGCTTTACTGCGTCCGTCACTTTTGACCAGCGCTTGGCCTTGTTCGACATCCAGGGCTCACTGGCGCACGCGCAAATGCTATCCGAAGTTGGCCTGTTGTCGGCGGCAGATCTGGAGCAGATCCGTTCCGGCATGGAGCGCATTCGGACAAAAATCCTGGCCGGCCAGTTCCAGTGGTCAGTGGATTTGGAAGATGTGCACATGAACATCGAACGGCGCTTGACCGAGGATATCGGCGACGCCGGCAAGCGTCTGCACACCGGGCGCTCGCGTAATGACCAGGTGGCAACCGATGTACGACTATTCGTGCGCGATGCCATTGACCGTATCTTGCACCAGATTCAACAGTTTCAATTGGCCTTATTAAACTTGGCAGAGAGCCATGCGGCGACTGTGATGCCCGGCTTTACCCACTTGCAAGTGGCGCAGCCGGTCAGCTTTGGTCACCACCTCATGGCTTATTTTGAGATGCTGCAACGCGATGCGGCGCGACTGTCCGATTGCCGCCGGCGCGTGAATCGTCTGCCTTTAGGCAGCGCGGCCTTGGCCGGCACCAGCTACCCCATTCGGCGCGAACGCGTGGCGGAATTATTGGGCTTTGACGGCGTGTGCGAGAATTCGCTGGACGCCGTGTCCGATCGCGATTTCGCACTGGAATTTAGCGCCGCAGCCGCACTCATCATGACGCATTTATCGCGCTTTTCCGAAGAGCTGATCCTATGGATGAGTCCGCGCTTTGGCTTCATCATGCTCGCGGACCGGTTCTGCACTGGCTCCAGCATCATGCCGCAGAAAAAAAATCCTGACGTACCCGAACTGGTGCGTGGCAAAACGGGGCGTGTGTTCGGACACTTAATGGGTTTGTTAACCCTGATGAAGGGCCAACCCCTGGCCTACAATAAAGACAACCAAGAAGACAAAGAGCCTTTGTTCGACACGGTAGACACGCTGTTGGATTGCCTGACACTGTATACCGACATGATGAGCGGGATAACGGTGAATGCTGAAAGAATGCGTGCCGCGGCGCGCGAAGGCTTTGCTACCGCCACCGATTTGGCCGATTACTTGGTAAAAAAAGGCCTGCCTTTCCGCGATGCGCATGAAGCGGTGGCGCGTGCAGTACGCCATGCCGAAAATCGCGGGTGCGATTTGTCCGATTTACCCTTATCGGAATTAAAAGAGTTCTCGGACTTGATCGAACAGGATATTTTCGCCGTATTGACCTTAGATGGCTCATTAAATAGCCGTTCACATATTGGCGGCACTGCACCGGAAGCAGTGCGCGCCGCGATCCAACGGGCGCGCAGCGCGTTAGCGTAACTTAAAGATAATATGGAATTTTTTACACGCCAATGGGTTGAGAGCTTTGCGCAAAAATGGAACCGCGATAGCGAAATGACGGATCCTTTGGCACAAATCGCCTTTAGCGCCATCCTTGGATTTGGCTATCCAGGCCAGGAAGACCCGAGCGTACTGCTGGAGATCAAGAACGGCAAAGTTGCGCATGCCGGTCTTTTCAATAAAGTCGCAAAAACGCCAGCTATCGACTGGGATTTGCGTGCATTGCCAGAGCAATGGTTAATGTGGCGAAGCAAGCCATTGACGCTCTCCTCCTTAGGAGTCGCGGTACAAAATCAGCAACTGCAATTCAAGGCCGGCGATTACCGCAAGATGATCCGCACCCCGGGTTTAGCCGCCCCCTTCTTACGTTTTTTTAATTTGTTGTAAGACGCTATTGCGGTGTGTGCAGACGACAAATCTGCCGCGTCTCCGGTACAGCCAACCGATCATTGCTTAGCCCGCAATTGTAAATACGTGCACTTTCACGTTGTAGATGGACGCAGGTATTACATACCCCAAATGGACGTTCATTGTGCATCGCTTGGAGATTACGCAGAGTTTCCAGCAACACCAGCACCGTAGTCTTAATGCGTGCTGGGCTGACATTGGCAGCCGCACTCTGCCAAACCGGAGCCAATTGCGCCTCTTTCACCAAACGTTTGCCGGTTGCCGATAGTTTCAGTCGCACCACGCGTTTATCCACTTCGTCCACGTAGCGCGCTACTAAACCTTTGCGATATAGCAGGAGCAGACTTTGTGACACCGTACCCTTCGTTAACCCTAAATACTCGGTGAGCGCCTGAGGTGTATTGCTGTAACGGTTGGCCTGTTTAAGATAGCTTAAAGCCTGGAGATGAACTGGGTGCAAGCGGTAGGTACTACCGACGCGGCGCATCTCGGAACGGATAATATTACCCAGGCGCTCAGTCAATTCGAGCAGGGTGAATGCATTTTTCCTCATGACGATCCCTTTTCTTTAGGGGATCAACCCCAGGAAGGTTTTGAAACGATACCATAGCGAGTCGAAACTGACTTGTAAAGACGGCGCCAAGATCCGCACCTCAAAGCAGCTGAATATCCTGACCAGCCTGTTGGCTGATATAGCTGGAAAGCGAAGTGAACAGCTCGCTGCTGTCGCGCGTGTTGCGCCATGCGCCATTGTCCAGGCGGTAGTGATAGCCGCCAGATTTTGCGGCTACCCAAATTTCCTGGGTCGGGGCTTGGCGATTTAGGATGATCTTGCTCCCATTCTCAAATTCCAGGGTCAGGATGCCGGCGCTGGTTTCAGTGTCGATGTCAGATTCGCATGCGTCCAGGGCGGCCTCGATTTGCAAAAAGATGGCGTCGACGGCTTGGTTGAATTCGGTTTCGGTCATAGCTGTTCCTGATAGATGTATTGCCTGGATGTTTTGGGTTAATATTCTGGCTCCTTCAAAGTTTGCCACGAACCCGATGCGCACAGTCTTAATATTATTAGCTCTCGCTTGTAGCCTGCAAGCTTGCGGTACAAAAGGCCCCCTGGTTCTGCCGCCGGCCGCCGTAAATCCTACGCCGCCAGCCACCAAACCAGCGCCCACCGCAATACCAGCCACACCCGCTCAACAGGATAAGTAAGCATGTTCGAATACCGCGCCAGTCGGCTATACGCCGAAAATGTGCCGCTGACCGATATCGCCCAAGCGGTTGGCACCCCGTGTTACGTCTATTCCCGGCGCGCCCTGACCGAAGCCTATCAACGCTTCGATTTAGCCTTTTCCGGGCAAGCGCATTTGCTGTGTTACGCAGTGAAGGCCAATCCAAATCTCGCCATACTCAATTTGTTCGCTCGCTTGGGTGCTGGTTTCGACATCGTCTCGGGCGGCGAATTGGCGCGCGTTTTGGCGGCGGGTGGCGACGCTAAACGGGTGGTGTTTTCTGGTGTAGGCAAAACGGCTGCTGAAATGCGTGCGGCACTGGAAGCCGGAATTTTGTGTTTCAACGTCGAATCCGAAGCTGAATTGGAACGCTTGAATCAAGTGGCGGGTTCGATGGGTTGTCGTGCGCCAGTTTCTTTGCGCGTGAATCCAGACGTCGACCCCAAAACCCATCCTTATATTTCCACGGGCCTCAAGGAAAGTAAGTTTGGAGTTGAGTACGGCCTAGCGTTCGAACTTTACCAACGTGCAGCGGCCATGCCGCACCTTGATGTGCGCGGTATCGATTGCCATATCGGTTCGCAGATCACCGAAGTCAGCCCTTTTCTTGCAGCTCTGGATAAGGTGCTAGACCTTGCGGATCGTTTGCAAGCACAGGGGATCGCGATCGAGCATTTGGATTTGGGCGGCGGCGTTGGCATTCGTTATCGCGACGAAACGCCTATCGAAATCACCCAATATGCCCATGCGCTGCAGCAGCGCTTGGCAGGACGCGGCTTGAAATTGCTGCTTGAACCGGGGCGTGCGCTAGTTGGCAATGCAGCGGTACTGTTGACGCAAGTCGAATACCTGAAGCCTGGCACCGAGAAAAGCTTTGCCGTGGTCGATGCCGCGATGAACGATTTGATGCGCCCAGCGCTATACGATGCCTACCACGAGATCTTGCCGGTGGCACCGCACTCCGGCTCACAACACGTTTACGATGTGGTTGGTCCAGTATGCGAAAGCGGTGATTTCCTAGGGAAAAATCGCTATTTAGTACTCGCCGCAGGCGACTTGCTGGCAATCCAATCAGCCGGCGCCTACGGTATGAGCATGAGCTCCAACTACAACACCCGAGCACGCGCAGCAGAGGTAATGGTCGATGGGGAGCAAATGTTTTTGGTGCGCAAGCGCGAGGAAATCGCGCAACTCTACGCCTTAGAAGGCATTCTTCCGCCACATTCGTGAGAAATTTGTCGCATTCACGCGACAAATTTATTTTTTAAATCCAAGTTAGTATCGAGTCAAAACGTTCCTTTGAAACCCGCTGTGGGCGCGGCTTTCAGGGGTGTTACGTATCCTGGATATTGGTTTCGTGTCAATACTAAAGATTTTAACTCTTTGTCCGATAACAAAAATGTGCGGTTGATTGCACAAAAGTACTTGTACGCTAATGCAGTGTGCAATACATTTCGCGTCACCAAGTGGCAATGCTCTCAACTGAGTCACGGAAAGTAAGAGTTGCGCGTGAGTCAATTGCGGGCCCGAAGCAATACGGCGCCACAAAGGGAGTACAGGCTTTTTGGCTGTGCGTATTGCAAATTGTTTCTGGTCTTTTACCTTTATAAAGGAGTTTTACATGTCTACATTTGAAATGCTCGCAGCTGGCGCCTCCTCTGGTGGTTCCGCTAAAAAACCTGCAGCCAAGAAGAAGCCGGCTGCTAAGAAAGCTGCTGCTAAGAAGCCAGCCGCTAAAAAGAAACCAGCCGCTAAAAAAGCTGCAGCTAAAAAGCCAGCCGCCAAAAAAGCTGCAGCTAAGAAGCCAGCCGCTAAGAAGAAGCCGGCTGCCAAAAAAGCGGTAGCTAAAAAGAAGCCCGCTGCTAAGAAAGTAGCTGCTAAAAAGCCAGCCGCTAAAAAGCCAGCCGCTAAGAAAGCAGTAGCCAAGAAGAAGCCCGCTGCTAAAAAAGTAGCTGCTAAAAAGCCAGCCGCCAAGAAAGTAGCTGCCAAAAAGCCAGCCGCTAAGAAAGCTGCCGCTAAAAAGCCAGCCGCTAAGAAAGCAGTAGCCAAGAAGAAGTCAGCCGCTAAAAAGCCCGCTGCTAAAAAAGCAGTGGCTAAAAAGCCAGCTGCTAAAAAGCCAGCCGCTAAAAAGCCCGCTGCTAAAAAGCCAGCCGCTAAAAAGCCCGCTGCTAAAAAAGCAGTAGCTAAAAAGCCAGCCGCTAAAAAGCCGGCTGCTAAGAAAGCTGCGCCGAAAGCCGCTGCACCTTCTCCAGCACCAATGGCTCCGGTTATCCCGAAGCCCATGGCGACTGTCGCTTCCTTGCTGAAGTAATTCAGCAGAGCTGCGTTTATTCGCTTAAGGCGAATGGGGAAACCCATTCGCCTTTTTTGTTATTTAGGATTTAACCGTGGGGCTTGTGTTGCGGAGAGCCGCAGCTTCAGGCGGTATCCCAGCAATAGGAATAGCGCCAAGGCATACCAGGCAGGCTCAGTAATATCTTTCTTCACCAGCCACCAATAATGCGCCACACCGCAGATGGCAATCAGATACACCAAGCGGTGTAATTGCTGCCAACGCCGCTTCAGCCGCCGCTGCATGGCGTAGGTAGAAGTAGCGGCCAAGGGGATGAGCAGGACAAAAGCCGTGAAGCCAACCGTGATGAAGGGGCGTTTAATGACGTCCTTGACGATAGCTGGCCATTCAAAGAACTGATCCAACCAAATATAAGTCGTGAAATGCAGGCAGGCATAAAAGAAGGCGAACAGCCCCAGCATGCGCCGATAACTGATCAATGTATTGCGACCCGTCAGACGTCGCAAGGGTGTTATCGACAACGTGATCAGGAGCAGCGCCAGGGTCCAGGTGCCGGTGGAGCGCGTAACGAACTCGATCGGGTTCGCCCCAAGCCCGCCGCTGAAGGCGAGCCAGACCAAACGGCCAAGCGGTACCAGGCAGGCAAGAAACAAAACGGCTTTAGGCACGAGGTGCACGGCTAGCTATGATTTTAGGAGGCGCAGCAAAAGCCATACATGATCAAAAGAACTTTTTAAGATCCAAACCGGCATACATTGATGCTACTTGATCGCCATAACCATTAAACGGCAGGGTCTTGCGCTTTAAAAACTCGCCAATGCGGCGCTCGCGTGCCTGGCTCCAGCGCGGATGATCAACCTCAGGATTCACGTTGGAAAAGAAACCATACTCGCTCGGGCTGGCGCGCATCCAGGAGCTAACCGGCATTTTCTCGACCAAGCGAATCCGCACGATGGACTTAGCGCTCTTGAACCCGTATTTCCAGGGGACGACCAGACGCACCGGCGCGCCATTCTGATTCGGCAAGACCTCCCCGTAAAGTCCGAGCCCGATGAGCGTCAATGGGTGCTGCGCTTCGTCCAGGCGCAAACCCTCGACATAAGGCCAGTTCAACACTGGGTAGCGTTGGCCATGCATGCGGTTGGGGTCGTGCAAGGTGGTGAACTCGACAAACTTAGCGCTACCCATTGGCTCCACGCGCTTTAAAATCTCGTTCAGCGAAAAGCCGACCCAGGGAATGACCATCGACCAACCCTCGACACAGCGCAGGCGATACACGCGCTCCTCCAGCGAGAACTTGAGCAAATCTTCAATTCCAAACGTGGTGGGTTTGTGCACCAAGCCATCGACCATCACATCCCAGGGGCGGGTGACGAAATTCTTTGCCAGCACCGCAGGGCCCTCTTTGTCGGTGCTGAACTCGTAGAAATTGTTATAGGTCGTCACGTCGTTATAAGGCGTGAGCGGTTCATCGACTTTGTAAGCGCTTTTCTTGAGATTCGGCAGCTTAGTGGCAGCACCGGCGTTGTTGGGTAGCAATGCAGCCGCACCCAGGGCAGCCGCCCCAGTGATGAAATTGCGGCGCTGACGATACACGCTCTGGTCGGTAATCTCGGAAGGGTCGATGTTGTCGGGGCGGCGAATGAGCATAAGGATTCCTCGGGAAAATTCTTAGGGTTGGACTGAGTCGTAGCCTTAAAGTTTAACTTACAAGCGGGAAACCCGGAAAACGTTTGGCATAAATTTTCAAAATCTAACTAGGTATTGCTAGCGCAAGGACTTCAGGTGAGCGCTTTTAAATGTGCTATCACAGGTTTAACATGGGTCTTTCCGCAATAACGAGCGTACTCATGAATTCAAGCCCGCCACCCTGCATTCTCGATCACCCACCGCCCGGCGTGCAACGCACTGGTGTGGGCATCCCTCAGCACGCGCCATTTAACCCAGTTGCCTTTGAGGCTGCTGTGACCGACTTGCTGCGCGCCTGCGGCGTTTCACCCGACTCGGTACACACCAGCAAGACTGCCAAGCGTGTCAGCGAACTATGGGAAAAGCGCCTGCTCGGCGGCTATAGCATCGAACCCGCCGCCGCCTTAGGCGAAGGATTTGAGGACGCGCGCCAGGACATGGTGTTGGTGCGCGGCATCGCCATCCACGGGGTGTGCCCGCATCACTTAGTGCCGTTTCGCGGTATCGCCCATGTCGCCTACATCCCCGGCGGACGACTGCATGGCTTTGGCCGTATCGCGCGCATGGTCGACGCCATCGGCCACCGCTTCACTTACCAAGAATGGATGACGCGCGATATTGCCGATGCGCTGATCACCCATGGCCAGGCGCTTGGCGCGGCTTGCGTGATCGAGGCAGAGCAATTGTGCCTACTCTTGGGTGAAGATCGGCGCGGCGACGAGCGCGTGTATACCCAGGCCTTTGCCGGTTGCTTGCAGGACAACGCCGCGCTACGTGCGGAATTCATGCAGGCATTGCATCGCCCCGCTATTTGACCCCAAGTAACAACACCGTAATCTTCCCCGGCATGCCTACTCCACGCTTTACGGTTCAGCTTTGCGCTTGGCGCGACGCCGAAACATCGTTACGCGACATTCGCACCCGCATTTTCATTCAAGAACAAAGTGTGCCGGAAGCATTAGAGTGGGATGGGGAAGATGCGCACGCCGTGCATGCCTTGGCGCGCGATATGGACGGACAGAGCATTGGCACCGCACGTCTTTTATTGCATGCTGAACTGGCGCATATCGGGCGCATGGCGGTACTACCGGCATGGCGTAAGCAGGGCGTGGGGCGCGCCCTACTCAATGCAGTAATGGTGGCGGCGCAAGCGCGTGGCGCGACGCAAGTCTTTCTCAATGCGCAAACCAGTGCTGTACCGTTTTATGCGCAGGCGGGCTTTTTGGTCGAGGGCGAGCAGTTCCTCGATGCCGGCATCCCGCACTTACGTATGACACGATCGCTATAGGTCCACTAAAATATTCGACCGTCAGCCCGATTACGATAGACGCTCTCCAAGCGAATTCATACAATGCTGGTTTCGCCCACGCGGCCCCGCTCCATGACGCTCATACAAGAAAATATAACGCACGAGAGCGTGCAAGAGTCCTTGCAGCACGTGCAGGCCCTGCTGCATAAACAGCAGATCGTGGAATCGCTCGTGCATAAGCAGGAGATGCCACGGCACGACCTCGTCGAATCGCTGGTGCACAAGCAACACTTGGTCGAGCTGCAAAAACTGCTCGACACCCTGCACCCCGCCGACGTCGCCTACATCCTCGAAGCACTGCCGCTCAACCAGCGTCTGTTGGTGTGGGACTTGGTCAAGGCCGAGCGCGATGGCGAAATCCTGCTCGAAGCCTCGGACTCGGTACGCGAATCGCTGATCAAGAGCATGGACTCGGAAGAACTCTTGGCCGCAGCCGAGACGCTCGACACCGACGAAATAGCCGACCTGGCCCCGGATCTGCCGCAAGACGTGATCGAGGAATTGTTGCAATCCCTCGACGCGCAAAACCGCGCGCGCCTGCAATCCGCAATGTCGTTCGAGGAGGAGTCAGTGGGCGCACTGATGGATTACGACATGGTCTCGGTGCGCGACGACATAACACTGGAAGTAGCCTTACGCTACTTGCGCCGCTTGGGCGAGCTGCCGGACCAGACCGACAAGCTATTCGTGGTTGATAGCCTGGATCATCTCAAAGGCGTGCTACCACTGAAGCGTTTACTCACTTGGGATCCGTCCTCCACCATCCGCGAGGTCATGGTGGAGGACGTGGTGGTGTTTCAACCGACGGACGAGGCACGCGAAGCCGCACAAGCTTTCGAGCGCTATGACTTGGTAACAGCGCCAGTAGTCGACAACGATAACCGCCTCATTGGCCGTCTCGCCGTGGACGTCGTCATGGACTACATTCGCGAAGAAGCAGAAGCTGAAAAGCTCGGTCTGGCCGGCTTGCGCGAGGAAGAAGATCTGTTTGCCTCGGTATGGAAAAGCGTGCAAAACCGCTGGGCTTGGCTGGCCGTGAACCTGGTCACCGCTTTGATCGCATCGCGCGTCATCGGTCTATTCGAGGGCTCGATCGAAAAGCTAGTGGCCTTGGCCGCACTGATGCCTATCGTCGCCGGTATCGGCGGCAATTCCGGCAATCAAACCATCACCATGATCGTGCGCGCGCTGGCACTGGGGCAACTGCAAGCCTCCGCCATGCGCAAGTTATTGCGCAAGGAGTTGAGTGTGGCCGGATTGAATGGACTGTTGTGGGGCTCGGTCATGGGTGTGATCGCCTATCTGTTGTACAGAAATCCATACCTGAGTCTGGTCATCACCAGCGCCATGACTTTAAACCTACTGTTGGCGGCAATCGTGGGCGTGTTGATTCCCTTGTTCATGACCAAACTCGGACACGATCCGGCGGTGGGTTCCAGCGTGCTCATTACGGCAATCACCGATAGCGGAGGATTTTTTATTTTTCTAGGATTAGCAACCGTGTTTTTGCTGTAGTCTTACAGATTCACGGTGCGCTGAATAACAGCGCGATTAGCTATTGATTGTTTTTTCAAGTGCAAGCAATAGCTAATCGACAACGACCGGCAGCTTGCCGCTACAATAGCTAAATGCAGTACGATCTCATCGTCATCGGCTCGGGTCCAGGAGGGTACCGGGCAGCCGTGCTGGCCGCGCAACGCGGCCTGAAAGTCGGCATTGTCGAGAAAGCCGACTGGGGCGGATGCGGACTGAATCGCGGTGCGATCCCGAAGAATGACTGGCACCACTCCGCCAAACTACTAGCCGCCAGCCGCGGCTATGCCAAGCGCGGCGTGCAAGGCGCGCTCAGTGGCGACCTGGCACAAGCCTGGGAACACCAAAAGAAAATGGTCAAGGCCGTGCGCGAAAGCTACATCGGCAACATGAAGCAATTACGCATCGCCGGTTTCGCCGCCCAGGCCGCCTTTGTCGATGCACACACCATCAGCTTGGATGGACGAGACAACTTGAGCTCGCAGCATTTCATCATTGCCACCGGTGCCAGCACCTTCGTACCCAAGCCCTTCTATCAAACCGAAAACAAAGTACTGACTAGCGACGACCTGTTCAATCAAGCACCGCCGAGTGGTAAGCGCGTGGCTATCGTCGGCTCCGGCATGGTCGCCAGTGAATTCGCTTTTATCCTGTCCATGCTTGGCAAGGAAGTGACTTGGATTTGCCAAAACCCACCCCTCGCCAATTCCAGCTTTAGTGCATCTGCCCTCAAATTACTGATGGAGAAATTCAAGCACTACGGTATCGAACCCAAACTCGGCAACCGGCCTGAAGCGGTGGAAATAATGCCCGAAGGCGTGAAACTGCTCTTGCAGGGCGGCGCAGAAGAAATCGTAGTGGATTGGGTCTTGCTCGGTACCGGTCGCCGCCCGCACACCACCGGCCTGAACCTGGATGGCGCAGGCGTGAACACCGATAGCAAAGGCTACATCAAGGTAAACGAATACCTGCAAACTGCGCAGCCCAATATCTTTGCCATTGGCGATGTCGCCAATCAGCGCATGACTGCCAATCAAGCATTGGCCGATGCACAAATTGCCGTGGCGAATATACTCCAGCCCGAAACACGTAAACAAGATCGCAGCGCTGTGCCCGATCAAGTGTACTCTGCGCTGGAATTGGCGCGCGTTGGCTTGAATGGCGTCGCCGAAAATAAAGATCCTGCGATCGCCCTTGCCAGCTTTGAAAACAACCCGCGCGCCCTGGGGCAAGATGCTACCGACGGCTTCGTGCGCTTGGTGGCGGACGCGCAAAGCGGCGTTTTATTGAGTGGCGAAGCAGTCGGCCCCGATGCTGGCGAATTGGTGCACATCATCGCCCAGCACTATGGCCAACCGAATGCCCTGCAACATTTAGCGCAAGCCTACTACGGTCACCCCGCGCGGGCAGAAGAAATTTACACCGCTGCCGCCGATATTGCCGCAAAATTAGAACAGCAAGTCCCGCAGCAAATCATCAATAGCCAGCTCAGCCTTTAAGGCCTGCCTGGTTCCGTTAGAAACATTTGCAGCAAATCATTCAGAAAGCGTTGCCCAAGTTGGGTCGGCTGAATATGCGTCAAGTTGCGCGCAATCAGGCCGCGCGCTTCGGCCTCCAGCAGCGGCTGTTCGATTATCTGCAACGGCAGGCCGGTCTGGGCTTGGAATAGCTCGGTGGGAAATCCTGCATTCAAGCGCAGCGCATTCATCATGAACTCGAAGCCCAACTCTTCGGCGGGCACGCTATGCTGCTCCTGGATCGCTTGGCCGGCTGCGGCCTGTTCCATATACGCCTTGGGCTGCTTGTAGCGCATTTGCCGCAGCACTCCCGCTTGCGTGGTGAGCTTGCTATGTGCACCGGCGCCGATGCCCAGATAATCGCCAAACTGCCAGTAATTCAAATTGTGCCGACACGCGCGGTGCTTATGTGCGAAGGCCGAGGTTTCGTAGTGCGCATAGCCGGCGGCCGCAAGACGGTCTTCAATGGCACATTGCATGGCGGCACTGCTATCGTCATCCGGCAATTGCGGCGGCTGGGCATAAAACAGGGTGTTGGGTTCCAAGGTCAGATGGTAAGCAGATATATGCTGCACCCCAAAGGCGATGGCGCAATCGATGTCGGCCAAGGCTTGATCCAAACTCTGCCCAGGCAGTCCGTACATCAAATCGAGATTAACATTATCGAAAGTGGCGAGCGCAATCTCCACGGCACGTCGAGCCTCCTGATCATCGTGGATACGCCCCAGACTTTGCAAATGCTCGGGGTTGAAGCTTTGGATGCCGATCGACAAGCGATTGATGCCCGCCTGTTTAAAACCGCGAAATTTTTCTATCTCGAAAGTGCCGGGGTTTGCTTCCAGCGTAATCTCCGCCAGCGCTTCAACCGGTAACAAGGTACGCAAACGCGTCAGCAAGTGATCCAATCCCGCCGCCGAAAGCAGGCTAGGCGTGCCGCCACCAAAAAAAATGCTATGCACGCGTCGCCCCCATACTTGCGGCAATGCCGCCTCCAAGTCGCGCTCCAAGGCGTCGAGGTAGGCGGCTTCGGGAATGTCGCCTTTGGCTTCGTGCGAATTAAAATCGCAGTAAGGGCATTTGCGCACGCACCAGGGAATATGTACGTACAGCGTCAGCGGTGGAGGAACCTCGAAGTGCGGCGTGTGCAGGGAGCGGAGCGGTACTGTGTGCATCCGGAATTAAGCTTGAATTAAATCCGCCAACTTGAGCTTCGCAACCAGTTCGGCCAGCGCTTTACCGCGATGACTCATGCCGTTTTTCACATCTGGCGCCAGCTCGGCACCGGTTTGGCCTAGTTCTGGCACTAGGAAATACGGGTCATAGCCGAAGCCGCCGCTGCCGCGCGGCGTATCGATAATTTCACCGTGCCAGGAGCCTTCGGCGATGATCGGCTGCGGATCGTGCGGATGGCGCACCAAGACGATGATGCAATAATAATGCGCTTTACGATTGGTTTCGTGTTGCAGCAACTCGATCATTTTTTCGTTGTTGCGCTGATCCGATTTCGGCTCGCCGGCGAAACGCGCAGAATATACCCCCGGTGCGCCGTTTAACGCATCTATACAAATACCGGAATCGTCGGCCAGTGCCGGTAGGCCGGCAAGTTCCGAAGCGTGGCGCGCCTTGGTCAGGCAATTCTCAATGAACGTGCAATAGGGCTCTTCCGCTTCCGGGATATTGAACGCGGATTGCGGCAAAATTTCCAAACCCAAGGGCTGCAAGATGCGGTCGATTTCGCGCAGCTTGCCGGGGTTGTTGGAGGCGATGACGAGTTTTTTCATGGGGGTTCCAAAAAATCTTTAACCACGGAGTACACAGAGGGCACGGAGTAAACCCAGAGAAAACAGTTTTGATGTTTTTGTTTTACTCCGTGCCCTCTGTGCACTCCGTGGTGAGCGCGTTTTTAAATTGCCAAAGCGGCCTTCTGCGCCGCAACCAGTTCGCGGATGCCTTTGTCCGCCAGGGCGATCAAGCTATTCATCTCAGCATGAGAGAAAGTCGCGCCTTCCGCCGTACCTTGGATCTCGACAAAGCCGCCGCTGCCGGTCATCACAACGTTCATATCGGTGTCGCAATTGGAATCCTCGATGTAATCCAGGTCGAGTACCGGCGTGCCTTCAGAGATGCCGACCGAAATCGCAGCGACGTGGTCACGGATCGGCGATTCGGCGAGTAAGTTCTGCTTGAGCAGATAAGACACCGCATCCTGCACCGCGACGAAAGCGCCGGTGATGCTGGCAGTACGCGTGCCGCCATCGGCCTGGATCACATCGCAATCGATATGAATGGTGCGCTCGCCGAGCTTGTTAAGGTCTACCACGGCCCGCAGGCTACGCCCGATCAGGCGCTGAATTTCCTGCGTGCGCCCGGATTGTTTGCCGCGCGCGGCTTCACGATCGATACGGGTATTGGTGGAGCGCGGCAGCATACCGTATTCGGCGGTGAGCCAACCTTGGTTCTTGCCTTTGAGAAAACCGGGCACTTTTTCGACGATGCTGGCGGTGCAGATGACCTTGGTGTCGCCGCATTCGATCAGCACCGAGCCTTCGGCGTGTTTGGTGTAATTGCGGGTAATGCGCACGTTGCGCAATTGGTCGGGATTTCTTTGGCTGGGGCGCATGATTGATATAGGGTGGGGTAGAAATCGAAGCAGGCATTATACCGCCTCTCAGCTAAGCCCTCACGTCTTACCGAATACGCGGCAGATTACTTCGAGTATTTCTTGATCGCCGTCTTGATCTCGGAAATGGCGCGCTCGATGTCGTCTTCCGTCACCGGCTGGCGCGCATTCGGGTCGCGCGCAACGCTGAAGGGGTCGAGTCGGGTCGTGACATCCTCCAACGGCATCTGGGCGGTCGAGACAGTATCTTGGTGCAGGCCACGCTGCTGCGGCTCGCCCCAGGTCATACCAACCGCCGAGAGATTGTCGCCGTCTTCGCCGCCGCGAAACTCCGCGTGATCGAGCAATTCTGGGATAGCGCGAGTGATATTGTAGGTGTCGATGATAGAAGCGATCTCGGCCTCCGACAGCACGCTCCACACGCCGTCGCTGCAAAGCATCAGCGTGTCGCCGTCGCGGATCGGGATGCGCTTACCCAAATCGATTTCCGGCGGCAAAAAGCCGCCCAGGCAGTTGTAGATCTTGTTGCGCTCAGGATGGGTGTACATCTCCGCAGCGGTAATCTTGCCGTCATCATGCAACTGCTGCACCTTGGAGTGATCCTTGGTGCGCACGATCAGCCGCATGCCGCGAAACATATATAAACGTGAATCGCCCACATGCGCCCAATAGGCATGGTTGTGCTGCACGATGGCGGCCACGCAGGTGGTGCGCGGCGATTCCATCAGCTTGTGCTTGTTGGTGTAGTCCAGAATCGCATCGTGGCCGCTGGTCATGGCTGCAGACAAGAAACGATGCGGATCCTTAAGCGCCGGTTGGGCGTGCTTTTGGAACATATCGGCGATCATCTGCACCGTGATCTGCGCTGCGACTTCGCCATGAAAATGCCCGCCCATGCCGTCCGCCACCACCATCAGCACCGCATCCTTGCTATAGGAATAGGCAACGCGATCTTGGTTATATTTGCGGCCGCCTTGGCGGCTTTGCTGAAAAATGGAAAATTTCATGGCGGCGTTTTAAAAAATTTCTTTGGACAAGGTTTGGCGGATGGAGTCGAGCAACTTGGGTTTCTTTTGTGTTGGCAAGGGCACGATCTCGAGCAGGTGTTTTTGCAGATGGAACACGCTCTGCGGGCGATCCATGTAATTCAGTTGCAGGCACCAGTCGATGATCTCCAGCATTTGGTCCGAATATTGGCCGGCCCACAATTTTTTCGCCGAGGCCAGCTTATCGTTGGTCAGGCGCTGGTCGGCGGCTTGTGGCGCAAAGCCAGCGAGGCAAGAGAACATACTGGCGCCGACGCTGTAAATATCCGACCACGGGCCGAGAATGTCGCGGTTTTTGTATTGCTCCGGCGCAGCGAAGCCCGGGGTGTACATGGGCGAAAGCTTGCTCTTCTCGCTGGTCAGCGTTTGCCGCGCCGCGCCGAAATCCAGCAGCACCGGCGAACCATCCAGGCGGATATAGATATTCGCGGGCTTAATATCGAGATGCAACACCTTGTGCGTATGCACTTCGCGCAGGCCGTTCAACAATTCGGCGAACACGCGACGAATGAAACTTTCCTTCACCACACGCTTGCGCGACGTGATTTCCTCTTGCATGGTCTTGCCGCGCTCATAGACCATGACCATGTAGACGGTTTCATTGGCACGGAAGAAGTTGGTCACGCGCACCACATTAAGATGGCTGATCTTGGCCAGCGCGCGCCCTTCCTCAAAGAAACACTTCATGCCGTAGCGAAAGGTCGCAAGGTTCTCTGCGGTCGTGGCCTGCACCAAGGAACCCTCTTCACGCAGCACCAATTGGCTGGGCAAATACTCTTTGATTGCAACCGCCGCGCCATTTTCATCGTGCGCCAAATAGACGATACTGAAACCGCCGCCCGACAATTGTTTGGCGATTTTGTAGTTCTGGAGT
>Ga0315270_10000279_pt1 | contig 29121 bp, 26 predicted proteins | sample C1_bottom_MG_FD_204932 | JGI IMG/M metagenome (GOLD analysis project Ga0315270, IMG submission 204932) | Sediment microbial communities from Yellowstone Lake, YNP, Wyoming, USA - C1_bottom | ecosystem: Environmental > Aquatic > Freshwater > Lake > Sediment | place: USA: Wyoming | collected...
TCTTCGTCGCGATTGAATATCGGCGGTGAAACGAAAAATCGGGGCCGGCAATAGGTGGACTTCGTCATAGATGATCAAGCCCCAATCGCGTGAGTCAAACAAGTCGAGGTGGGCATAGACGCCACCTCGTTTGGTAGTCATCACTTGGTACGTGGCGATTGTAACTGGGCGGATCTCTTTCTTGGCGCCGGAATATTCACCAATTTCATCTTCAGTCAGGGTGGTGCGGCGCAGAAGTTCATCTCGCCATTGTCTTGCGGCGACGGTGTTGGTGACCAGAATCAAAGTGGTGGCCTTGGCTTGGGCCATTGCTGCAGCTCCGACAATTGTCTTCCCTGCTCCGCAGGGGAGCACTACGACGCCAGAACCACCGTGCCAAAAGCCTTCAACAGCGTGTTGCTGGTATTCACGAATCTTCCATCCTTCTTCGCGCAAACCTATTTCGTGGAACTCACCATCGACGTATCCGGCTGAGTCTTCAGCTGGCCAACCAATTTTCAGCAAAGCCTGTTTGATATGACCACGTTCGCTTGGATGTACTGCAACGGTGTCCTCGTCGATGCGTTGCCCGATGAGCGGTTTGATGCGTTTTGATCTCATTACTTCTTCGAGAACTGCACGATCACTTGAGATAAGGATCAAACCGTGAACTGGGTCTGATTCCAGTCTTAAGCGTCCGTATCTAGCCATTGATTCTGCAATGTCAACCAACAGTGCGTGCGGCACTGCATACCTTGAATATTTGAGCAGGGTGTCGACTACTTGTTCGGCATCGTGGCCAGCTGCTCGAGCATTCCAAAGACCAAGAGCAGTGAGTCGATAGGTATGCATGTGTTCCGGTGCGCGTTCAAGCTCAGCGAAAGGCGCGATAGCTTTTCGGCACTCAGTGGAGAGTGGATGATCGATTTCGAGCAGTAAGGTCTTATCGCTTTGAACAATCAGCGGGCCATCGGACATCTGTTGAGTCTATTACAGAAGTGAGCGCATCATTTCTGCCAGCAACCAACTGCGCTCAACCATGCCTTTGATACTGGCCCATTCGGTTGGCGCGTGCGCACCTTCGCCAACTGCACCTATGCCATCAATCGTGGGAATCCCCTTGGCTGCGGTGAAGTTTCCATCACTGGCACCACCAACACTGGCTTGGCCAAGCGGTGGAAGTCCCAACTTCGCTGCACAACTTTCGGCTAATTTGTAGAGAGATTCGCTGGCGCTTGTCTCAAGGGGTGGGCGATTGATTCCGCCGCTCCAGATGAAATCGCCTCGCGCCCCTTGTATTTTTCTGATCTCTATATCTATCCGTTGCTGTTCTGCCGCACTTTTAGCCCGGACGTCCACATCAAGAGTGGCCAATCCTGGCACCGTGTTTAAAGTGGTTCCGGAGGCAAGAACTGTTGGAGTGACCGTGGTTCCAATTTCTGGTTTTGAGAGTGCTGCAATTTCTGGAATCAATTTGGATATTTCAATCGTGGTATTGATTCCCTTTTCTGGTTCGAGCCCGGCATGAACAGCTTTGCCCACCACTTTTAGTTGATACATGGAGGTTCCGGATCTGGAAGTTTTCAAATTGCCATTGATGCTGGCTTCTAAAATGAAAACTGCTCGCGCGTTCGCAGCGGTATTTTCAAGGTAATGCTGCGATGCTGCGCTCCCAGTTTCTTCATCGCTAGTGGCAAGTAGGGCCACTTGATCTATTCCTGGCTGGGACTGCTCAATCAACGCAGCGATTGCGTGCACCCCTTGCACGAAACCAGTTTTCATATCGAACACACCGGGTCCGCGCATTCGATCCCCGTTGATTTCCCAAGCTGGATGAAAAGAGTCGTGCGGCCAGACGGTATCGAGATGGCAAAGAATCAGGATTTTCGGATTGGGCGAACCCCAATGTAAAAGTGGTCGGTCTTCCACGATTTTGATGGTCCCGGCAGTTCCCAGCCGCTCGGCTAGTTGTCGATTTGCCTCATCGATTGCTTGACTTACGGCAGTTAGGTCAGAGGTGGGCGAGGAGATTTCGACCAGCTTTTTGACGTCCTCGATCATCTTGGCAGTGGTTAGGTTGGTATTTGTTGGGGCCATGTCCTAAGTCTGCCCGAATGTAGTGCCATAAGGTTGGCTCGTGAGCGGTGTTCCCTATGTTGCCGGTGTTGCCGATGTGCAGAGAGCACAGGCCGATGCCACTCGGGCAGCAGAGCAAGCCAGCGTTGAGATTCGAATGCTTGATGATTTGGCCGGCCAGAATCTAGCTCGCGGCCTATTCGATCAGATTTGGCCGACCGATAATGAAACTCAGGTAACTTCAAATCTTTTGCAAGCACTCGTTCATAGTGGGGCTTATGTCTCCGGTGCTTTTGTCGGTGATCGAATCGTTGGAGCTGCCTTTGCCTTCCCTGGTCGCGATGAGAGTGGACATTGGCATCTGCACTCTCACATGGCAGCAGTAATAGATGAGTTCCGAGATCGCCATATCGGTGGTGCGCTCAAATGGCATCAACGGGCCTGGGCGATCAAGAACGGATATTCGACGATCACTTGGACTTTTGATCCGCTGGTTCGTCGAAACGCGCGACTGAATCTCTTAAAGCTCGGCGTATATGTGTCTGATTATTATGAAAATTTTTATGGCGATATGGCCGACGCCCTCAACGCCGGTGACGCAACTGATCGCGCGATGGCCCGTTGGGAACTACTTTCGGAACGAGCGCTGAAAGCTGCGGCATCGGATTTGGGTCTGTCACCCGACCCAGTTCCAGCTGGAGCAGTTGTGGCGCTTTCTATTGAGAATGGCGAACCCACCCTCCATGCCATCCCTGATGCCGCAGAGGTGTTAGTGGTTTCGCTCCCGAGCGACATCATCGAAACCAGGGTCAAGGATCCGGCGCTGGCGGCTCGCTGGCGGATGGCTGTTCGATCTGTGCTCTCGCCGGCTCTGGCGAATGGGATGGAAATTGTTGGCTTTACTAGTGATGGCGCGTATCTAATCGAAAGGGTCTGATTGTGAATATAAAAGGATTTGAGTTACGACAAATACTCCTGCCTTTGGTGAGACCATTTCGAACTTCATTTGGCACCCAGTATGAACGCGAGGTACTCGTGGTTAGAGCGATAACCGCAGAGGGCATCGATGGTTGGGCTGAGTGCGTGGCCATGTCGGAGCCTTTGTATTCGCCCGAATATGTGGCCGGCTGCAAAGATGTTATTGAACGTTTTCTGGCCCCAACACTCTTAGCTTCTTCAGATGTTCGCGCTGAAGAGGTTGCCGGATTGCTCAAGCCTTTCCTCTCCCATCAAATGGCTAAGGCGGCGTTGGAGAGTGCCATTCTTGATGCGCAACTCAAATATGAAGGCATCTCCTTTGGTTCGTATTTAGGAGCGAGCAAAACTGCCGTTGATTGCGGTGTCTCCGTTGGGATCGCTCCAAATATTGATGCTTTAATGGAGGAAGTCTCAACCTATGTGAAGGCCGGATATCGACGAATCAAACTCAAAATCGAACCTGGCTGGGATGTGGTTCCGGTTAAGGAAGTAAGGAATGCCTGGCCAGAAATGCCATTACAAGTTGATGCGAATCAGGCATACAGCCGCGACGACGCAGCACACTTGGCCCTGTTGGATCCCTTCAATCTTCTCTTGATCGAACAGCCCCTTGATGAACACGATGTGCTGGGACATGCGATGCTGGCGCGACAGGTATCGACGCCAATTTGTCTTGATGAATCGATTACCTCATTTGAGGCGGCACGCGATGCGATCGCTCTTGAGGCCACCACAATCATCAATATCAAACCTGGACGCGTAGGCGGTTATCTAGAATCTGTTCGGATCCATGATCTATGTGTTGAAAATGGGTTAGCAGTCTGGTGCGGCGGCATGTTGGAAACCGGTATCGGTCGAGCGGCGAATGTGGCACTCGCGGCGCTACCTGGATTCACCCTTCCAGGAGACACGAGCGCGTCGGATCGATACTTCAGCAAAGACATCACAAACCCATTTGTGATGATCGATGGACGACTAACGGTGCCAACCGCACCGGGAATTGGCGTTGATATTGATTTCGAGTTTCTGGAAAGCATTACTAGTACGAAGTCGATCATTGGGCACGAGAGTTAGGAACTATTAGGTTTTAACCTCGCTGCCGAACTCCAAATTCAAAATCGTTTAGAAGATCCAGCAATCCGGTTGCCTCCCAAATCCGATTGCGTCGACCCTCGGAGGCTCGTCGCAGAACTCCAGCGAGTTCGAGTTGCGCCATGGCTTCGTTTACCGCAGCTTTTGTGCGCCCGAGTATCGCAGTAGCAATGGCACCAGTAATCATGGGATAGGCGGGCAATGCATCAATGACTTTCCATGCTGCGGCATCAACTCTGGGGTTTTCAGATTTTTGCAACGCAGTTCGCCATTGCTTTTGCAGCAAATCGACGTCACCAAGATAGATAGTTGCTAACTTGGCGGATTCGGCTGTGGCTGCCGCGAAGATCGTCAACCATTCATCGATTTCGCCTTCTATAAATTTCGACAATCCCTGTAAGTAACGGTCCTTCTTTTTGGCCAGCACGATGCTGATAGGTGGCACATATTGCGGTGCTATTCCCCGTCGTCGCAGCACTACGTGAATGAGTGCTCGACCAGTGCGTCCATTCCCATCGAGAAATGGGTGGATGGCTGCGAATTGCGCATGCACTAATCCTGCTTGAATCACTGGGGGAAGGTGGTCTTCGTTAATCGCATCGCAAAGATCGATTAGAAGACGTGAAACTTCTTCGGGTGGAGGTGGCACATAGTTAGCACCGCAAGGGTTGTAGTCATTTCCGCCAATCCAGTTCTGTTCCTTGCGAATTGCTCCGGCGACATGACTATTTCGTGCCGACTCCATCAATACCTTATGGATGTCCACGATATTCTCGACAGAAATGGACTGCGCGTTCGTTGCGTGTTCAATCGCCAACTCCATGGCATCAATGTTTGCTAGAACTTCTATGAGGCTCTCGCCTGTTTTACCGCCGCTTTCTAATTTTGCTTCTGCTCGAGCAAGGTCGCGAATATCTACTTGGATGCCCTCAACTTTGGAAGATGCGATCGCTTCAGAGCGAAGAAGTAGGCGAGCCAATGGCGTGAGCGCTGGACTGGTACGGGCATTCAACTGGTGGACGGCAGCCTCGGCCTCAGAGATCACTCCCGCCAGTTCACTTCCAATGGGTTTGGTAAACCCTCGGAGGTCATCTGGCAGGAAGGCTTCGTAGTGGCAGACCTTGCGATAACGGGGTGGGGCATAGCGAACTGGATCGTAATCCCAGGTTCGGCGAATTAGTTTTCCACGCATAACCCCTCCCAATCTGAGTCCATAGTATAGGATATAACAAAATCTATACTATGGACTCAGATTGGGAGGGGATAATGGCGTAATTCGGTTCTGAGAGTTAAGAGTCCAATTCGGCTACACCGGTAATCCGGTGAATGGCAAAACGTCTTAGGGTTCCGGTTCCATGATCAAAGGCGGTCAAGTAACCGCTAGCTATTGCGGCTGGTTCGACGATGCGGTTTGAAACACCGCCATCAGTGTCTGCATATCCAATCCAAATCGTGCCACCGTGTTTTGAGGCAGCCATGAGTGCTTCGACGGTTTCACTTGTCGGATTACTTGGTGTTCTGTTGAGAGTCGGAGCGGTTCGTGTTGCACTCGATGCTCGATCCCCGGCACGCAGCGCTCGCAAAGCGGCCTCTATTAACGATGGACTAGGCGGTGTTGGTTCTTGAAGCATTCTGGGCAACTTCGCTCGTCCAGCAAAACGTTTCGCTTTTGGCGCGTGTAGCAAAACACCGCCATCGGAGGCTTCAGCTACCGGGGCAAAGCCATTAGCGCGTAGGAGTTTTATCGTCTCTTCGAGAGTTGCTTCGCTGATAAGAATTGATGGAGCTAAACGTCGTAAGTTGAGTTTGGCAAGTCGTCGGTCTTTGACTGCTTCTGCTAACAGGTTCTCATCATCGCAACGCAGGTAGGCAAGTCCGCCACCAACTCGTAAGCGGCCATGTTTTCTAGCAACATCATTGACCAGATAGACCAGTGATTGTGGCACTGTGGTTTTTGAAGTGGCGGTTAGGAAACTCTGGATCTCCTCTGCGCTCGCACCGGTATCTAAGGCATGACGAATCGATTCTTGAGTAAAGCGGAAAACCGTTGCGCTTCCACGACTTTCGATTTTGGCCATGCTCATCATCTCGCGCAATAGCGTTGGAGTAAGTGGACCAGGGGCAATCGCGGTGTGATCGCCTTGAATCAGTATGTGATTGACCGGTGGAGGTAGCGCTCCGGCTAATGAGTTCGATTCAGAGCCTTGCATTACCTCTTTAGCAAAAGTCGTTAGTGCACCACGTCCAGTTACCCCGAGCCAAGCTGCTTCACGCAAAGTCCAGGTGACCAGATCGCGCTGATTATGAGTGGATCGGCGAGGTTTTTGCCAAGCAACTACGGCAACCACTGAATCCAATGTAGGTGCTACTGGTGATGCTTCTCGTAATACTTCAAGAACTTGATGGCGGATGGCGCTTGCTGCGGCCCGATCAAGTTCGGGTCCAAGTGCCGATATAGATTTGCTGGCCGCATCTTTACCACCAATTAGTCCAGCAACTCTTGAGGATGCCAGCCAGGCTTCAATTACTCCTTGCCAGCGTTTTGTTGGCTCTTGGGCAAGCCACAGGTCGTAGGCGGTTGTTGGCATGATCTGATCGTCTGTTTGGATGCCGATCAGCCCAACAGCGTAAGCGGTTTCAATTATGAAAGCCGCACAATTTTCTTCCACATCTAAAGCCAAAGCCAACCGTCGTAAGTCGCGAACACTGAGTCCACCCGATCGCAGCGCGCTAGCCGGTTCCTCAGCGAGCAGGTCAAGCAATTCTTCAATCCAAATCAGGAAAGCGCTGGCTTCTAAGGCACCTGCGCCGTCAATTTCGCTTTGGCCTAACTTCTCACCAGCCAATTGCGGGGCAGCTGGCTGACATTCGGTAAATGTTTTGCCACCTCGTAGCGCCATCGCAATTTCGCGTGGCAGCACCACATTGGTCGCATCAAGAACCTGTAAAATCTGGTTGTCTATAAGCCACTTCAAATGTGGACTTGGATTAGTTGTATCTCCGATAGTTCCGCGCGGTGGTCCCCAAGTAAGGCGCTCGATGATCGCCAGAGATTCCTTAGGCGCTTTCTTGAGCGTTGTCATCGTCTTTTTAACGTCGCTGGCGTAACTGGGACCAAGCCCTGCGGGCTCATTGCCAAGAGCCTCTCTTACCGGACGAGGAATTCGAACCCGGTCCTGGTCTTTATAAACCAGTGCCAGGTCAATTAGTAAGTCGACGGAACCGCTTGCCGCCAGACAGGTAGCTGATACCACTTCGGCCACACTCGCTGGTTCTGGCAAAACTGCGATGGTCTGGAGAACCTGAAGAGTCCAGATATCTAATGAATCAAGAGCCCGTGCCAGGCTCGGGGTGGTTAACGAGCGGGCGGCTAATGCCGACAAGTCATTGGGCACCGGGGAGAGAAGATCGGGGCGAAGTTCTAGCAGACGGCGGATTTGGTCATCATCGCGAGCCCGAAGATCATCGGCTAGGGAGTGTGCGGGGGCGTTTGACATAACCGCTCTACGTTACCGCCTCTTGGGGCCCCATGGTTTCCGCGAGAAAAGTGCGGCCAAGGCCCCGAGTCCAGCTACGGCCGGGGCGGCCAGCTTGGCGATGCGCCTTACTCGTCGATAATCCTCAATTGGCCAACCGTTGGCTTTGGCATGTCTTTTTAGTTTGGTGTCAGGGTTGATTACGCAGGGGTGACCCACTGCAGCCAGCAGAGGAAGGTCATTTGCGGAGTCCGAATAGGCGTAGCAGTTGGCTAGATCGAGCCCATTTTTGCTCGCCAACTCTCTCACCGCGGTCGCTTTTGCCGCTCCATGTAGCAGTTCACCAACTAATTCACCCGTGTAAATGCCGTCCACGCTTGCGGCAATCGAGCCCAAAGCACCGGTGAATCCCAGTCGTCTGGCAATCACTTCACCCATTTCCAAGGGTGAAGCGGTAACTAGCCAGACCTGGCGGCCGGCGGCCAGATGTTCCTGGGCCAGGGCCACTGTGCCCGCCCAAAGGGAGCGCGAGATGGATTCGTCGTAGATCTCCTCGGCTATCTCGGCCAATTCTGAAGTCCGGTGGCCCTGAACAAAGATCAAGGCAGCTTGGCGAACATTGGCTATTTCTTTGAACTTCTCTTTACCGCTGAGCCTGAAACGAGTCTGAGCCAGCGCGAATTTTGCGACCATCCGGGTAGAAAAGAAGCCCCGACGAGCAAGTCCCCGGGCTACCAAAAACAGGGTGGAGCCGCGCGAGAGCGTGTTGTCGACATCGAAGAAGGCAGCCGACTTTTCCATAAACCCACCCTAGGAGTTTTCCAGCCCCCAGCAAGCCAGATAGGCCGAGGCGTCTCTCACTTTGTTCATCACTTCACAAGGGTCGTAGGCTGTCCGCCGTGACCAAGGGGATCCCGATCGCAACGATTGCCCGCCTGCCTGTTTATCTACGGGCGCTGCGGCTTTTGTCCGAACGCGGAGTAAACCTGGTCTCCTCAGAAGAGTTAGCGAATTCAACAGCGGTCCGACCGACGAAGTTGCGAAAAGACCTGTCCTATCTGGGCTCGTATGGGGTTCGCGGTGTCGGCTATGACGTGGATTACCTGACTCACCAGATTTCTAGGGCCATGGGATTAACTCAAGATTGGCCGGTTGTCTTGATTGGGATTGGAAACCTTGGCCAAGCCCTCTCTGGCTATGGCGGTTTCACTTCACGTGGCTTTCAAATCAAGGCGCTACTCGACGCCGATCCTAAAAAAGTTGGAACGGTTATGGGCGAGCACATTGTTCGACACATTGATGATCTAGAACGAGTCGTGCTTGAACATTCAAATTGCATCGCGGTTTTGGCGGTTCCAGAAGGTGTTGCGCAATCGATCTGCGATCGAGTGATTAAGGCGGGAGTCACCAGCATCTTGAATTTTGCTCCCACCGTCTTACAAGTCCCACCAGAAGTTGAATTGCGCAAGGTGGATCTTTCAACCGAACTTCAAATACTTGCCTTCTATCAACAGCGCAAACTTATTGCCGAGAACGTATTGGCAAATCCAGCATGACCACCATCGTTCATTTTCTTCGCCACGGTGAGGTACATAACCCAGAGGGCATCCTTTATGGCCGCATCCCCGGTTATTCCCTTTCTGGTCGGGGCGTTGCGATGGCCGAGCGGATCGCTGAATGGGCTGCTGATCACGACATCAAAGCCATTCATGCCTCACCATTGACCAGAGCACAGGAAACCGCGGCACCCATTGCTACACAGCTGGGACTGGCCGTTACTACCGACGAGCGACTCATTGAAGCGTCAAATGTTTTTGAGGGAGAACGTTTCAGTGTTGGAGATGGCGTTCTGCGCCAGCCCTCCGCTTGGCGTCATCTTTGGAATCCATTCAAGCCTTCTTGGGGAGAGCCTTACAACGAGCAAGTTGATCGAATGCTCGAAGCCGCGCAGGCGGCTCGATTAGCTGCATCAGGACACGAAGCTATTTGCGTATCTCACCAATTACCGATTTGGATTCTGCGCAGTTCGTTAGAAGGTCGTCGTTTTTTACACGATCCACGGCGCAGAGAATGCACGTTGGCTTCACTTACCTCCATTGTTTTCAATGTGGATGGTCAGGTCACAGATGTTCTTTATTCAGAACCAGCACGAGATCTTTTGCCGAAAAAATGAGAAGACTGATTGGGCGGACGACTTTAATCGTTGCTGTGAGTCTGCTTCTTGCCGCATGTGGAGGCGGAATCTCTACCCCTGGCGGTGAACAATCATTTGTCTCTGGGAATGGCTCGGTAACTTTTGTATCACAAGCCAAGCGAGTGGCCGCACCGGAAATTATTGGTACGGATTTGGCTGGAAAGCAGTTCAAGAAATCACCTGCTTCAATTCTTGTCGTAAATGTTTGGGCTTCGTGGTGCGCGCCTTGCCGGGCAGAGGCACCGACCCTGGAACAACTTTCCAAGAATTACGCAAAATCCGGAGTGGAGTTTCTTGGTTTAGTCACCCGAGATAACGATGAAGCCGCGCGTGCTTTTCTCAAACGATTTAACATCACCTACCCAACGGTTCACGACGATAAATTAATCGCCTCGTTCAGTTCTTCGCTCTCGCCAAATGCAATACCCACGACCTTGGTGATCGATCGAAAGAATCGCGTTGCCGCCAGGCTTTCTGGTGAAATAACTGTGGCATCCCTTAGCGACATGATTCAACGAGTAATCGGCGAGGGCTCATGAGTGCGAATTTTGCCGACACAATTTTGAGTGGTTCATTGTTCGTTGCAATTCCAATCGCCGCGCTCGCTGGGTTCGTATCTTTCGCTTCTCCGTGCGTTCTACCTCTAGTGCCTGGATATCTTTCATATTCTGCAGGGCTATCAGGTTCAGGGCAGATCAGCAGACAACGACTTAGAGTTTTTACCGGATCGGTTCTTTTTGTTCTAGGTTTTACGATTGTCTTTGTCGCCTACGGAGCCCTATTCGGTGGCCTTGGTCGTGCACTTTCGGCGCATCAAGCGGTTATTTCGCGGGTGCTCGGAGTGATCACCATCATTCTTGGATTGATTTTCACCGGTGCGATTACTCAAGTACGTCAGTGGCGACCAAAGATGATCACCACTTGGGGTTTAGCCGGTGCGCCGTTGCTTGGATTGCTTTTTGGTTTGGGTTGGACTCCGTGCATTGGACCGACTTTGGCCGCGGTTCAGACCTTGGCCTTTGATCAAGCCAGTCAAGGTAGAGGCGCACTGCTTTCTGGTGCCTATTGCATCGGACTTGGCTTGCCGTTCATGGCCGCCGGCCTTGCCATGGACCGTGCCACTACGTCGCTCACATTTTTGAAAAAGCATATGCGAACGATCACTCGCATCGGCGGCCTCATGTTAATTGTCATAGGTATTCTTCAAGTCACCGGCTCTTGGGAACACTTGATCAATTGGATCCGTCACCTCATCGTCGGCTTTACCCCGGTGATTTGATGAGCGAGCTAGGAATCCCATCAATCGGCGCAATTGGTTTCTTGCGCTGGACTTGGCGTCAGCTCACGAGCATGCGCACTGCATTGTTTTTGTTGATGCTTCTAGGTATCGCGGCGATTCCAGGTTCACTGATTCCGCAACGAACTCAGAACCCATTTAAGGTGCAGGAGTATTTCACCGCGCACTCTCAGTTGGCGCCGATCCTGGATAAGTTCCGCCTCTTCGATGTCTATGGCTCACCTTGGTTTTCTTCGATATATCTGCTCCTGTTTATTTCACTTGTTGGGTGCGTTTTACCTAGAGCTTTTGCACATGCAAAGGCGATGAACGCCAAACCCCCTGCAACCCCAAGCAATTTGTCCAGACTTGAACACTTCACAACTTGGACGAGCGAAGAATCGCCAGCGGCGCTATTAGAGAGTGCTCGAGCTGCCTTTAAGAAGCGACGTTTTCGGGTTCTTGAACAAGAAGGCTCAATTTCTGCAGAGAAAGGCTTTCTGCGCGAAACGGGAAACTTAATCTTTCATCTTTCATTGGTGCTCCTGCTAGTGGCGATGGCCCTTGGCGCATTGCAGGGATGCAAGGGCGATGCCATCGTTGTCGAAGGTGAAACATTTTTCGATTCGGCAACTTCCTATGACAACCTGACGCCCGGGCGCTTCTTTGACCCAACAAAATTGCCCAATTTCGCACTTCGGGTTAACCAATTCATTCCTACTTATGACCTGGCTAATGGCATGCCGCTTGATTACACGCTAAAAGTGACGGTGACAGAAGTTGGCAAGAGTCATGATGCGATCATTAAGGTAAACCATCCACTTAAATTCGGCTCTACCAATGTTTATTTGCAAGCCAATGGCTATGCGCCAATTGTCACCGTCAGAGATGGCGCGGGTCAGGTTGTCTTGAAAGGCCCCGTGCCGTTTTTGCCGCAGGATGCGAATCTAACTTCAATCGGCGCAATCAAAGTTCCTGATGCGTTGCCAACCCAACTTGGTTTCATCGGCTCGTTTCTGCCTACTGCTGTGATGGACAAAGTGCGTGGTGGCTTCTCAACATTCCCCGACGCTTTCAATCCCAAGTTGTTGCTCTCCGCATGGGAAGGCAATCTCGGTCTTGATAACGGCACCCCACAATCGGTCTATCGCCTAGATACTTCGAAGATGACCCGCATTGGGCTTGAAGGCTTGGCAGTGGGAGAGACTTGGACTTTGCCCAACGGCCAAGGCTCAATTTCTTTTGATGGTTGGGCGCGCTGGGTAAACCTGCAGGTCGCTAGGGATCCTGGCAAAGGTTTCGCCCTAGCCGGAGCAATTTTGGCCATCTTCGGTCTGATGATGTCGCTGTTCATTCGACGTCGTCGAGTATGGGTGCGAGTATTTGCACTTGCTGATGGCTCAGGAATTGAAGTCAGCGGCTTGTCTCGTAGCCAAGCTCCAGGACTTGAAGCAGAGATCAATGAGTTAGTCACGGCATTAAAGGAAGGTACGAAATAGCGATGACGAAGACCGAGTGGGCCTATGGCTCAAACTATTTGGTGTATTCAGCGATGGCTGTTTACACCTTGGCGTTTATCGCTTTTGCCGTCGAAATGTCGCTCAATATCCGTACGACTTCGAAGATGCTGGTTGGCTCTGACGGTTCTGAAATTGAAGTTGCAGTTGATGAAAGTAAAAGCGATCGCACTGGACGAATTGCAGTTGCTCTTACTGCGTTGGGATTTGGCTTACATCTTCTCGGCGTAATCGCAAGAGGTGTATCGGCGCATCGAGTGCCATGGGGCAATATGTATGAGTTCTCGGTGACAGCTTCTATGGCGCTTGCCGGTGCATATTTGTTGCTAATGAAACGCCTAGGTCTGCGTTGGTTGGGACTGTTCGTAAGTTTTGTTGTACTTATCGTTTTGGGAACCGCCATCACGCTTCTGTATCGGCCAAGCGCTCCATTGGTTCCAGCACTTAAATCAACTTGGTTGGCAATCCACGTTTCAGCAGCCATCATCTCTGGCGGGGTGTTTCTCCTTGCGAATCTGGTTTCTGCCCTTTATCTCTACTTGGAACACCGAGAATCAATTGGCGCTAGGCCACTTTGGGCCATGAAAATGCCATCCCTTGAAACTCTTGATCAACTTTCGTACCGATTGATTGCTTTCGTCTTTCCAATTTGGACGTTCGCAGTTGTCGCTGGAGCCATTTGGGCAGAGTCCGCTTGGGGCAGGTATTGGGGCTGGGATCCAAAAGAGACTTGGGCGTTCATAACTTGGGTTGGCTATGCGGCCTATCTGCATGCACGAGTGACTATTGGGTGGCGTGGGCGTCGCGCGGCATGGCTCTGTTTATTGGCCGGTTCAACTTTCCTCTTCAACTACATTTATGTGAATGTCTGGGGTACTGGACGCCACACCTATTCAGGGCTGTAATCGCAACTTAGATTGAGCGAAGAAAATCCGGATCATCATCTGGCGGGATTATTTTGCGCGGTTTTGGCTTGAAGGCCTGTTTCCTTGGCCGACCAGCGATTAGCCAGCCAATTCCGCCAACTGCTTCGAAGACGATAATGAGAAGCAACCAAGCCCATTTAGGTAAATTTCGCACTTGCTCCTGTGGGGTTCTGGCGCAGTCGATCAAGGAATACAAAGCGATGCCCAGAGCAATTAGGAGGGGGACGACGCGAGTCACAGGCTGATTCTAGCCCTCTAGTTGGATGGTGCTTTGCCCAAAGTCTGGTTACCGACGCCTGGTAATACACTGATTTGGTGACTTCGATCGGGCTCACAAAGGGTGAGGCTGAACGACGACTGGGATCTGAAGGTCTCAATCAGCTGCCAAGCGCTAAACCAAGAACCTTCCTCAGTCAGTTAATTGCAGTTTTACGAGAGCCAATGCTTGGTCTGTTGGTGAGCGCCGGGTTAATAAATTTCTTACTATCTGAACCGCTCGACGCATCGGTTTTGATGCTCACTGTTTTCATAGTCGTTGGTATAACGCTCTACCAACAGAATCGGTCAGAGCGAGCCTTGAATGCATTGCGGGATTTGTCTTCGCCGAGAGCGCTCGTAATTCGAGACGGGATTGAAACCAGAATTCCGGGTAAAGATGTGGTTCGAGGGGATCTGGTAATTCTCAGCGAAGGTGATCGAGTTCCGGCTGATGGCAATTTGATTAGCGCTTCAAATTTGAGTGCTGATGAATCCATGCTCACAGGTGAGTCATTGTCGGTTTTAAAGAAACCAGACGACAGGGTTTATTCAGGCACCTTGATAGTGAAGGGTTATGGACGAGCAGTTATCAAGAGCACCGGAGCCAACACTGAATTAGGCAAGATCGGTACGACACTTCAAGACATTGAAATTGAACGGACGCATTTACAGAAGGAAATTGATCGCATTGTTCGATTCATCTATGTTTTGGCCATTGCGGTTTCGCTGGCCGTTGTAGTCATCTATGGCGTTACTCGAGGTAATTGGCTCGAAGGTGCCCTTGCTGGGATTGCTGCCTCGATGGCCCTGCTCCCTGAAGAATTCCCGGTAATTCTCGCGCTCTTTATGGCGATCGGCGCTTGGCGATTATCTCAGAAACGAGTGATCACCCGCAGGGCTCCAGTAATTGAGACATTAGGTTCAGCGACCGTGATCTGCGTGGATAAGACTGGCACGCTGACCATGAACCAGATGGCGGTGCACGAGATAAATGTTGGCGGCCAGCTATATGTATTAGATGAATACGCCATGCCGGAGAAATATCTAGAGATCGCGCAGATCGCGATGCTCGCTTCACCCATCAATCCTTTTGATCCGATGGACAAGGCTTTTCATGCAGTTTCTTCTCGTGAAGAAAATTGGGAATTAGTACGCGAGTATCCAATCTCAGATCAGTTGATGGCCGTCTCGCATGTTTGGGACTCGCCGACTAGTCAAGGTCTTGTGGTTGCCGCTAAAGGTGCTCCTGAGGCGATAGCCAGCTTATGTCGGTTAGGCGCGGAAGTGATTCAATCGATCATCAAAGATGTCGACGATGCCACCAGTCGCGGTTTTCGGGTGCTCGGTGTGGCAAAGGCGGCGTTCGATCCTCAATCTGATCTTCCTGATACTCCGCATGAATTCAATTTTGAATTTCTTGGTCTTGTGCATTTGCATGATCCGATTCGACCCGGCGTTCCAGCAGCCGTGGCAGAGTGCGCTCGTGCGGGCGTTAGGACCGTCATGATCACTGGAGATTATCCAGGAACTGCATTATCTGTCGCTAAGGACGTGGGTCTTAATTATCAAGCCGGCGTAATCACGGGGGAGGAATTAGAAAGACTAAGTGATACCGAACTTGCTGAGCGAATAAAGGAAGTAAGCGTTTTCGCCCGAATGGTTCCTCACCAAAAGCTGCGACTTATTCGCGCCCTCAAACTTAATGGTGAAGTAGTTGGGATGACTGGTGATGGCGTCAATGATGCACCAGCCTTACGTGCGGCCGATATAGGTATAGCCATGGGTGGACGCGGCACCGACGTAGCGCGGGAGGCCGCTTCCATAGTGCTGACAGATGACGATTTCACTTCCATCGCCGCAGGGATACGGCAAGGCCGAGGCATCTTTGCGAATTTACAGAAAGCAGTGTCGTACGTAATTGCAGTTCACGTCCCGATATTTGGCATGGCCCTTATTCCGGTTTTCGTAGCTGATTGGCCGTTAGTCCTGTTGCCTGCGCAGATCGCGTTTCTTGAGTTGATCATTGACCCAGGGTGCTCGGTAGTTTTTGAAGCTGAGCAGATTGATCCAAAGATCATGGATCGAAAGCCCCGAGGCGTAGATGAAAAGATGTTCACGCGCAAAAATTTTGGAATCTCAATCGCTCAAGGCGTTGGCGTTCTCTTAGCGGTCTTGGGGGTGTACTTCTGGGCTTTACTTTCAAATGAAAGTGATGACCAAATCCGTACTCTCAGTTTCGTAACGCTTATGTGCGGGAATGTTGCTCTGATTCTGGTCAATCGATCTCAACATCTCACGATTCTTCAAACTTTTAGAGAGCGGAGCAACAAGACCATAAAGTGGGTCTTGCTGGCCGCATCTGGCATGTTGGTCGTCTTGGTAAATGTTCCAATAATGCGAGAGGCATTCAATCTCAGTTCCCTGAACGCAACTGGCTGGCTATTGGCTTTCTCTGCAGGCTTTGGAAGTGTCCTATGGTTCGAGGTCTATAAGGTCATTAGAAAGCCCAGGTAGAACTACCATCCGTGCGGGGTATGGAACGATTCCTTTACATCTCAGTACTGGGTGTGTATGATTCGTTCCATGATCCAGGACGGGCATGAGACTACCAAGGAAGGTCCGGTCAGCCTTCTGTCGAATTTGCCCTACTTATTCACGACTGCAGAGGCGCTTTCGATTGGAATTCCGCGCGTCACATTGCATCGACTTGTCCAGCGAGGCCAGATCCATCCCATCGCTCGAGGTCTTTATGGACAGGGCGCGGAGAGGGTCATTGATTTAGATTTGGCTGAGATTGCAGCCAAGACACCAACCGCAACCATATGTTTAACTTCGGCGCTTGCAGAACACGGCCTAACAGATGCCATCCCCAAGAAAGTTGATATAGCAATTCCTCGCGGCATGTGGGCGCCAAAAACTACGGCGGCAGTTAACTGGCACAGATTTGATGCCGGATCATTTGATTGGGATAGACACGAGCAATCAATTCCTGGAACTAATTTAACAATTGGAATTTATTCAGCAGAGCGAACTTTGGCAGATCTTGCTCGACACCCGAAAATGGATCAGGCCGAATTGGTTGAGGGGATTCGTCGCTGGTTGCGGCGACCGGGGAATCACCCAGCAAAACTTTTGAAGTCCGCTCAAGAGCTTCCCGGTGCCCGTTTTCAGATTCAGAGAATTTTGGAAATTTTGACATGAGCACCGGTGAGCAAAAGTATCGAGAACTACAGATTCTGGCTCGTAATACAGGGCGAAGTACTCAAGATCTCTTAACCTTATATGTACTAGAAGGTTTTCTTTCACGAGTTGCGGGTAGTCCTCATAAAGAGATGTTCGTTTTGAAAGGAGGGGTGTTGCTTGCCGCTTTGGATGCTCGGCGGCCCACTCGTGATATTGATTTCGCAGGTGTAAATTTGGATAACGATGTTGAACACGTATTGAAGTTGTGTCACGACATCGCCTCCGACTATCAAGATGATGGCCTAGTTTTCGACGTTGCAACAGCCTCCGCTGTAACTATTCGCGATGAGGATGAATACAGCGGAGTGCGAGTATCAATGTCCGCCCGTATTCACACTGCACAAATTCAATTCCATATCGACATAAATGTAGGCGACCCGATTGTTCCAAGAGCTGAGGAGGTAAAAGTTCCCAGAATGCTGGACGACAGCAAGCACATTATGTTGCTTGGCTATCCGATTTCTATGGTGTTGGCAGAAAAAATTGTCACAGCGGTTCAACGCGGCACAGCTAGTACTCGATGGCGCGATTTTGGAGATCTATACGAACTCAGTCGCAGACATTCCATTTCGTTGAATGAATTGAAAACTTCAGTAAACGCGGTAGCCCAACATCGTGTTGTTGAATTAACGACCTTGGCCGAAGGCCTGTCAGGTTTTGCTGAAATGGGGCAAACCAAGTTCGAAAACTGGCGACACAAACAAGATCTACTCGAATTACCGGAAATCTTCGGAGATCTTTTACAGGCCATCTACATTTTCACCGATCCGGTTATCGACGGTAGGGCAAGAGCAAATACACTTTGGGATCCTTTCACTTTTGTTTGGCGGTAATCTCTCAAGCTGCATCGGCTCGCGTACCTAGCTGTTTCTATGTTTATCTCGGCTCTGCTTGGGTTGAAAATTGATAGATTCAGTCGGTGAACCTACTTGCCAACAGGTTGGGAGTTCGAATCCCTTCAGGCGCACGCATTGAAAAATACTTGCCCTTGTCTTACTGCCTACCCTACGTTAGACAGACTGTGTGAATGCAGAGGTAAAAGACTGGAAGCGATTGATGCTTCGACGGGACGGAGATTGTTCAATCTGTGGCGTTTTGTTGGTTACGGGAACACAAGCACTCTGGAGTGCTTCTCGACGAGTTATCTCCTGTGTCGTCCATTCGGAAACAAGTAACGCTCCAGACGAAAAAGTGAAGACGGAAGCAAAAGTAGAACCACCTCCAGAGTCGGAAAAATCCTTGAGTCAGGGAACGGCAAGTGGATCTGCGCAGGCCGAATACGTGCGGCGGATGAAAAAGAGGGAAGAGCGCGTCACCGCGAGATTTCCTCGCGCTGGAAAATATATATTGGCATTGACTGATGAGCCTCAAAGTACGAAGGCATGGAAAATCGGAGCGGAGGGGGAGATTGCCACTGGGAAATTGCTTGATTCTCTGGCTGTTAAATACGGCTTTCGAGTATTGCACGATCGCTTGATTCCCAAGTCGCGCGCCAACATCGACCACATCGCCGTTACTAGGTCTGGGATTTTTGTGATTGATGCAAAGAACTACCAGGGGGTAGTTCGGATAAAGGACAACAGCGGGTTCTTTGAGAAGAGCGCACCCGAACTATGGGTTGGTAGGCGAAATTGCATGAAGCTCGTGGTTGGAATGAAAAAACAAACGTCGATCGTGAATGAGATTTTGAGCCGCAACTCGATTGAAATGCCCGTTATTGGCGTACTGGCTTTCTACTTGGCTGACTGGGCAACATTTAAATTTCTGCGAAAACAGGAGGAGGTGGATGGAGTCCTCATCAATAGTAAAGGCATAGAAGCCATCGTCGCGCGCGAAGGGTCGTTCGCTGCAACTGAAATAGATGCAGTAGTTCATCTCTTAGCGAATACTCTAATCTCCGCGACCTAATTCCTTCCATTGTTCAAGTTATATAACCTAAGCGAGCGTTACAACCGATTCCCAGTGCCCAGTTCCATCCCTTCGGGCGCGCGTGCCTACGCTAATTCGTTCTAATACCCAGTCAGTCCCTGAATAATCGAAATTCTGCCACAATCGCACCTTGCCAATTCAAAGTTACTGGTTTGAATCCCGTCGCCTGCATCGCAGTCCTAAAGTATTTCGATGGTCCATTGGCATTGACTATGAATCGAGATTCTTCAGGCAAGGGCTCCGAGCAAAGGGTGTGAAAAAGCTTGCTCAAGACTGTCTCCAATTTTTCTGATTCTTCCCAAGCCTGGTTGGACGAGCACCGGCTGGGACAGGGCCCTAAAAAATTCTCGCCGTAGGGTTGACAGTGACACTACCGTGATGTCATTATGACGTCATGAAGATGTCAAAGTATGTAGATCTACTGACTACAGACCTGAAAGCCCTGGGAAAATTGGGCGGTGCGGATCTCGAATCTGCCGTCTCCCGGCTGATTCCTACGCTGGAGCCAGTGATTCGAACTCGCCTTTCAGAAGCTCTTACCGAGATGGTTGGTGAACTCAAAGATCAACTTCCTGGCGCACGCATCGAAGCGCGATTAGTGGGCGATGAGGTTGAGCTCACCTACCTCCAGGATGAGCCGCCGACCAGAGAAATGCCTTCAGAATTGAACGCCCGGATCACGCTGAGACTGCCTGAAGATTTGAAGTCTCGTATCGAGACAGCGGCAATTAAAGAAGGCATCTCACTGAACTCCTGGTTGTTGAAAGCTAGCGAGCGAGGAAGTTTTTCAGTCTCCATTGGCAGTCGCCAATTAAAAGGGAAGGGGAGAAGCTGATGAAAAACACCGAGTCATTCCGCCTCGTGCGTCAGGAGGCTTTTGATGTGCAAGACCCTGAGATTTCTATCGCCGCAGTAACCAGTGACGTGAAGGTGGTTGAATCCCTTGATGGTGGATGCCACATTGAAGTTTTTGCAAAATCCCAAAACTTGGAGGATTTTGCCGACCTGATTGATATTGATTCAAGAGGGAAGAAGATCTCAATTCGAATAGACAAAAAGAATCAGGGATTTAGGCAATTCCTCAAGGGTGGTGCGGTAGAGATGTCGATCGTCTTGAAGTTACCCAAAACGGCCGTCCTATCAGTTAAATCAGTATCTGCCGATGTGGAAGTCAATCCATCTCTTATGAGTATCGAAGTCGTGTCTGTGTCGGGGGACATCTCAATTCTTCAGAATCCGAAAACGCACTGTGTCTTGAAGACGGTTTCTGGAGATATCTCAGCTCAGACCTTCTCGGCTTGTCAGTACTCGCTTAAGAGCGTGAGCGGGGATATCACTGTCCACGTAGCTCCCGGATTAGAAATTGACGTGGATGGGAAAAGCGTCAGTGGAGATTTGGCATCCGAGATTTCGTTGAGTTCCAGCGATGAAAACTCAGATCAGAGTTCCGAATTGGTAACCATTAATTCTACCACCGTAAGCGGTGACTTCGTTCTAGCCAGAAGCTGAATTTGGAGGATTAGACATGTCGAAATTTGGAAATAGGCCACGCCGACTTCATAGCGGCTTTGGGTATGAAAGCACGACGTTGTACAACACCCTCAACCCAACACGCATTGCAGACGCTGAACTTCACTTTGTTCGAGGCATTGGCAGGATTAACTAGATAGATTCTCTTTGTGGTTCATGAGTTAGTTTTCCGCGCAGCGACAGTCGAGGATGCGCAGGCTATTGCGAGAGTTAATCATCTGACCTGGTTGGATGCCTATCGAGGATTGATTCCTGATTCAGATCTTGATTCCTTGGACCTCAATTCCCTGACGGATAAGTGGACGCAGAATCTAGTCGCCACAAATTCAAGAGAGGCAACCTATGTTGTCTTGGTCGGGGATTCAATAGTCGCATATTCACGGTTCTATCCAAGTGTTGATTCCGATGACAATCCTGTATCGATCGCGACCATCGGATCCATGTACGTCCTTCCGGATTTTCAGTGCAAAGGGATCGGGCGAAGAATGATGGAGATCGTTCTTGTCGCGATAGAGGATTGCGCTTATGTTGAAGCGACTCTGCACGTGTTAACAGAAAACCTGAAGGCCAGAAAGTTCTATGAGAGTTTGGGTTGGCAAGAAGATGCAGCTCCAATAATCGCTGGGGCAGAGGATGAGACAGTTTCCAAGACGAGATATCGCATAGCAGTGGAGTCGACTAGGCGCGGTGCCCCTTCCATTCGTTCATGAAACAGGTAACACTTCCGACTAGCCGTATCTACGCCACCGGGAGACAGTAATGAGTTCCAGCCATCGATCGCCAATCTTCGAATTGAGCGATAAGTATGTGACCGCGTGGACTCGAATTAGCCCCATGGATGGGACGGAGATCGGCTCGAAAGATAGACAAGATCAATTGGATGATTTCTCCCACAAAGGATTAGCGCGCAAAGCCATTCTGATTAAAGAAACGTTGAAACAGTTGAACTCCTTGTCCCCACTAGATGACATCGACGGGGTGGCAAAGGCGGTTCTAGAGGAGCGGCTCAATTCCAAATTAGGTCTGCTTGAGTCGAATGAAAGTTTGCTTTCATGGGGTGTGATTAACTCTCCCGTCATTCTTATTCGTAAAGTATTCGAACTCATGCCATATGGCAGCGATGAAGAGATCAGCAACATAACGCATCGTCTAAATTCGGTGGATGTAGCCCATAGATCTTGGGTTAAGGGCTTGTCATACCTGGCAGGTGAGGGACAGATCAACTCACGGCGTCAGGTGGAGGGGGTGATCAAGCAACTCAGGACGTTCTCCGAGGGAGCCTATTCAGCCTTCGCTACCCATATCGATCCCGCTGGTACGTATCCTGGTTTGCACGAAGCCGCCCGTGAGGCCGATGCCTCCGCTCTTTCGACCAGCAATTGGCTTAGCGATAAATATTTACCAAGCGCACCTGAAAGAGATGGCGTTGGCGAAGCGCGCTATTTATGCTCTGCTCGTGATTGGACCGGCGCTGACCTAGATCTTCGCGCGATATATGAATGGGGATTGCAGGATCTTGAGGAAATAAATCAACGCATGTGGCAGGTGGCTGCGAAAATAAAGCCGGATGCCAAGACGTTAGGGGAAATTGCTGATTATCTTGAGAAAGATCCTAAGTATTTGGTCAGTGGTACTGACGTATTATTAGAAAAGTTACGCGCATTTACTGAAGACGCAGTGCAACAAATGGATGGAATCCATTTTGATATGGATGATCGCATCAAATTTTGTGATGTTCTGATAGCTCCCGAAGGCAGTTCCGCAGCACCCTATTACCAAGGTCCGAGTGAAGATCTTTCACGTCCGGGCACTACGTGGTTTCCCACTTTGGGGAAGAACGAATTTAGTTGGTGGAGACTACCGAGCATTTGGTACCACGAGGCGGTTCCTGGTCATCATCTGCAAGTAGCAACTGCTGCAGTTCAAAAAGATCGGCAATCCAGATTCCAGCGCGCAGGTGAATTTGGCAGTGTTAGTGGTTATGCCGAAGGTTGGGCGCTTTATGCGGAACGTCTAATGGATGAGTTAGGTGCCTATGAAGATCCTGGTGTCGAGATGGGCTTCTTATCGGCACAGGCGTTGCGTGCTGCCCGAATCGTCGTCGATATTGGCTTACATCTTGGTTATCTTGATTATGAGGGTCAGGCCTGGAGTGCCGACGCGGCTGTTCGCGCTCTAATTGATCGCGCCCTCATTGATGAAGACTTCGCGCGGAGTGAAGTTGATCGTTATCTCGCCATGCCGGGTCAGGCAATTTCCTACAAGGTCGGCGAGAAGTTCTGGCTCGAGGCAAGAGAATCGGCAAAGATGCGGCTTGGTTCAAAATTTGATTTGAAGAAATTTCATGCACACGCATTGAACATGGGCTCCATGGGTTTGGATCCCTTCGCAACCGAGATGGCGAAATGGGACGGTGCTTAATGAGCGCAAATGGTGAGATTTACAAGGATGCCCTAGGGATCGCAGCTGAGCATGCTCAGAAATGGCTGGATTCGGTTCCTTCTCGTGGCATTAATCCGGACAAGAATGCAAATAAAATCAAAGTTGAATTAGGTTCTGTTCTGCCTGACGGACCGACAGATCCCGCACTCGTGGTTAAGAGACTTGCTGAAGTTGGTGAACCAGGTTTGATGTCCATGGGATCTGGCCGATTCTTTGGTTGGGTTATCGGTGGAACCTTTCCGGCTGCCTTGGGTGCGGATTGGTTGGTGAGTGCTTGGGATCAAAACACCGGTTTGCGCACTGCCACTCCGACGACAGCGGCGGTAGAGGAGATTGCTGCCCAATGGCTATTAGAAATTTTGGGGTTACCAGCAACTGCTGACGTCGGTTTTCCAACTGGTGGAATGATGGCAAATTTTACTGGTTTGATTTCTGCCCGTCAGAAAGTGTTGACAGACGTTGGTTGGGATATCGACAGCAAAGGTTTAGTTGGCGCGCCCGCCGTTCGAGTTCTAGTTGGGGCAGAACGTCATGACACAGTTGATCGCGCTCTCCACTATCTCGGATTGGGCATGCCAACCGAGGTGGCGGCTGATGACCAGGGGCGTATCAAAATCGACGCATTACGTGAAGCGCTGATAGCTGATAGCGCCCCGACCATTCTCTGTCTGCAGGCCGGAAATCTTCATTCGGGTGCTTTCGATCCATTTCGTGAGGCGATCGAATTAGCTCACGAACATAATGCTTGGGTACATGTTGATGGTGCATTTGGACTGTGGGCGTTAGCCTCTCCAACCTTACGATCAGCATTGGATGGAATTGAACTTGCCGATTCTTGGGCCACAGATGCTCACAAGACTTTAAACGTTCCATATGACTGCGGAGTGGCCATAGTGGCCCATCCCACTGCACTCCGAAGCTCGTATGGCGTGCACGCCAGTTACTTAATTCCTGCCGACGACGACCGAGGTGATCCTTCGGAGAAGGTGCCAGAGTTTTCTCGTCGCGCGCGCGGGGTTCCAGTATGGGCTGCACTTCTCTCACTGGGCCGCAATGGGGTTGCTGAGTTGGTAGATCGTTTAGTTGTTAATGCCAGACTTATGGCTAAAGGTCTTTCGGAAATTGAGGGGTGCCGAGTTTTGAACGATATTGCTTTCACCCAAGTCTGCTTTGCATTTGAAAGTGATGAGCGAACAGATGAGATTTGTGATCGATTGATAGCAGACGAATCAGTTTGGATTTCTGGCTCAAAGTGGCGTGGACAGAAAGTCCTTCGCGTATCGGTGAGCAATTGGTCAACCGATGCAGAAGATGTTGCGGTTGCAGTTGAAGCCGTGCGGAAAGCTGCCCAGGATTGAGTTAGCGCATGAAGAGTGCGTTTAACCGTCTCGTGGTGAAGAACAATCCGCAAGCAATCATCACCATGAAGTAGAGCACATGTATGAGAAGTCCTGTGTTGATCTGGCCAAGAGTCAGACCTCGAATTAATTCGATCGCCTGCGACAATGGCAATGCTTTGATGACTGCCTGAGCCCAGCCAGGAAAAACAGTGAGTGGGTAGAAGGCGCCAGAGAATAGGAACATCGGCAGCATGGCGGTGTTCACTAGACCCATTTGTTGAAAGGAAGTGAAATACGAAGTGATCGCCATGCCAAGTGAGGCAAAGCCAAATGCGATCAAAACTGCAGCGGGTATCGCAAGAACGCCCCACCAACTTGGAATAAGGCCAAGCGGAGTGACAACTGCCATGAAGCCGATGGCATAAACAAGGCCTCGCATGAGTGCCCAAGCTATTTCACCAAGGGCCACGTCAAGAGGTCCTAGAGAGGTTGCGAGCATGCCGTGGTAAAGACGACTCTCGTGCAGTTTGAAAAATACGTTCCACGTTGAATCATAGACAGCACCATTCATAGCACTGGTCGCCAGTAATCCCGGTGCGATGAAGGCTGCGTAGGAAACTAATATTCCATTTCCACCGTCGATAGTGCCGACGAATTTTCCAACGCCATAACCAAACGAGAAAAGATAGAGAACGGGTTCAAGGAAACCAGAAACCACGGCGAGCCAAGCCGATGATCTGAAAGCAATCCAACTTCGTTCAAGTACAGCGTGTGAACGCCCAGCGTAATAACGATCGCCTAGTTTGCCGGCTCTGCGTTCAGCAATGCTCACAGCTGCGCTCAGTAACATCATTTCGTCAGCCTTTTAGAGAACTGCTTGAAGGCAGAAAGCAATCCAAGGACCAACATGATCAGGATGACGAGAAGATGGGTCATCACCATCGTCGGACTAATGCTGTGACCGTAGGTGGCATATCGTCCCAATTCAGTGGCGTGCCAAAGTGGTGAGATCCAGCCGATGAATTGAAGACCGATTGGCAAAGATGCCAGAGGGTAGAAGGTTCCAGAAAATAAGAACATTGGTCCAAAGAGAAACCGACCAACAATTGTAAAGAAGAGGTCTTCGTTAGTAACTCTGGAGGCAAAAGCCATCATCACTGCACCAAAACTTGCCCCTGACAAGATCGCGATTGGAACTGCAAGGTAAGCATGTGGAGAATCCATCGCCCCAAATAAGTAAAGGACAAAGGAATACGCCAAGACGCTGATGGTCGTTCGCACTAATACGGTTAGAAAAACCCCTGACGCGATGGTCGATCCGGTTTGAGGAGTCGCATTCATTCCATAAAAGATTTTGGACCACTTAAAACCGTTGATAGTTGGAAAGATAGCCTCATCCATCGCGCCTTGAATTGCCGCACTTGCCAGGAGTGCCGGAGCCACAAAAGTCAGGTAGGAAACCCCGTCAATACCATTTTCTCCCATATTGCTAGTAATGAGACTCCCAATACCGACACCAAAGGAGATGAGATAGAGCAGCGGATTCAGAAATGAGATCGCCGCGATAACCCAGATGAATTTGAACATGTTGCGAAGGCGAGCTTCAAGGACGTACCTGGCTCCGAAGCGAGAAATCTTTCGTGAGCTATCAGTGAGTGTCATTATTCGATCAAGCTTCTGCCGGTTAGTCGCAGGAAGACATCTTCAAGTGAACTCCGACGAACTAGCGAGGTATTTGGACTGTGGCCTGCGCCCACGATGCTCTCAAGGACTGCCTCTCCATCATCGGCGTAGAGCAGGATTCGGTCGGGCAATACTTCTATTCGATCACAGAACTGCTCTAAGCCAGAAGCGATCACCTTATTTCGCTCCGAGCCAAAACGGACCTCAAGCACTTCTCTAGTGGCGTGCTTCCTGATCAATTCGCTAGGACTGCCCTCAGCCATGATCGAACCTTTATCCATAACGATCAGACGATCGCAAAGCTGCTCGGCTTCGTCCATGTAGTGAGTCGTGATTAGAAGTGTTACGCCATCTTCTTTGAGACGGAATAACCGATCCCAGAGAATATGGCGAGCTTGTGGGTCAAGGCCGGTCGTTGGCTCATCCAGTATGAGGATGTCGGGCTCGCTCACTAGAGCCCGGGCAATAGTTAGGCGCCGCTTCATCCCGCCACTGAGCGCTTCTACCTTTACATCACGTTTTTCTTCGAGTTGAGCGAACTCGAGCAGGTCGTCGATTTTGGAGTTGATAAATTTTCGGGAGAGGCCAAAGTAACGTCCGTAAACATAGAGGTTCTCCGACACAGTTAACTGGATGTCGAGATTGTCCTGTTGCGGAACAACGCCTAGGTGGGCACGAATCTGTGGCCCTTCGAGCTCAGGATCCTTCCCAAGGATCGATACTTCGCCAGAGGTTCGTTGAGAGGTCGCGGCGATAATGCGCATGGTGGTCGACTTACCTGCGCCATTGGGTCCAAGGAGGCCGAAAGATTCGCTCTTACGGACGTGGAAATCAATCCCATTTACCGCCGTAAAATCCCCGAACTTCTTCGTCAGCCCTCGAACATCGATCAAATTCTCAGACATAGTTGTGAAGCCTAACGTCTGGGGAGTCGAGTGCGCTGATTGATTAGCTCTCGGCAGCAATGGTGAAGACGACCACTAGGAGAGCTATCGCCGATTCGATTGCCCCGATTTTGCCTGGCCTGAGTCCTGGTTTCATGAAAATGGTACGTATCAATGCCGCCAGGAACGGTGCGGCTAACAACAAGTCGTAACTCGCGAAAACCAGCACTATTGCTATATGCACGGCAATGCTCGCTAGATGCCATCGGCGATCTTTGGCTTCGCGGATCAGGGCCTTTACATGCAGAACGGAACCGATAAAAAAGAGCAGAGACACCAGCGCAGCAATCCAAATGAAACGTGGAATTTGCTGCAGAGACGGTTCGTTATTTGCAACTGCATACATCAGTGGTGGTGCGATTGAGGCCAAGGCGACCAGGAGAAGATCATTGGTGATTCCACGTTCTCGGCCCAGCCAAGATAGGTAGACGCTTACTGACCAAAGGGCTGCAATTCCTAGACCAGGAAGGAGTATCCAAGGGCGTACCGCGATTAGCACTACCGCGCCTAGAAAAGTGATCAACAGCCATGGCGACGACGAACGAAGTTCGTCTCCGGCTCTTGTGGTCCAAGAGCCCCGACGTATACGCATCAATAGTGCTCGGCCGCCGAAATACGAGACTGGGTATGCGGCTATCCAAGTTATTGCGAAAACAAGTCCGAGCCAATTGCCGGAACCTAGAAGTGATCCGAGCAGCAATGGAACGATAAGAAAAGCCCAAGCGCCATGCTGTTTGGGGAATTTTATGGCTGACATTTGGTAATTACAGCCACCGTTTCATGACATTGAGTTCGAATGCTGCCTTACCCCAGTGGTGGAGTCGACTCGGGGCTTTCATGCTGATCGTAGGTGAAGGGTCAGCGTAAAAGTTGCCGGAGCCATATGCGGCCCTTCCGTTGCCAGTCTCGATAAAACAACCGCCGTGCCCATCAAATCGCCCTGCCGAACCTTTCCCACTGATTTTCGCAATAATCGAGTCGGCAACTGCGTGTGCTTGACCGTGTGCGAACACACCTGCACGAGGCAGTGGCTTGCCGATACCCAAAACGATCTGCGTGTTGTCGCCGATCGCATAAACGTTCTCAAAACCAGTTTCCAAACTATTCGCATTCGCGTGAATCCAGCCGTCAGCCTGAGCGAGAGCAGAGTTTGCAATGACCGGCGGAGCAACGATGGGTGGCATGTAGACAAGCAGATCCGTGCCCTCCTCTTCGGCACCGAAATGCAGTCGCCCTTGTTCGACAGCGGTAATTTGCATTCCTGGTCGGTAGTCAATATCCCGACTTGAAAGGATTTTCTCAACTGCAGCGGAAACATTTTTGCCCGCGACGGGCAATGGCGTCGGTTCGGCACTGCGAATAGAGACTCGAACTCGGCTGCGCACTCCGCGAGAACGTAGTCCTGAATCGATAAGCAACGCTGCTTCATAGGGAGCAGCAGGACATTTGTAAAGTGGAGCCGCAGTGATCACGGTGATTTGGCCAGATGAAATTGTTGCCAACTCGGCCCGCAAGCTTTGGGCACCAGGGAGAGTGGCAAAAGTATGACCATACTTAGAAAGGCCCGCTACTCGCTCTGCGTCCCAGTCTGCACCAAGACTTACGACCACGTGGTCGGCATGAAAATTCTGACCCGAGATACTCACGGTACGAGTCGTAGGATCGATTTGCTCGACATTACCGATGACGACTTCTATTCCGCGCCGTTCAAGTTTATTGAGTGGCCGGATGACTTGATCCGGACGACGCGCACCTGTCATAACCCATAAGTAAGAGGCGGCGAATGAGAAATCCGGCTCGCGATTGACCAAGACAATACGATGGCTACGATCCAAATGTTTGCGGAGGCGATTAGCGGTCGCCACTCCCCCGATGCCGCCACCGAGGATCAGTACCGTCTGCCCTGATCGATTCGGCATCACGAATCAATAGTTGCACAGATATAACCGTTTTTTTGGAATTCTTTTTATCCTTCGAGGTGAGGTAAGCCGCCGCTGGGGGTGAGGCAAGCCGCCGCTCGGCGAAAAAATCAGCCGGTTACGGCCAGCCCCATCGCCAACAAGATTCCAAAAAGCAACTGGATCCGGGCGGTAGCCACCAGAACCTGAATCAATTCTTTCCCCTTGGCGCCAAGCCGTACTTTTCTAAGCGGATCGACCAAGAGTGCGGTCGTCAGCAGGGCCAGCGCGGCACCGGCTCGCCAAGTACTTAAGGCCAGGGCACTGAAATAGGCCAACG
>Ga0315270_10000281_pt1 | contig 29061 bp, 31 predicted proteins | sample C1_bottom_MG_FD_204932 | JGI IMG/M metagenome (GOLD analysis project Ga0315270, IMG submission 204932) | Sediment microbial communities from Yellowstone Lake, YNP, Wyoming, USA - C1_bottom | ecosystem: Environmental > Aquatic > Freshwater > Lake > Sediment | place: USA: Wyoming | collected...
ATTCGTAGGCTTGGTGCCAAAAAAATTGGAAATATTTGTAGTGGCAATTTCGCCAAATTCAGGGCGCTTTTCAAAAGACCGAACGCTCCCGCGATCGCCCACTGCGCGCAATAAAGCGATCGTTAATGCTCCTGATCCAACTCCAGCCTCGATAACTCGGGCTCCCGGATAGATATCTGCTAAACCGACAATCTGTGCAGCATCTTTTGGATAAACAATGGTCGCACCACGCGGCATTGAAAGGACGTAATCGGCGTACAGCGGCTTGAGAGCCAGATAGGACACCCCTTGATTGGTCTTGACCACGATCCCTTCCGGTTGCCCGATTAGTTCGTCGTGTTCAATCCAGCCCTTATGGGTGTGCCATGAACCGCCAGTAACCAGCGTGATGGTGTGGAGTTTCCCCTTGGAATCGGTGAGTTGCGCTCGATCCCCCACGGAGAACAGTCCTGACGGTTGGCTGGTTTGATCCTGGTTACTAGACACGGAAGGTGAGTCTAGGCGCTTAGTCAGTGCCTTGGCATACGCTGCTAGTTATGTCAGAAGCACTGAAGCGAATCAATTCCCTGTCTCCCTCACGAGCAAACGATTTCAAAACCTGTCCGCTTCTTTATCGCTACAAAACGATCGATCGACTGCCAGAGCCGCCAAGCAGCGATGCCTTGCGCGGGACAATCGTTCATGAAGCACTAGAGCGGATCTATGACTTACCGCAAGGAACTCGAACCATCGAGCACGCACATAACTTCATGAACGCTGCCTGGACGAATGCAATTGCCGAGGACGAAAAGGTAACTGAATTATTTGCCGGACAAAATGAAATCGAAATATGGCTTGAAAGTGGAAGAGAACTTATTAATCGTTATTTCCTGCTCGAGGATCCTAATTCTCTCCAACCTACTGAGCGTGAAGTACATGTTGAGTTTCTACTGGACAGTGGGTTGCTCCTTCATGGCTATGTTGATCGACTCGACCAGGCCAGAACCGGTGAGATTCGGATAGTCGATTACAAGACGGGAAAATCGCCAAAAGAAGGCTATGAAGATAAAGCTTTTTTCCAGTTGAAGTTTTACGCACTGGTTATCTGGCGTTCACGCGGAACCGCCCCAAAAGTTCTCAAATTAATTTACTTAGGGAATAGCCAAACACTGCCTTTGGAAATAGATGAAAGTGACCTGTTGGCCGTAGAGCGTTCGATTTCTGCACTCTGGTCCTCAATCAAACAGAACCATCTGAGCGGCAATTGGCCGGCGACCCCGTCTCGTCTCTGCGACTGGTGCAGTTTTAAACAGTTCTGCCCATCCTTTGGCGGCACGTTGCTTCCATTGCCTCCAGTGCCTCCAGTGCCAGAATCTTTAAACGGTGAAGCAATCCGTTAGGAACTCCAGCGAAACCTCGAGCAACGAACTAGCCACTTGCAACCGATCACCAGGCAGAATTGGCACTAAATGAGGGATCGCCACCACCATTGCTCCACTAGCTAACCCGGCTGCCACACCGGTGGCTGAATCCTCTAAAACTATGCAGTCAGACGCGCTAATCCCAAGGCGTCTAGCGGCTTCCAAATATGGGTCCGGAAAAGGCTTAGTTCTGGACACTTCATCACCGGCAACGATCGTGGCAAAGCCTGACAATTTGGTTCCACGAAGGGCCGCATCAACAAGACGGCGCGGGCTAGCTGAGACCAAGGCGAAAGGGATATCCAGGCTTGTGAGCTTATTTATTAACTCACGCGCTCCTGGCATGGCATTGACGCCGCCTTGGACTCGCTCAACCATCATTGAAATAATTTGGTCTTCGAGTTCGGCGCCTTTCTCAATTGGCAATCCCGCTCGAGTGGCTAGATATTCGCCCACCTTGCGCAATGGGCCGCCCAAGCAGTGTTTTTGGTCCTCGACCCCCCAAGAGATGCCAAGGCTGGCCGCAAGCTCTTTTTCGGCCAATAGCCATTCTGGTTCGCTATCCACCAATAGACCGTCCATGTCAAAAAGGACGGCAAGGGGCAAATTTGGCATGATGGGCTCGGCACTCACTTAAGGAGTTTATCTTGGTTCAACCCGTAGGGTTAACGGCGTGATCGAGGTATCGGCCATCCCACAACTGCGCTCGCCAATTATGTTGGTGGCTTTTGAGGGCTGGAACGACGCTGGCGACGCAGCGACCGGGGCAATTGAACACCTTTTTGAAGTTTGGGATGGCGAGGAGATTGCCGCCTATGACCCAGAAGATTTCTACGACTTCCAAGTGAACCGCCCTACTGTTGAATTGACTAACGTAAACGGACTTAACACCCGCGAAATCATCTGGCCAACCACCCAGATCAGTGTGGCTAGATTGCCTAACCAATCACGTGACGTGGTCCTGGTTCGAGGAATTGAACCATCAATGCGCTGGCGCACTTTCTGTGCAGAACTGCTCTCTCTTTCACATGAACTTGAAGTAGTGGAGATAGTCACTCTGGGCGCCTTGCTAGCAGATTCTCCGCATACCCGACCCATCCCAGTTACCGGCACCTGCAGCGGAGAACTCTCAATCAATCGCTTCGGTTTAGAAACCAGTAATTACGAGGGGCCAACCGGCATTATTGGAATTCTGCAGGATGCCTGCCTACGAGCAGAGATCCCGGCGGCTTCACTTTGGGCAGCGGTTCCACACTATGTCTCACAACCCCCATGCCCAAAGGCAACTTTGGCATTGATCAACAAGCTTGAAGACTTGCTAGATCTAACAATTGAACTTGGCGACTTACCTGAGCAAGCCAAAGCATGGGAATTGGGCGTCGACGAATTAGCCAGAGAAGACAATGAAGTTGCCGAATATGTGAAGAATTTGGAACAGGCCAAGGATGCATCTGATCTGCCCGAGGCATCTGGAGAGGCGATCGCTAGGGATTTTGAAAGATATTTGCGCCGTCGAATTGAAGACTGACCCAACTGAACTAGAGGGCAATTCCCAACAAGGTGTCTATCGCCCTAGCAATGATTCCAGGCTCGCTGGGCTTGTCGCTTTCTTCTCTAGGTAAAGCGCACCACTGATCGACGGCTGAAATTGCTGCAGGAGAGTCCAAGTCATTAGCCAACGCCGCGCGAATTTTGGCAACCGTATCTGAAGCATCAGGACCAACCGGCCGCGAAATCTCTGCTCGCCAGGTCTCCAACCGACTTTGAGCCTGAGCAAGTCCGGCGGCCGTCCAATCACGATTAGCTCGATAGTGCTGGGCAAGCAGGGCCAACCGAATGGCCATTGGATCCACTCCAGATTCGAGAAGTTTTGAAACAAAAACTAAATTGCCTTTACTCTTGCTCATTTTTTCGCCGTCTAATCCCACCATTCCGGCGTGGACAAAACTCCGAGCAAAACGTTTCCCGGTCAGCAATCGTGCCTCCGCCGCACCCATTTCGTGATGAGGGAACAGCAAATCGGAACCACCGCCTTGAACGTCAATGCTCTCGCCTAAATAGTTGAGGGCGATGGATGAACATTCAATGTGCCACCCAGGTCGCCCAGATCCCAGCGAGGTGTGCCAAGCGGGTTCGTCCGGTCGTTCGGCTTGCCAAAGCAGACAATCCAGCGGATCTTCTTTGTTAATTCGAGTTGGATCTCCGCCACGTTCGGCAAAAATTTCCAACATCTGCTCATGATCAAGATGGCTTCGGCTACCGAATTCCGGATCCTGATGAACGTGGAAATAAATGTCATCGTCAACTTTGTAGGCAGAGCCGTTGGCTAAAAGCTTGCTGACCGCTTCTACTACCAGCGGGATGGCTTCTACTGCACCAATGTAGTGATCTGGTGGCAGCACTCTTAGCGCCGTCATGTCGTTTCTAAAAAGCGATATCTGGCTCTCGGCTAGGTGCTGCCAATCTTCACCACGATCTTTGGCTCTGATCAAGAGGGGGTCGTCCACGTCAGTTATGTTCTGAACATAATGAACTTCATGACCGCTATCACGCCAAGCTCGGTTCAATAAATCGAAAGCCAAATAGGTAGCTGCGTGCCCCATATGTGTTGCGTCGTAAGGGGTGATGCCACACACGTACATTTTGGCCACTTTTGAATTTGCCGCAGTCAGGTAAGAAAGAGAGGCTGAATCGAAAACCTGAATCGCTTCAGGTCGCCTGCCTTCGGGAACGATGGGCAGCGAGAGGGTTGGCCAAGAGTGCACGGGTTGACCTTACTTGGTTAGGTGGCGAGCCGACGATTAATACGGCGGCCAGGGCACGGCCGGCCAATCCGTTCCTGGAGTTGGGAAGCACTTTTCAGCAAGCAATCTGGCCAGCCTATGCCTGGTCATTTCCACTTCCTCTTCACTTAGATGATGAAGCAGGGAATCACCAAGACCTGGAGCATCAAGAGAACTAGCTAACTGAGCCAAATCGTTCAATTCAAGATCAGATATCTGAGTGCCGGCCCAATTCCACAGCACTGTCCTTAATTTGTCTTGAACGTGAAAGGCAACGCCATGATCGCACCCGCGGACGCGGCCATCATCAGTGGGAAGAAGATGACCAAACTTTCGATCCGTATTGTTTATCACTGCGTCAAAAAGAACCATCCGACGTAAGTCTTGATGTTGGCTTTCCATTAAATCTGCTAGGTCGATACCTTCATCAATATCGATCCACTTTTGAACCATTCCGATCCCAAACGGCCCATCTCTAAGCAGTGTGTACGGCACTAGATCCCAATCAAGTGCTTGACTAATAATGAAGGCGGCTACTTCACGATCCGCCAATGAACCAGATGGAAAGTCCCATAACGGTCGTTCGCCAGCCACTGGTTTATAGATCACGGGCAATCGCTCTTCGTCAAGACTTGCATAACCAAATAAAGTTGCATTGGATGCCGCGACTATCCTGCCAGTGACCTCTATTTCACCGTCGCGCAGAACAGTCTCTAACGCACCACTCAACGTCGATACCCATTTGCCCGTTGGCAGACATGACCTTTTTGATCAAGTAAATTTCCGCAGAACGGGCAGGTGTGCCGGCCGGCTTTGACAACTCTCAAACTGCGTTCAACAAAGCCCCGTGCTAAATCGACAGTCAATCGGATATCGAGCATCTCGTTTCCTTCAACGATTTCGTCTTCATCCTCATCGTCTTCAGTTAGCTCCGACAATCCATCGAGTTCGGCAAGTTCGACAACTCGTGACCCGGCTTCAATTATTATTCGATTCTCTTCGTCATCCCAAGCCAAGCCAAGAATGCCGATCCTAAATTCAGCCAGAATCGGTTGAGCCAGCGGGGCATCGTCTATCGGAATCGAACTCGATGATTTCGGTGCAACTTGGTCAAGAATGTCTTTCATCCGTTCAGCCAAAATTCGAACTTGATCTTTCTCCAAAATCACGCTGATGATTCGCTCGGCGTCTTGAACTTGCAGGAAGAAGGTTCGTTCGCCTGGCTCTCCTACCGTTCCCACTACGCATCGGGTCGGTGGATCAAAAAGATGGACGAAGGCGCTCACGAGTCCACCATAGAGTCTGTGAATTCAACCTGCACATTGAGCGCGCGCAAGACGACCCGATCATGGGCGTATTCCAAAACAGTTACCGAACAAGGGTCGATGGCTAGTTTCTGAAAATGATCTAACGGCAAACCAATCATTTGAGCCACCAGAACTTTAATAACATCAGCGTGGGTGAATATTGCGTAGCTTCCACTTTCAAACAAATCGTTCCAATGTCCGACTCCCGCTGCTGCTCTAACTGCCACCTCTTGAAAAGTTTCCCCTTCCGGGAACCGCATTTGTGAGGGTTGATTTTGAACCGTTTGCCATAGCGGTTCATTCATCAAATCTTTTAGCGCTTGGCCCTGCCAGATTCCAAAATCCATTTCAGTAAAGCGCTCATCAGTGGATATTTTCATATCTAATCTATTGGCCAAATATGAAGCAGTCTGTTGGCATCGTTCTAGTGGACTGGAGATGATGGCTTTTAGATCTGATATTGGAAATTTTTCAGCAAAAGCTTGGGCTTGCTCTCGGCCGCGTTCATCCAAAGCCACACCGCTCTGATGTCCAGCAAGAACCCCAGCCGCATTTGCCGTGCTCCGCCCATGCCTGACCAAAAAAAGTTTGGTCATGAAAGTCCAGACATCTCATAGGCAGCAGCGCCAATACGAAGTGCAGCCAACCTAAGGGGCAACGGAACTGAATCCGGCAAAGCCAAGGCCAAAGTGGTTACCCCAGCGTTGGCATATTCGAGCATCCGGGCTGCAATTTGTTCAGTTGAACCTAAAAGTGAAGTGCGATCCAAAAATTCCAGCGGCAAGGCTTTCATCGCCCCTTCATAATCACGAGCCAAATACTTGGTTTGAACCTCATCTGCCGCTTCCTCGTAGCCCATTCGAACCGCCAAGGCGTTGTAGAAGTTCTGCTCTTTGCTACCCATTCCACCGACATAGAGAGCCGCGTAAGGCCGGACTAAGTCTGCACAAGTAGAAAGGTCTGGTCCTGGCGAGATAGGCAAGGTAGCAACCACTTCAAAATCGACTAAGGACTTCCCAACTTTTTCCCGCCCAGTTGAGATGTGAGCCAATTGTTCAGCGGCAAAATCTGGTGTTAAAAAGATCGCAAGCCAACCATCTGCAATTTCCCCGGCCAATTCCAAATTTTTGGGACCCACTGCAGCAATCAAGATGGGAATGGACTCTCGCTCTGGATGAATGGTTAGACGTAGTGCGCGTCCTGGTCCATCGGGCAACGGTAGGGTAAAAAATTCCCCCTGGTATTTGACTACCTGGTGCGCGAGACCCAATTTCACAATCTCGACGTATTCGCGGGTTCTTGCTAGCGGTGAAGCAAAACGAACACCATGCCAACCCTCTGATACCTGAGGCCCTGAAACTCCAAGTCCTAACCGAAATCTGCCTCCAGAAAGAGCATCCAAGGTTGCCGCAGTCATGGCCGTCATGGCTGGCGAGCGAGCAGGAATTTGGAAGATGGCAGAGCCAAGCCCAATCTTGGTGGTTTTGGCGCCGATCCAAGAAAGCACTGTCGCCGCATCCGAACCGTAGGCTTCGGCTGCCCAGACCGATTCAAATCCCAACCGCTCAGCCTCTAGCGCCAATTCAATGTTGGCCGCGTTCGATTGGGCGTCACCAGCCCAATAACCAAGATTTAACGCAAGTTTCATCCACGTCCTCCATTTCAAAGGCAGATTAGTCCCATTCGACCTACTAAGGTCACCTTCGTGGAACAACGTCGCGTCGGAAAATCAGGTTTGCTCGTCGGAAGGCTAGGTCTTGGCACCATGACCTGGGGTCGAGATACCGATGAACATGAGTCTGCCGACCAATTGCGTACCTTCTTGGACGCTGGTGGCAACTTCATTGACACCTCTGCCACCTATGGCGATGGAGACAGCGAACGGGTAATTGGCGGCTTGCTTGATACCTTGGTTAAGCGAAGCGAAATCGTGTTGGCCACCAAAGCTGGTATTGGATTCAAAGATGGCCACCGATCAGTAGACAATTCGCGACGAGGATTGCTGGCTGAACTGGATGGCTCATTGCGCAGACTCGGCACTGACCATCTAGATATCTGGCAACTGCAAGCCTGGGACCAAGAGACCCCAATAGAGGAGACTCTGTCAGCTCTGGACTATGCGGTCTCATCAGGGCGAGTCAGGTACGTGGGGATCTCAAATCTTTCAGGATGGCAGAGCGCTAGAACCGTGACTCTTCAAGAGTCCTTAGCCACAAAGCCGCGAATCACTTCTACTCAGAACGAATATTCACTTTTACAACGCAATTGCGAGAGCGAAGTTCTACAACTTGCTGGTGACCTTGGGCTTGGTTTCTTCGCCTGGTCACCGCTTGGACGTGGGGTGCTCACCGGGAAGTACCGCAACGGAACGCCTGTTGATTCGCGAGGGGCAAGTCCACATTTCGCCGGTTTCGTAGCCCCGTACCTGGATGAGAGATCACGGCGCATCGTGGAAGCGGTAGTCGTCGCGGCTGAAGGTCTTGGCTATGCACCTTTGGAAGTTGCTCTCACTTGGGTACGCGATGCGCCTAACGTCACCAGTTCAATCATTGGGGCTCGCACCGCAGCTCAACTTCGCGGGGCGTTGATGAGTGAGAGCGTCGTGCTGCCTGGAGTGGTGCGAAAAGCACTTGATGAAGTGTCGCTCGCAGATGGCTCATGACCCAGAAGATGCTTCGCAAGTAAACGTATTTTCGGCATTTGCGTTATCTGGTCTATGGCCAGGGCTTGGTAAAACGGCGGCACAAGTAATGCTGCAAGCTCACATCAATTCCCCCGACGATGTCTCCGTTGAGAATTTCCTTGCCATTGCTGGCAATACTCGGCGACGAGCAGAAAGACTTGTCGCCTCTTTCCTTGAGGTTCAGCCTATTTATCGAGTGGCGGAACAACTGATTTTCGCTGGCTGCGAACCAAGAGCTGCGGCTATCGCCATTACTTTCTACGGATCCTCTGCAAATTCTGTAATCAGTGAAGACCCATGGGCACTACTGGCTTGCGGTGCTCTTGATGTCGCCGCAGCAGACAGATTCGCTCAGTACAAACTCGACGACATCACGCCAGATGATCCGAGACGAGGAAAAGCCCTGGTTCAATGGGCTTTACGCCAGGGAGCACGCGCTGGTTCAACTGCATTGCCGAAAGCCACAGTGATACAAGCTCTACAACGAAATCAGTTTCCAAACTTTGAAAGTGCAATCGATGCTGCAATCCAGGAAGGTTCAGTCACCGATTTCGATGATCACTTAGCCCTCGAAAACTTCGCCTTCGCTGAAGAAAGCATTGCACTAGAGCTATCTCGAATTGATGAAGCCTCATCAAAACTCTGTCAGAAAGAAGCAATTAAAACGGTTGCTGACGGACTTGACCCAGAACAGGTAGCAGCGATCCTGCAGATCGCCACTCATGGCGTCAGCATTCTCACTGGTGGCCCTGGCACTGGAAAATCTCGCACAGTACGTGCAATCGTTGAACTTTGCGAACAATTAGAATTAGAAATCGCATTAGCTGCGCCTACTGGCCGTGCTGCAAAGCGCCTCGAAGAACTTACTGGTTTGGAAGCGGTCACGCTGCACCGTCTTTTAGCAGCCCAAGGCACCACAGGAACCTTTGCCAGAGGAGAATCCTGGCCATTAGATATTCAAGTTTTAGTGGTAGATGAAGCATCGATGATCGATGTTGAACTTGCAGCAGCGTTAGTAAATGCAATTCCAGATGGAGCGCATCTGTTATTAGTAGGTGATCCTGCGCAGTTGCCATCGATTGGTCCAGGACAATTTTTAAAGGATTTAATTGATTCCGAAGTTTTTCCCGTTACCGAGCTGGTCACTTTGCACCGTCAAGAACATGGTGGTGCAATCGCAAGACTTGCTACCGCGGTCAGACGCGGCGAATTCCCGCCAATAACCAATGATGACAAAGAGGTTTTTGCGGTAGCCGCAGCAAATAGTGACGAATGCGCACATAGAGTCGTCCAATTAGTTACCGACTCAATCCCCCGAGCCCTAAACATAAAGCCGAGCGATATCCAAGTTCTAACGCCAATCCATCGCGGACGAGCCGGCACCACGGCGTTAAACGAAGCGCTGAAGATCGCCCTCAACCCTGGCCCTGGTCAAGTGTTCGGCTATGACGTAGGAGACCGGGTGGTTGCCACTGCGAACCATTTGGATGATGGCTTTGCCAACGGTGAGGTCGGCGTGGTGACCAAGTTGGACGGCAAGAACGCGCTCGAGGTCGACTTCGGCCAAGGCGCTTGTAAAGTTCCCGCCAAGGACTTAATTGACCTAAAGCATGGGTGGGCGGTGACTGTGCACCGATCCCAAGGTTCAGAATTCCCTGCGGTAGTGGTGGTTCTCCCGAGTGAAGCAGGCACGATGCTCAATCGGCCGCTTATCTACACCGCCCTGACGCGAGCCCAGCAACATTTATCAATCGTTTATGCGGGTAACTCTGACATTATCGCAAATGCAATTGCTAGCCTGACGGAGCGACCAAGATCAAGTCGGCTGTGCCAACTAGCTAAGGAGGCCAGGTGAGCCTTGCATCAACCGAGTACTACACCTTGACGCTGCCTAGAAATGTCTCACGCAATGCCGTCCATCAATTACTTGTCGAAGAAGCCGAGAAGAATCATTGGACACTTGATCGAGTACTGATTTTGCACAATGGGAAAAGAATTATCCGCTTACGACGACGAATAATTCATATTTCTCGTACTCCACCAAAATCGAATTAGCAGTTTCGAAGAAAGTCATCTAAGACGCGAGTGCCAAAGAGCAGTGCATCGACCGGAACTCGTTCATCAACGCCGTGAAACAGTGCTGAGAAATCAAGATCGGCAGGCAGTTTCAGGGGCGAGAACCCAAAGCCTCTAATACCCAATTCTGCCAACGCTTTATTGTCGGTGCCACCACTCATGCAATAAGGAACCAAGATCGCTTCTGGATCTTCGGCCAGAATCGCTTTACACATTGCATCGACCATCGCGCCATCGAAACTGGTCTCCAAAGACTTATCAAATGTGACCGTCTCGATTCGAACGTTCTCACCTATCAAAGAAGCCACGGTGTCCAACAGTTCTTTCTCAAGCCCTGGTAGGAACCTGCCATCAATAATTGCAGAAGCAGTCTGTGGAATTACGTTGGCTTTATAACCAGCATCCAGCATCGTTGGGTTTGCAGTGTTTCTTAGCGTGGCACCGATCATTCGAGCAGCCGGCCCCAATTTCGCGACCATTGGATCTGGATTCTCTGGGTCATATTCCTCGCCCAGGGCTTCCGCAACCTTCTCCAACAACTCATGTACTGATTTAGGCGTTCGGACCGGCCATTCGTGGTTCCCGATTCTGGCGACAGACTCAGCCAGTTCCGTGATCGCATTCTGGCGATTCAGCATCGAACCGTGTCCGGCCACTCCCTCAGCGATCAAACGCATCCAGTGAATGCCCTTTTCCGCAGTTTCAATCAAGTAAAGGCGCTTCCCGTTTTCCAAAGTAATCGAGAAACCGCCGACCTCACTGACCGCTTCATCGCAGCCTTCAAAGACATCCGGACGATTTGCGATCATCCAGCGTGAGCCGAAGGTGCCACCAGCTTCTTCGTCAGCAAAAAAGACCAGTGAGATATCGCGAGGCGGAACATAGCCAGTCTTTGCCCAAGACCTAATAATGCTGAGCATCATCGCGTTCATATCTTTCATATCTACCGCACCGCGGCCCCAGATCATGCCGTCTTTTATCTGTCCACCAAATGGGTCGACGCTCCACGCCGCAGGATCGGCCGGTACGACATCCAGGTGTCCGTGAAGGACCAAGCCCGGCCGAACTCGGTCTGTGCCAGGAATTCGGACAGCGACATTGACCCGATTTTCGCCAGAGACAATCAGCTCAGGATCCAACCCGACCTCTTTGAGAGAGGCCATCACATAAGCGGCTACCGCACGCTCATCGCCTCGATCTCCATAGTTAACGCTTGGAATCCTGATCAGGTCTTGGCAAATTCCGACCACTTCACTACGCGGATCAATGGGTTCAAATTTCAGGCTTGAATTCATACCCTCATCTTGGCCTATCGGGGCACGTTTTGGGTGCTGAGCCCCAAGGTTGGTATCCTCACGTGTTCACTTGTCCGGGTGGCGGAATAGGCAGACGCGCTAGCTTGAGGTGCTAGTGCCCGAAAGGGCTTGGGGGTTCAAGTCCCCCCTCGGACACTGTAAGTATCCTTTCCGACGTATTTATTACTGAGCGCTGACCATTTCGAATTTTGTGCCTGGCAGTGAAGACAACTCTCCCCTGGTAAGAATTAATACCATTCGTTTAAAGCCATGCTTTAGAAATTCCGTCGCCGATTTAACTGGTACGCGGGTAGGAAGTTGCAGATTCGTATCGTCAGTCCATTCAACATCGACGATTCTGGTCAATCTAATAACTTCTCCCCTATTGGCTTGCTCTGCCAAATTGGGGTAGATCCCATCCTTGATGGGAACTGCATAGCCCTCCACCATTTGAGTGCTTCCAAGCACTGCGATTAACACTCTTACCAAATACCATCTCGATTCATCGACGCCGAGCAGAACCGCTAAGCGGTGGAAATCCACTTCGTCAGCAGCAATGCTTCCAGACCAATCCTCGCGGAAGATTTGCAGGCTATCCCCGAACTGGCTTGTCATCGACCGAACTCCCTCACCAATAGAAGGCTTAGTGAATCAGGAAATGGAGCCATATGACGGCAGATACACCAATTTCTCTGTTTATAGTTATGTCTGGATCAGATTACTGTTTCCTTGTTACTGGACTAAAGACTGTTAGTTAGATCCACTTCCCTCTCGCTACACCGACGACTTCGAGATGTCATCACCCAGAATTCCGCCTGTGGCTGACGAGCCTTCGGGAACTCTGATTAGAAAGACTGAGATCGGGGACTACTGGAGGAAGGCCCTCCAATCAGGCCGCGCGGGCCAGGTGTTGAGGTATTTCGCTTCAATGAGTCCGGAGAAATATCTAAATCCTGCGCGCATTACCTCTGAATGTAGGAGCTCAGGGATTCGTTCGTGACATCACTCTGATATCGGTAACGCGTGGATCAAAGGACTCGGTCGGAACAAAGGGCATCACGACAGCCATTTTGTCAGTTGCCTCTTGGACAAGTGGTGCCGAGGGCGCATAATCGCTCGCTCGTCGACCGCGCACAGGCATCGAAGTTTCTGATCTGTCGGTTGCACGTCGACCGTAATTGACCTGTCCGATCTGATCCGTGGCACGTCGTCCTCGACTTGAGGGCTGCGGACTTGCTGCGCCAATAACGAGCCTAGAGTCAGCAATTTCTACTATGTCTTTTCTAACGCGCCGCAAAGCGATGAAGACAGCTAGGACAAGAAGCGCCAGCACGCCGAGACCTTTAGGAAGATTCGTCTGAATCGTCTTCAGGGCATATGCGCCGCCTGAAATGATTCGAACTGCCTTGCTGATTTGATCCGTGCCGTTAAATGTATAAGTTGGATCGGCGTCAACATTTGCGTCACCTTTAGTGGTGACCAGATATTGACGCGATCCGTTTTGCTGAACGGTATCTATGGCAAAGATGCGGTGGGTGACCGGAAGCCCAGTCACGGAACTAATCAGGGTGACAACCTCACCAACTCTGAGGTCACTCACCGGCTTGGTAATCGATATAAGTTCATCTCCAGGAAAGAAACTTGGCTCCATGCTTGATGTCTGGACACCTTGAAAGCGCAATCCAAAGTGGAATGGAAGCAATATCAACAGGAGAAGCGTCGACATTACTAGCGATACGGAAACGATCCGTCCGGCTAGTTTCCCTGTTCCTGTTCCATTCCTTGGCATCGCTTCCTCCTTTGGATCTCGAGGTGAGTCGTCAATTAAGTGCTGTGTAACGGGACTGAACGTATGACCCTCTTCGGCAAATTACCCAACTGGTTGATGGATTTTGCGCTCATTGAGGGGTTAACCCACTTATGGAGCCGCAGGTCTAGGAGGGGTAACCCCTCACCTGTATTCTTTCTGAGTGTCCACCAAAACTTTCTCATTCACTGAAATGGTTCCGACGATATGACTGCTTCCGCAAGCCCTGAAAAAATCAGTGTTCTGATCGTTGAAGACGAGACCTTCACCCGGACCATTTTGAGCTCAGCGATAACTAGTCTGGGATTTCAATTAGTGGGTGCCGCTTCGAACGCTAATGACGCTATGCGTTTGTTTATTACACACCATCCCATGGTTGTCTTGCTCGACCTTGACCTGGGAAATGGACCTAATGGTCTGGACATCGCAAATGCAATGCGCCGACGTGACCCTTTAGTAGGACTCGCACTTCTTTCCTCGATGCCGGACCCACGTTTCCTAAGACCAAATCTTCCCGAATTGCCACCAGCAACCCTTTACCAACAAAAAGGAAAGATTGAGCAAGGAGATGAACTATCTCGCCTGGTTCAGGATGCCTTCAAACTAGCCAGGGAGCAAAACAAATCTTCCACTCCAATAATTGAAACTATTGAGTCTGATACCGGTTTCACTGACACCCAGATTGAATTGATGAGACTTGTCGCAAACGGACTTTCAAATGCTGAAATTGCCAGACAACGTTTTACTACCTTGAAATCAACCGAGAATTCAATCTCGCGACTTGCCAAGAAACTCAGCCTTGATGGCGACGATGCCAACAATCAGCGGGTCATGATTGCCAAGGCCTATTATCGATTAGTTCGCGGAGTTTAGACAAGTGAAAAGTTTCGATTCTCGATTGGTACGTGAGGCAATCTCAGGACCCAACGCGCTTGATTTCAAAAGCATCCCTATCTATTTATTAATTGGATTGCCGTTCACAATCTTCGCCGAAGGCCGAGCTATCGATGATTCAGAAGATCTGGTGCTCTGGACGCTAGCAAAAGCGCTCAGCCTGGTGGTCTTACTTGGCACATGGGTTGCCGCCAGACAATTGTGGCGTAAGTACGGCACCGGCAAGTTGAAAGCATCGCTATTGATGGCCATGAGTGGCTTGGGTGGCCTAGCGCAGGGAATATCAGTGAGTCTTTTTTGTTCGTTATTCAGATTAGAGAACCCTGTTGGGTTATGGAGTAGAGCACTTGTAGGAGTTCTATTCAGCGTTTTTTGGTTGCCGCTCATCGCATTGATGACCCATAGTCAGCACGAGTACATGAATTTCCGAATGAAGTATGTAAACGAAATTCAAAATATTGAGCGAGTGACTCTTCTTCAGTCGGGTTTGGCCGAAATCATTTCAGAAGAGCTAAATGCAAACTTGGAAAGTGAACTCGCCAGAAACAAGGAGATGGCATTTCAGAAATTGGATAAGTTACTGGTCGCTTCAGCCCCGCTTTCGACCATTTCCAAGGAATTGCGGGAAATTGCCAACGTCAATATTAGAGAACACTCTCATCGCCTCTGGTCGCTCTCCCATAACTTAGTAAGACGAGAAGGAGAAGGCGTCGCAAAACCACCCAAGTTCATGACTCTAGAGATGTTTCGGCTGACCTTAGAAGCAAGCCCGCTTAATCCAATTGTTTACACGTTGGTCATCACCTCTCTGTTTGCTCCAGTCGTTATTCGAAATCAGCCAAATTTTGCTGGTATTTCGGTCGTTATATCTTTCATTTTGCCTGTCCTGATCCTGCAATGGATTGGCTATTTCATCGCTTCAAAAAGCGCTCGTCACAGAATCGCAATTGCGATCAGTACGATCCTAGTTACGGCGATAGTTCCAGTTGTGAGCTTGGCTGCTACCCGAGCACGTTTCCCTGATCAGTTTTATGGACTCTCTTCTACTACGGATTACGTGGTTGGTCTCCTGTTGATTGCTATGTTTTTCGTATTAACTCTTGGAAAATCAACAGTTCTCTCCCATGAAGCCGTCGCGAAATCCGCCACTACGGAATTGCTCAAGTCCCAGGTCTTAGTTGACTACATAAATGTTGAACTTGCCCTGGTGTCTCGTAAGTGGGCTCAGTTTGTGCATGGGAAATTGCAGTCACAACTTCTCTCGATTGCGACGACTTTGGAACGAGCGCATCAGTTCGGAAATGTGGAACTTCAAATGAGAGCCATTTCTGATGCGCAAATGCTTTTCAGCGATCCAATCGAACTCTTCGACACCGGCGATCGTACGCTGATCGAAGAGGTTGATTTCAGGATTGGTCTTTGGGCATCTCTAATCGGGATCACAATCAATGCAAACGTGCCGCGCAACTTGAGCCAAGTCACAATCAAGCAGATTGGAACTGTAGTCGAAGAGGCGCTGAGTAACTCCGTACGCCATGGCCTGGCAGAGAATGTTCATATCTCGATACTTTTGCCAGAGGAAAATACGATCGAAATAGTGGTCGAAGACGATGGGCTTGATGATCTAAAGCACTCACAGGGAATCGGCAGTGCTCTATTTGATCAGGTCTCAAATGGAAATTGGTCCTTGGTTCGGGTACCGGAGAGCGTGAGAACCAGGCTCTCCGTCATCATCCCTATTTACTCCTAAAAGCCGGCTACTTTCACTACACAGTGCTCTTGGAAGCAACGAAAGCATCAACACACTTACGCACATCCTCCTGGCTATGTCCGGCTGATAACTGAACCCGAATACGCGCTTTACCCATTGGCACCACTGGGTAACTGAACGCGGTCACATAGACACCTTCAGCAAGCATCCGTTCTGCCACGCGCACAGCTTCCTTAGCATCACCAAACATCACCGGAACAATTGCATGAGAACCATCCAAAAGTTCAAATCCTGCCTCCGTCATCAACCGGCGAAAGAGAGTCGCATTGTCACTCAATTTCTTTCTGAGTTCCCCACTGCTTTCGACCAAATCAAGAGCCACCAAGGTTCCGGCCACGATGGCAGGGGCAAGGGTATTAGAGAACAAGTATGGTCTTGCTCGTTGTCTGAGCAGATCAATGATTTCAGAATGACCACTTACATAACCGCCAGATGCACCCCCGAGGGCCTTACCAAACGTGCCCGTTACGAAATCTATTCGACCTTCGACTCCTGAGAACTCTGGAGTGCCTCTGCCATGTTCACCAACAAATCCCACAGCGTGGGAATCATCTACCATCACCAGGGCCTGATATTGATCAGCCAAATCGCAAATATCTTTTAGTGGAGCGTAATAGCCATCCATTGAAAAAACGCCATCTGTAACGATCAAACACTGTCTGGCATCCTTGGCAGCAATTAGTTGAGCTTCCAGGTCTTTCATGTCCCGGTTGGCATAGCGAAAGCGTTGCGCCTTCGAATGACGAATCCCGTCGATAATAGAAGCGTGATTTAGCTCGTCGGAAATAATTGCATCCTCAGCACCAAAAAGTGTCTCGAAGACTCCACCATTAGCGTCGAAACAAGATGAAAATAGAATGGTGGCCTCTGTCAGGAGCATCTTAGAAACGCGCCGTTCAAGTTCGATGTGCAAATCTTGAGTTCCACAAATAAAACGGACGCTTGCTAAACCAAATCCCCAGTCATCCATGGCTTGTTTTGCAGCCGCGATGATGCCCGGATTGTTAGCTAATCCTAGATAATTATTGGCACAAAAATTCAGCACCTCAGTATTGCCAGTCACGATGTGCGAGCCTTGAGCTGAAGACAATCTACGTTCATTCTTATAAAGTCCGGCGTCGCTTATCTCCGCGAGCGTGTTTTGAAGTTGGACCTTCATGCTGCCGTACATATCAATCCTCACTTCGATTGAATCCCTATTAGATATTGCTCCAGTCGAGAACTACTTTGCCACCCTTACCTGCCCGTGCAACCGCAAAGCCCTCTTCCCAACGATCGGCGGGGAATCGATCGGTAATCACCGACGAGATCGCTTCCCGTAACCAATTGCTTGACTGCAACATGGCGCTCATAGCCACCCAAGTTTCATACATTTCGCGGCCATAGATACCTTTGATCGTAATCATGTGAGTTACGACCTTTGCCCAATCCACTTCGATCGAAGTGGTCGGTAAACCAAGCATTGCCACTCTTCCGCCGTGATTAAGGTTTGCGATCATTTCAGGAAGCGCCGTCGAATGTCCGGACATTTCAAACCCAACATCGAATCCCTCTTGCATTCCCAGAATCTTTTGAGCACTCGCAATCGTGGAATCAGTCACGTTTACCGTTAAGTCCGCACCCATTCTGCGCGCCAAAGCCAATCTGGGCTCAGATACATCGGTAACGACTACGAACCTAGCTCCTATGTGTCTTGCGACCGCTGCGGCCATCAGGCCGATGGGACCTGCTCCGGTAATTAGCACGTCCTCCCCAACCAGGGGAAAACTCATCGCGGTGTGGACTGCATTACCAAAGGGGTCAAAAATGGCTCCTAGGTCAGGATCCACGTCATTGTGATGAACCCAAACGTTGGATTCTGGAAGCACAATGTATTCGGCAAATGCGCCATCCCGATTCACCCCGATGCTTGAAGTTCGAATACACATTTGTCTTCTACCTGCTCGACAGTTGCGGCAATTTCCGCAGACAATATGGCCTTCACCAGAAACTCTGGCTCCAATCGGGACATCGCGTACCTGAGAGCCAATTTCTACAACTTCACCATAAAACTCGTGGCCCGGAATTATCGGCGGTTTCAGAGTGCTTGCAGCCCATGGATCCCAAGATTCAATATGCAGATCCGTGCCACATATGCCGGTGCGTAAAACTCGGATCTTGACCTCCGCATCGCCCACGATCGGTTCGGGACGTTCGGTAAGTTCCAGACCAGCCTTACTGGAAGCCTTGAAAAGTGCCAACACAGTTTGAGTCTAGGTGGCAAGTATCCAATTTTGGAGAATTGCCGCTCAACTCCGCTCGGCAAGCAGCAGTGAGACCAACTCCTCAGGCTGGAACTCGGTCGACCAACTCGGGTTCTTCCGACCCAAGCCAACAGCAATCACAAAGGAAGCTCGCTCCTGTGCACTGTCATTGCCATGGCCGCCCTCGTCAAGGTGTCCGTGGTCCGTGGTCACTACCATCAACCAGTTCTCACCATGTTCCGACACCCGATTCGTCACAGCAGTATGAAGACGGCTCAAATGAGAGTCGACTCGCTCAATCGCCGCAACATACTGCTCACCTGAGGACCCATGTAAATGTCCGGCTTCATCTACATCGCAAAAATATACAAAACTAACGTCAGGCCCCGCCTTGGCCACTGCATACACCGCAGCGTCAGCAATTTCGGAATCTACTCTTTGATAACCGTAAGTTTCTCCATCGCGAACGATGAGACGATGCTTGTTCGCTCGTTGTTGTTCTCGCCGTTCTTGGATTACTGGACCAATACCCGATGGGTCAATCAATGGAGGCCAACCGGCAGCAGCAAAGGTAGTCGTAGATTGGTCTTGATAAAAAGCGCGAGTCAATAAATCGGGACGATGTAGCAAATTGTGACCGCCAAATTCGTTATCTTTGACCGAGTGCTCAGAGTGTGTGGATCCGGTGAGGAGAGTGGACCAGCCCGGACCGGACAATGTTGGTACCGACATTGTTAGTTCAGTGAAGTGTCCAGTTTCTTTAAGGGCGGATAGCGTGGTCGCTTTACCTGATTCAAGAGCTCGACGCAAAATTAATCCATCTATGCCGACAAGCAGAATTTTGGTTTTCATACACCTATCCATCTCTAATCGCAGCCAATAGGAAACTATTCTGGCATGTCGTTAATCTGTCTCCACCATCGGAATCAGACGGCCAGTTTGAACGTCGAAAATTGCGCCCCCAACCTGCAAATTTTTAGGCATAAAGGGAAATGTTCGAATTCTGGTCACATCCACCAACAGAGCCGCCCAGGGGTCGCTAACTGTCCTAATTTCTAACGAGCGAGTGTCCACACCTGCTTTGTCGAAAATTTGTTGATGTATCTCAGATTCACTGCCGCTGGCCATCCGACAATCAGTATGTGGCATGACCAAAACTCTATTGACGCCAAGTAAGTGAACAGCCAACACCAGGGTTCGAAGAACATCTTCAGTGACACGAGCTCCGGCATTTCTCAGAATCTTTACATCTCCCGGCTGCAGCCCGACTATATGAAGAGGATCAATCCGCGAATCCATACAGGTGATGATGGCAAGTCCTGCTTTTGCCTCTCCGGTCAATCCACTTGATCTAAACTCTTTGGCATATGAATCATTGGCCAGGAGAATGTCAGCAAATACGCAATCATTTGGCATGCCAGGAAGCATAACCAATCTTCTCTACCGACACCTATCGTCCAGAAAAGTTCGATGTTTAGCCGAAATTCGAATAAAAAAGAGACTTGAAAATCTTCATAATGCCCAAACACATTCGGTCGATACGCATGATGAAGGCGAATGTTCTTGAACCGGAAAAGCGAAGGGAGCTAGTTATGGAGTCGGCAAAGAAGTCCCATGATTGCGCTACCTACGGCTGCGGTGATTCCAGATTCAAAGCCAGAGCATCTCGCCCGACTACTGAGCAGAACTCCTGGCACTATCAAATCGCCTTAGCCAGGGCCAGTTCGGCTAGAGCGAACTTGGTCCAACTCATGACCTTGGTTCAATCCGCCTAACCAAAAGATTTATTTACCGGCAGTAGCCAATCCATCAATCATTGCTGACTTCGCAGTTGCCCGACGCATATGGTGTCTACGGCAGAGCACTTCATAAGCCACTGAATCATCGCCGCCGGAATCAGTATTTCCGATGGCAACCTGCTCGCCCTCGGTCACCATCAATCCACCAACAGTGCGAGCGTTGTGGGTAGCTCTTGATCCGCACCAGCAAAGCGCTTCTACTTGCAAAGTATGAACACGATCTGCTAATTCCACCAGTCGTGCTGAACCCGGGAATAACGAGGTTCTAAAGTCAGTGAGAATACCGAAAGCGAAAACTGAGATTCCAAGACCATCAACGATGTTCGCTAGTTGTTCGATCTGTTCCAAAGTATAAAACTGAGCTTCGTCGCAAACTAAATATTCCACCCTCTCACCCTGTGAGAGAAGATCGACAACATGGCGGCGGAAATCCAGATTTGCATCTACTTCAATGGCATCTGAATGCAGACCAAGTCGTGAAGAAAGAATTCCTGAACCAGCTCGATCTTTGCTCGTAAACAGGAGCCCCCGACGACCACGACTGACATGGTTATGCGCCGTCTGTAAAGCGAGAGTTGATTTCCCGCTGTCCATCGTGCCGCAGTAATAGATCAATTCAGCCACGAGGAGATCTTGCCATTTACCAAGGCAATTGGCTAAGTACGGCGCGCGCCTAGAGCAAATGAGATCCCAGATAGATCGAACTGGCGAATCCAATCCCGAATATGACCCACCTAAAAATGGCTGTCGGAAAAAGCGAGGCGAAATGCCCGCCTAGCAAACCACCGATTCCGGAGCCCACAAAAAGAAGAATCGCCTGACTCCAGGCAACATGCCCACTGAAAATGAAGATTGCAGTGGTTATCAGCCCGGTTAACCCAAGTACGAAGTTCTTGATTACGTTGATTTCATGGGTGCTCAGTCGTCCATCGTGGGTCAGCGTTGCCAAAACCATCACGCCCTGTCCAGGTCCAAAATATCCGCAGTAGATTCCACTTGCCGCGATGAAGGGCACAACCTTGCGAGGTCTTGGAGAATCGGTCGCCTTGGGCGCTGGCACTTTCATAAGGACCGAACTAGCTGCAAAAATCAACAAGAATGGAACTGCATAATCAAAAATTCTCGAAGGGAGGGTGAGGAGCAAATAAATGCCTAACGCCGCTCCCCCTGCTGAGGCCAACGCGGCACCAATCCATGGTTTCAAACTGACTCTGGATCGTCTTAAAGCCGTGATCAAGGCAAATAGGTTTGCGCTGCTCACTCCCACCGAATTGGTGATGGTTGCTGTTATCGGGCTGAGGCCAGTGGCTAATAGCACCGGGTAAGAAATGACACTACCGCCGCCCACGACGCCGTTGACCAAGCCAACCGTCAGCCCAGCCAGGAGAACTCCGATGGCGGTAAAGGAGTTGTGCATAGCGGTAGCCTATGTACACATCTATTAGAACGAGAGAATTCGCTGTGATACAGACACGTGGCTACGCCGCAACAGGACCAAATACCCCCCTTGCACCATTCGAATTTGCTAGGCGAGAGCTTGGTCAGCGCGATATCCAAATTGAGATCTCGTATGCAGGAATCTGCCATTCAGATATCCATCAAGCGCGCGAAGAGTGGGGACCTTCCAATTTTCCAATGGTCCCAGGCCACGAAATTGTTGGCCACGTAATTGCTCTCGGCTCACAAGCAACTAGTCATAAAATCGGTGACAGTGTTGGCGTCGGCGTGTTTGTTAACTCTTGCCGCGAATGCGCCAATTGTTTGAGTGGAGAAAACCAATACTGTTTGACCGGAACAGTCCCAACTTACAATGGCTTCGAATTCGATGGAGTTACTCCAACATTCGGGGGCTATTCAAAAACAATTGTCGTAGACGAGCGGTATGCCCTGCGTATCCCTGCATCATTACCTGAAACTGGCGTATCACCTCTCTTGTGTGCGGGCATTACCTTGTATTCGCCACTCAAACATTGGAAGGCGGGTCCATCAAAGAAAGTTGGAATCATTGGTCTTGGCGGGCTTGGCCATTTAGGAGTGAAAATGGCTAGCGCTTTAGGGGCTGAAGTAACCGTGTTTAGCCACTCCCCTACAAAAGAAGCAGACGCGAAATCCTTTGGAGCGAGTCATTTTGTTCTTGGTGATGACGACGTGGCATTTGCAAAGCTAAAGAATTCTTTTGATCTGATTATCAGCACCGTCTCAGCCGATCTGGATATGAATCGTTATCTGAGTCTCCTTAGCCTGGATTCAACTTTGGCGATCATCGGATTGCCAGGGAAACCAATGAAGATCCACGCGTTCAATTTGCTTGATCAACGCCGGAGTCTAAGCGGCTCGATGGTCGGGGGAATTGCCGAGACTCAAGAGATGCTCGACTTCTGTGCCGAACATGGCATCGTCAGTGAGGTTGAGGTTGTTCGGGCGGATCAAATTAACGAAGCCTATGAGCGGACGATAAAGGCAGATGTTCGATATCGCTTTGTAATCGACGCCTCAACCTTCTAATTCAGCAACCTCACTTAACTCGCCAAGAACGCTCGTTGGATGAGTGAATTTTGCGACGACTCCAAGCCAAATCGCCAGGGACTTCCCGATTAAAAAGGCAAACGCAAGAGTCCCAAATCCAACGACACCACCTAGGAACCAGCCAATGGTGAGCACTGTTAATTCAATTGCCATTCGTACTCGTGATACTCGCACTCCGGTTCTCTGATGAATGGCAGTCATCCAGCCATCTCTTGGACCAGGGCCCAGTCCACAGGTCAGATATAGACCGCTGGCCGCGCCAATAGCGATTATGCCGCCTAGCACCATGAGCACTTTTAGCCATAGTTGGTGAACAGGCGGAATTATGGTGATGCCAATTTGTAGTGCGGCCGCGATCACGATCATGTTGGCCACTGTTCCCAGACCAGGACGTTGCTTCAATGGAATCCACAAAAGTAAAACCATTGCACTTATCGCAAAAGTCGCGGCCCCAAGTGGAAGGCTAGTTTGCTTACTGACTCCTTGCGCAAGGACTGTCCAAGGGCCGTTACCAAGACCAGCTTCGACAAACAAAGCTTCCCCGGTACCGAACAGATAAAGCCCAAAATTCAAAATTAAAAAAGTAGTTAACGACGGTTGCCATTTAGAGGACGCTGTCCATCTAGTTCTTGGAACCGTATGGGAGCCGACCAAAAAATCCTTTAATGCTACGACGATGGACATTTGGCAAACCTTAGCGGGTTCATCATTCTGGCTGCTGAAAGCAATTGAGACCCACCGTCCGCCAGTGGGTCCCAACTACCAATCTGAATGAGCTCAGATTTTGTCCTAAAAAACAATTATGGCACTGGAGTTACTACAGGAGCTGGTGCAGGAGTTACTACAGGAGCTGGTGCAGGAGTTACTACAGGAGCTGGTGCAGGAGTTACTACAGGAGCTGGTGCAGGAGTTACCGCGCCATCATCGTCGCCTTCATCTTCACCTTGGTCTTCACCTTGGTCTTCACCTTGGTCATCTCCAGCGGAGCCAGCGAACGGGGTGATGACTGGCATTGTCCCTACCGATGGCAGTGGGCTTGGTGCTGGGGTAACCGTTGGAGCTGGGGTAACCGTTGGAGCTGGGGTAACCGTTGGAGCTGGGGTAACCGTTGGAGTCGCGGAAGTTGCGTTGGCACTTACCGCCTTGGAACTCCTCTTGAAAGCCAATCGGTCGCTTTTTGAATCTTTACTGACGTGGCTCTTGCTCACCTGGATCTTGCTGCTCTTGCTCACGCTGTTCTTATCAACGTGGCTGGCAGCAGTAGCTGACCCCGCGGATACGCCAACTGCGAGGGCTGTGATTGCCGCACCGACGGCCAAACCGGACTTGATTCTTGATGTCACTTTGGGCTCCCTTTGACTAGTGAATGCCGTACAAAGGGTTAAGCGTCCGCCACCATCTAAGCATTACGTCGATATTTCATAGACTTTCCGTAGGTAAGCCTGTGCATTCTCTGTGAGGCGAGGTACTAAGGAGTGCTCGTAGCCTCAGGAGTGCTCGTAGCCTCAGGAGTGCTCGTAGCCTCAGGAGTGCTCGTAGCCTCAGGAGTGCTCGTAGCCTCAGGAGTGCTCGTAGCCTCAGGAGTGCTCGTAGCCTCAGGAGTGCTCGTAGCCTTAGTTCCAGCTTCTTTGCGAATGTCGTCACTGGCTCCATCAGAGGACTTGGCTAGCTCAATACCTGCTCCGCCGTTTTCACCCTTAGGTCCCTCCTGGCTCGCCACGCCGCCAGACTGCTCAGTGGGCGAAGCAGCAGGTGAAACTGTCGGTTCACTCGACAACTCTGCCACTGGCCCAGCCCCATCAGCTGCTGCGTTGCTTTCAACCTTTGAGGAAAGAGATGGCAATTCAACGGGGATGGAAACGGCGTTCAAAATGCTTTGGATCGGAGCCGACACTGCGTCAACAATATTGGCCACGACTCTGCCTATTGGCGTCGGTAGAACGCCGGCATAGGCCAAACTGGGGACGAGGACAATCGTGGCAAAAAGCGCGCCTGCTCCAAAACGATATTTCTTCCGACCTTTTACCCTTCGCTTCGCAGCGTTGAATTCCATTAATAACGCGATCGGGATAGCACCAGACTCTGGAGGTGCATCAGCGAACTGACGGAGTTGGCTAAACATAGGCTCCGTTGTCAGATCGTCGCCAGCCAAAGTGTTCACATCTTGGTAAGCGTTCGAGAATGGCATCGCATTACGTAGAAGACTGAAAAATCGCCTCATGTCTGATCATCTCCAATCTCTTCACGCAGACTGCTAAGAGCGCGGTGAACAAGCACCCGAACCGCATTTGGAGTCTTCTTCATGGCTTTAGCGGTCTCTTCAACGGATAGATCGGCCACAATCCTGAGCATTAGGACTTCAGACTGAGCCGCCGGCAACTTCTTAATGTTCTCAATGATTGACTGCAATTGAGACCTATCCGCTACTCCCGCAGCTAAATCTTCCAGGCTGGCCCGCTGTTCCAACTCCGAGATTTCCATACTGGCAATTGGGCGACGGGCTCGAGCCCGCACTGCGTCGACCATTCGATTTCGTGCGATTTGATAGACCCATGCTCGAAAATCCGCATAGTTCCCCTTAAATCCTGGCAAACCTTTAGCTACTTGAAGCCAGGTTTCGCTCGCCACATCACTCGCTGGTGGGTCGCCCATTGCACCCTGAGCGTACAAAAATCGCTCCAACCTAGGGTTGAGCGCACGCCAAAGATCTCCAAAGCAAGACTGATCCCCTTTGATTGCCAATTCAAGCGTGGCATCTAGACCATCTAGGTCAATTTGGACTTCCCGATCAGACATGAGCACCTCCCCTGGGCGAGGGTAGCGATAAAGAAGTCATCTGGCTCTGGTCTGAAGATTAAGATTTGCTTTCATTTCACTCAGAAACACGCCAATCTATCGGCGGAGATCCGATTTCCATCAGCAATTCATTCGTCTTGGAAAACGGCTTTGACCCAAAGAATCCCCTATTTGCAGACAAGGGGCTGGGGTGAACACTCTTAATGATCGGGACCTGCCCAAGAAATGGTGCCGCCAACTGTGCCTCTTTTCCCCACAAGATGCCCACCAACGGCTTGTCTCTCCGAGCCAAGGCTCTAATTGCAGATTCTGTGATGCGTTCCCATCCTTTGCCTCTGTGCGAGCCAGGTAAACCTGGCGCCACTGTTAAGACACGGTTTAGCAATAGAACACCCTGCTCGTTCCAAGCTGATAGGTCTCCATGGCTTGGCATTTCAATTGCCAAATCACTGTGCAGCTCTCGATATACGTTTTTTAGACTCCTGGGAATTGGAAAAGTCTGACGCGATACTGCAAAAGCCAGGCCAATCGCATGACCTGGAGTTGGGTAGGGGTCTTGGCCAACGATCAAGACTCGAACCGATTCAAAGTCTGATTGAAAAACCCGGAAAATATTATGACTTTCTGGAAAGTAACGACGCTGCTGCGAAACCTCTTGACTCAAAAATGACGACATTTCCTGAATTTCAAGTGAGACTTCAGACAATGGCATGCGCCAAGAAGGATGAATTTCGGCAAGCAGATCAATCATGATGCGAAGATCTTTCAGAGGTAGCCTCGGAAGCGATGGCATACATGGCCACAGCTGCAGCGGCAGCAACATTTAGCGAATCGATTCCCTCTTTCATGGGGATTCTAATGAGTAAATCTGCCGCATCACTAGTGGTTTTCCGTAATCCATCACCTTCAGTTCCAAGGACAAGCACAAATCGGGATGGCAGCTCAATCTCTTTAACACTGCGCGCAGAAACATCCGGAGTGAGTGCAACGATGGCCATACCTGCATCGTGAATGAGTCGAGCACTTTGAGGCCAATCTGGGAGCCTGCTCCACGGCAAGGAAAAAACCGTCCCCATTGAGGTGCGAATCGCGCGTCTATACAGCGGATCGGCACAATGCTGATCAATGAGTAATGAATCGAATCCAAAAGCCGCGGCGCTTCGAACAATAGCTCCAACGTTCGTGTGGTTTACCAGCCCCTCAAGAAAAACAACTCGATCTGATTTGGCTAACAATTCTGTCGGAGACGGCAATTCGCGACGCAGCATTGAGGCTAAAGCTCCGCGATGGACGTTAAAACCGGCGACTTCTGCCAGCAACTCTTTAGGGGCAAGCATGATTGGCACCTCGTCTGGAATATAAGGAGCCACCGAGTCCAACCATTTTTCCTCACAGAGGACGGATCTGAATGCATATCCTGCAGTTGCGGCACGCGAAATCACAGTCTGTCCTTCAGCTATGAATATTCCATTCTCTGTTTCATTCTGGGTACGGAGTGCGACATCAGTAAGGTCTCGATAATCGCGCAGCAGATGGTGTGGATAATTGCCATCCAAATCATCTAAGCGAATAATCATCGATCAGACTAACCAGAACTTGAAAGCCGCAATCAAACCAACGGTACAAATAATTGCCCGGTAAACATTTATCGAGATCCTTCTTCCATACTTACTGCCAAGCCAGGCGCCGACAGTAGAACCTATTGAGATCACCAAAACTACTGCCCAATTCACCGGTGCGAAAAGTGCAAAAAAGATCCCTGCGACTAAATTTGCCGTGCCAGCCAACGCATTCTTAACCGCATTTGCTCGCCTGAGACTTTCTCCGGCAAAAGCGCTCAAGATACCAATCAATATCACGCCCTGAGCGGCTCCAAAGTAACCGCCATAGACACCAGTAAAAAAGATCGCTATTCGAACAGGAAGCGATGCTCGATCTGTTCGAATGTTGGCATGAAATTTAATGATCACCGGTTGTAAGAGCATGAGAGCAACACCAAACAGAATTAGAAAAGGAACGATCGCGCTGAAACTTTTGGCCGGAAAATGGAGCACGGCCAAAGCTCCCAGTACCGAACCTGCGGCGCTCCAACCCAGCAATTGAGGCAGCCTGCTCTTTACGCCAAGCAATTCGTGTCTAGTTGCCTTAAAGGCAGCTAGCGCTCCAGGAACTAGACCAAGATTGTTTGACACATTTGCGGTTATGGGCGGGATTCCAAAAGCGATCAATGTTGGAAACGTGATCAGCGTTCCAGAACCGACCATTGAATTGATAGCTCCTGCACCAACCCCGGCAATTCCAATCAAAAGCCACATCCAGAAGTGGGCCATCACCCACCCAACCTGGCAGACCAGCGTTCGTTCTGGTTTTCAATCACAAGAGGCAAGCCGAAAGCCTCGCTCAAAATACTGCTAGTTAGCACTTCAGCTATTGGTCCCTTAGCAACGATCGATCCATCCTTCAGCACTAACGCATGAGTTATGCCGGGTGGAATTTCTTCAACATGATGTGTAATCAGAATCGATACAGGAGCAAGTGGATCCATTGTTAATTTAGAAAGACGGAGAACTATGTCCTCTCGTCCGCCTAGATCTAATCCTGCAGCAGGTTCATCCAATAGGAGTAATTCTGGATCTGGCATCAGAGCTCGAGCGATTTGAACCCGTTTACGCTCTCCTTCGCTCAAAGTGCCAAAGGTTCGGCTCCCCAGGTTCTCCACGCCAAGTGAGGCAAGAAGAGCCAATGTTCGTGACTTATCCCAGAGGTCATACCTCTCTTGCCAACGCCCAATAACAGCCCACGCCGCCGTTAAAACGACATCAGCTACCAATTCCTCTGGTGGGATACGTTCGGTAAGGGCAGATGAACAAACCCCGATTCTGGGCCGTAATTCAAAGATATCGACAGCACCTAGCCGCTGTCCCAAGAGTTCGACTTCACCTTTACTAGGGAAAAGGTTCGCCGCCAAAATTTGCATTAGGGTGGTTTTGCCCGCTCCATTAGGGCCCAGAATTGCCCACCGCTCGTTGTCGTTTACTGTCCAATCAACGCCGGTGAGGATGGCTTTGCCCGCGCGAACCACTTCAACGCCTGTTAACTCCACGACTCGCATAAGGAAAACTTACCTGTCCGAGCACTACCCTGACGACGTGGGAGAGAAAACGACACTAATTACCCTTGCGGGTCATGACCGACCGGGAATCACTGCTGCATTATTTGCCTTACTTTCGAAAGATGATGGGGTTTGCGTCCTTGATATAGAGCAAGTGGTAATAAGGGGACAACTGACTCTCGGGACTCTGATTACCACTCCAACAGATCTGGCAGCTTTAGAACAGAAGCTGGCAATCTTGGCCGCAGCTGAAGATATCCAGATAGAAATCAGCCACCAAGAGGCCGATGAACTTGCCTCTGAGGTTGAAAATAACCTTTTTATAACGGTCTTAAGTTCTGAATTGAAACCAGATGCCCTGGCCAGAATTGCCAGACACCTAGCCAGTAGTGGAGCCAATATCGAGCGAATTGTTCGTATTGCCTCCTATCCAATAACAGCCATCGAACTTGAAGTCAGTGGCGCACCTTTGGATCTCCTCCAACGCACCCTCACTGAGGAACCACGCATCCAGGGCGTGGACATCGCCGTCCAACGTGGCGGACTTGCGCGACGCGGAAAAAAGCTGG